>Ga0058699_1000547_pt1 | contig 11736 bp, 14 predicted proteins | sample AgamicAtPe_FD_55078 | JGI IMG/M metagenome (GOLD analysis project Ga0058699, IMG submission 55078) | Agave microbial communities from Guanajuato, Mexico - At.P.e | ecosystem: Host-associated > Plants > Phyllosphere > Phylloplane/Leaf | place: Guanajuato, Mexico | collected 2012-10-15 | reverse complement strand
CCCCCCCCCAACGTCATACTCCAAGACTAGCCTGTGCCTTTCTATTTATCCTTCGGCCAAAAGCCTGCTTGCGTATGAGTTGGAAATCGTACATGTAAATGTCGACATGATGGTCGCTTATTCGCTTGGGCATCCAATTTCAAGGATAGTATGTACCACACGACTAAAATAAATAATCAACCAAGAACTCGCTCCGTTTTAAGGCNAATTGTAACATTGGTACATTCAAGTAATATTAATTCAAGAGAGCTGGCCCGCTATCAACCCAATCAAATCTGGGCCTGCATAACGGCTATTCAAGAGACTAAATATTCTCCTTGCAACTAGCGCTCTTAGCCAGAAGATTACATTGATGTTTCAAGCACCCAATACACTGGTCAGCCCCTTAGCAGAGAAGCCCTCGCTGGATAATGTCAGAGCGGCTATAAAGACTGTTTTATCGCATGATCCCACAGTTGACCGGAAAACGGCCTCCGAATGGCTGGAGGCCTTAAAGAATTCCATCCATGCCTGGGAAGTTTGTGACCAACTTCTAAGAGCTCAGGATGGTATAGAGATCAGCTACTTAGCTGCTCATATGCTCCGTCAGAAGATATCTAGGAATTTTAATGAATTACCACTCGAGTATTACTCTTCTCTCAAAGACTCTATCCTAAATCACCTTCAATCCATCGAGGACTACGCTGTACAGGGGCAGCTCACCTGGGCCATATCAGACCTCACTCTTTTACTCCAGGCTTGGCAGAATCCGATCGAAGATTTAGCTAAACAGCTAGGCCTGGACGTGGGCCTGATATCTCTCATCAACACTGAACATGTAGCTATAATCAAGGCCTTGCACAACAGACTGATATTTGCCTATATTATGCACCAAATGTGTGACTTAAACCACAATCACTCTGAGCGACCATGTCGAATTGGTGCCAAAAGACGGGAGGAGTTCGAAGATTATTTGATCTCTAAATGCAGCCAAGCTATCACCTGGTGGCTAGGCACTCTGAAAGAAGTAGAAGAGCTGCGATCAAGATTTGTTGCCGGTGCTAGCTCGAACAATATACCAACGAAGCAAGAAACTGAAAATACTATAATAACCAAGATCACAAACCTCATGGACAAACTCGTGGGTCAAATTTTTCTCTGTTACAGTGCATGGCTAAGAATATTTGATGAAGAAAACGTGAACGAATCTCTCCCACTCATTGATGCTGCATTTGGTCATCTAAGAAACCCTGAATGTCCTGATACCATACATAAGTATGCTGTTGAAGTGATAGTTGCGACAGCTAACTTTTGTGAAGATAATAGAGCGGTCGATTATCTTGTTTCTCATTTGGTCAATCAAGTTTACGCGCTGGAACCAACTTTTAGGCAATCTATAACCAGTGAGGATATTGAAAAATCGAGCAACTTTGCTAAAACTTTTACTAGTGTAGCNGAGACAGCCTGCCTTACACATGTGATTGAAAAGCGGGATTTCAAGCTAATCGAGTTACTACTTAGCTGCCTAGGTCATTACGACTTTGAGATTGTTGAAGAAACCTACTCCTTCTGGTGGATTTTCCTCGAACATATACAGAATAGACTCAAGCAATCCGACCATGGCCCTTTCATCAGTTATATCAACAGATTTGTCATGTCTGTCACAAATCTATGCCAGTTCGATCCAGACGACGATTCAGTGATATCACAAGACCAAGATATTCATGCCTTCAGAGCAAACTCAGCAGAAATAATCAGTAATGTCATGTATGTCACAACTGTTGAGGATTTCTTACGTGATAATTCGGTGTTGGACAGTCTCAGATTAGATCTATCGAAAGTTTCCTGGGAAAAAATTGAAGCAGTACTATATCTTCTGTCATGTTTAGTCCAAATGATGGGTAAAGACGAGAATCATTTACGTACACAAATATTTCAATCTCTCATCCAGCAACAAACGCGTTTTCAAGATATACAAATGCTGTTAACGACAAAACAAGTACCTTTGAAAATCGGAGTGGCAGCTGGTGAAGTTCACCCACAGATAGTAGCTACTACCCTCAGAATAATCGGACATCTAGAAAATTTCTTGGCTATCTACCCCGACCACCTGGCCCTAGCCATCAATTATATACTTAGCTCCATAAGNAATCCTGCATATCGAAACCAGCTCATCAAATTTGCNGCAACTGCTCTATGCAATATAATGGAACAAAATGCAAAGAGCCACTTTTCGACATGTCATGAGCTCATGTTGATAGTCAAGGATCTATGTACAAGCTTGGATCAGTTCGATGAACAAGCCTCCGACGAACTCCTGAGATGCAGCGCATTCTTAGCTGACGCAATACATGAGCCAAATATCAAGGACCAGTTTCTCTGCGAAATCGTCAATCCAAATATCAGTCAACTTAGGAGCATGCTTAATTCAGCGACAAAAGATGAAACGGATCCAATCAAGTACCTGGATCGCTTGTCAGTTGTATTCCGCCAGTTGAATATACATCCATCAAAGCTGCCCGAGCTGAAAAGCTTTGTCACTCTAATCGACACTGAGCTATGGCCTGTGATTGTGAAAGTTTTGCAAACCTATGCATCAGAGAAAGGTCGTGCGATTGAGCGCACCTGTCGCACTATAAGGTACCTCATACGATGCATAAAGCCTGAATGGATGATTCAAAGGATTGCAGAAACAATGGTGAACCTCTACAAAACGTATCCACAGAACTCAAGTCCTCTCTACATTTGCTCCATATTAGTCGACGAATTTGCCAATAGAAGTCCCGAGATCAACCAAGGACTGTTTGCAATGCTTGAAATATTCTGCACCTTGACATTCACTTTGTTGAACTTAAATTCCTCACAATCAAAAAGTTTATTAACCATGAAAAGTTATCCAGAAACCATTGATGACATGATGAGATTATTCAATCGATTTATGAGAAAATGTCCTAAGGATTTTGTTAATTGCAAGGCACTCGAATCCATAATCGAACTAAGTATCTCCTCTTTACGAANCGACCACCCAGACGCAAATATTAACGTTTCAAGGTTCGTGGAGTCGTTTGTAGCTTTGGGCCAGAGTAAAGACTACCCACATATCACGGAAGCAATCAGCAATGTCCTAGGGGCACGTTTTACTGATGCAGTCATCAAAGCATGCTTATTCGACATACCTACCAACTTGATTGGAGAGGAGGCCCCAATATTGCTCACATTACATAGCTTTGACAAAAATTTATTTAATACATGGGTAGAGGCATCAGTCTCGACTTTGCCGATGACAAACATACAAGGCATTGAATCTGTGACACCAGATCAATTAGAAGATTTCAAGAAGACAATCACAACCGCTGGTTCCCTAAAAAGCTTAGTGAACTGTTTGCGTGCTTTTGCACGTCTGTATACATGAAATTGGTAATGATAGGAAAAAGTTTCCGCCTATTAACAAGCTAGTTCACCTCCTCTGTTACGTATGTTGCTGCTTTTTGAGGGATAAATCTAATACAAAATCTCCGCTGTCAACCGTTGTACTCGAGGTAGTTGGGGTTTCATATGAGTGGTAATTTTCATCATCAACCTCCTCATCGTACAATTCATCCTCTTCATCCTCATTCAAGTCATCTTCAGCATCGCAATCATCCTCATCCTGTTTATAAACAGTTGCTTGACCTTGCATATGCATAACCCATTGGTCGCAGTCAAGAGGTATCCTTGGCCTCCTGGGGGGCCCAGGAGCTTGACGGTGAAACCTCTGTTGATCGCACTGCTGGCGTTGATTTTGTTGGGTTAGCTCTTGGTTATGCGAATGGAGGTGATGATGCAATTGGTGCTCTGGTGACTCTTGTTTGGGCGAGGAATTTTGGGCGTTTGAGGTGTTTATGGTGTTCGGGTTTAAGTTATTGCCAGTTTGTTGTGCTGGACACTTGTGGCTGTTTAAATGGTGTTTTCTTCTATAATTGCCCAAACAATTTGTACAATGGAACGGCTTTTTNCCCTCATGAATGAGCTCGTGCGCTTTCAATTGGTTTGAATCACTAAATCTACTAGTACAATCTGGATACTTGCATTGATAGGGCTTTTCACCTGTATGCGTTCTTGTATGTCTACGTAAATTGGCCACTTGAACGAATTGCTTGTCACAGTATTCGCATGTAAATGGTTTCTCACCGGTGTGTAGTCTAATATGCGTTTTTAAATGATGATCTCGGGTAAATTTCTTCGAACATATCGGGCAACCAAATGGCTTTTCGCCGGTATGAGTTCTTTCATGGTTTTGTAGCACATGCTTATATCCAAAACTCTTATTACACGTTTTGCAGGTGAACTGGCGGCCGGTAGTTCCGGTGCTGGTGCTGCTGCAGGTGGTTGTTGCGGACGAGGTTGTGGTGGCTAGGTTGTGGGCGTGTGGGTTTTCTGTTGGCGTTGTCCCGTTACCGTTATTTTCGCTTGTTGGGGTACTCTCCTGAACTTGGACGTTCTTGTTCGGGGTTCCATTGTTGTTGTTATTGTTGTTGTTGTTGCTGTTTGGTTGATGTTGGGCTCCATTGGAGTTCCTCTTGGTGCCGTTGCTTGAGTTGAGCTTGCTGTCTGAGTTGCTATCAGAATTTGCGCTTTTGTTCGCCGGTTTTGCTTTAGTNGCAGCCGGCGAGCCTTCAATCAAACTTTTGCTCTTGCTGTTATTGTTGTTGTTTATGATTATATTGTTGACACTAGTTCCGTTTCCGTTACTGTTTGTTGAGTTTGGGAGCTTGTTGGTTGAGCTAGTCGACGAGGATACTGAGACTCGTCTGGACTTTGTTGAGTCTGCAGGAACCATGATAGTTTCAGGTGTTGCTCGTAGTAACAAGCGTTCAGTTTGCTTGTTAGGTTTGCAATCTTGGCGAGCTCTGCCAAGGCGTTGCTCCGGACTTGAGCCGGCAGACTGTCTCTCGGTGGGCGGCCTCTTAGGGTAGATAGGTTTGCAGTGACTACTTGCCGCCAAAACACTTGCTTCAACAACAATAGCCGCTCCAACAAAACTAACGATCGCGCACGAGCCTGGACAACAACTGGCCCGTTGAGCAAAGGTAAGAGTTGGTTAGGAGGCTCATGGTTGGATGAGGCGGTGGTTTGAATTTGGCATCGTTCACGTTCGAGTCCAATGCTGCTGTGTTGTTGTTGTTGTTGTTGNTGCTGCTGCTGCTGCTAGTGTTGGCGCNGGTGCCAATGCTGATGCTGCTGCCGCTCCTCTAGTCCACTGCCTTAAGCGGCCCTCCGTCTGGTCGGCAATCCAATCTGGCTGATATTGAGCATTCTAGTGCCAGGCGTTTCCCTATTGGCGCCGCCATGGCCATCGCGCGCAGCTTCCACCGGCGCTGTTAATTTTTGTTCAGCGCTTCTTNNCGCATGCGCCCGCGCCGCTAGCCACCAAAAAATCCAACTCCCCTCGGCCAAATCAAGCTCAACTCGGCGTCGACTCGTCATTTCATTGGGCCAAATCCATCCTATCCCATCGCATGCGCCACTATAACCATGGCGCGGCTGTTGCTGTCGCCGCTTCGCTCTGGCCTCAGCAACAGCCTCAGCCTCGACCAAAGCTAGCAACNGCAACAGCGGCAACAACAGCAACAGCAACAACAACGCCAGCAGCACCAACGGCCGCCAGCAACAACACCGACAGCCAAAACCTACCTCGTGCGCCCCAATTCGCCATTCCTCCCTCCTCCTCCTCCACCAACCCAAACCCCAACTCCTACAACCGGCGCCGACAACAGCAGTGGTCAGCAGGGCGGCCTCGCAAGTCCGGCCGATCGGTGGTCACCGTTTGCGCGCGCGCGCTTCAAGTTCAACTCTGGCCCCCGATGGCTGGGGCCGGCCGAGGGCCACAACAAAATAACCCCCAACGGGCTAGAGTTCACACAGGCTCGATCCGGTTTGGTTATTTTGTGCTTATTTTCTTCCTCTGAGGCCCACTGGCCGGTTTTGCGCGCCGCCGCCCTGGTTTGCGCCTGTGGAGCGCCAGCGTGGGAAGCAGTGAACTCTGGTTTCGCCCGTCCGGTCAAGCCGAGCTGAGCCAGCAGCTCCACTTGGCCTCCTTCTGGCNCCAAAGCCAAAATTCAACTCGACTCGNCTCGGCTCGGCTCAACCCAATTCTTTAGGCTCTCGGCCGGCGCGCACACCTTTGGGCCTAATTCACCCGCTCGGTTTGCCGATTGGCCGGCCGGCCAGCGCGTTGCTTGAACCGCGCCGACCGGCCGCCTCCATTGCAAGTGGCGCCGCTCAGATCGCCGCCGCCGCCACCAGAGTGCCCCTTTGTGCTGGTCACTTTTGGCAGAACGAAAAATCGATTCCAATCCGAGCAAGATTGACCGGCGCGCTGGGGCAAACCTGCGCCCGAGCTCGAGTGCAGTGCAGTGCAGTGCGGCCGAGTTCACGCTGCTCCCCTTCACTTTGGGGGCTCTAAAATAACAACAGCAGCCCGGCGACAGACGAGAGACTCTGGAATTCGGCTCGAGGTTTGCGCTCGCAGCCAGGAAGAGTAATTGAATGGAGGATGTGGGCCCGACTGTGAGGGACGGAATTGAGCGGAATGGATGGAGGATGCCAGTGCGATCTAGTTGTGTGGAGGCGGCCGCGGCGGCTGGCGGGGAGGCACAACTGGCCGCCGTTAACGTTGCCAATGCCGTTTGGTTAGCGGGCGGCCTGAACTTGACCGTCGTCGCCCGAAGGGAGGTTAAAATTGGGATGAATTGGAGGTGGATGGGACTAGATGAGATGCGATGCGATGCGAAGAGATGCGAAGAGATGAGATGAGATGAAACGAGATGAAATGAAACGAGGAAGAGGAGCGGATGCGAGAGCGCGCGGCCAATTCAAACCAACGGGCCAAGGAGCGCGACGGGCAACATGCGAGCGCGAGTATCTCTCATCCTATCTCGCTTGGGCCAGGCCGCTTGAAATGGCACTGATCCAATGGTTGTGGCCGACGAGGTCCACACCGTTTATCTATCTTGTCCGAGATCTCCCTTGGCAGCGAGCGCTGGTCGCTATGGCATGCAGTGCATGAATGCCTCGCGCGGCCAGCACTTGCGCAGGCTTGCGAACGAACGCGACTCGACCAAGCGCCTGGCTCCCATTGGGCTGGGCGGCGGCGGCAGCGGCAGCGGCAGTAGCGAGGGCTGCTTGCGCAGCAGCATCAGCGGCCGCACTGTCTCGCCCGCTTGGCGGTGACTCGGGTTTGCGAGCAACGTTCAATGTCACATAGGAACTCAGCTTTGCTTAGAGGGAGGCCGCAAAGCTAGCTAACTGGCTGATGGGCGAGCTTGCGGCTCGGCGCGCAAACCAATTGCAATTATACAAAGTCATCCGCTTACGCCGCCCAGCTGATAGTGGTGCCTGTTGTCGCCGGCCAGTTTCGCCCGCAAGCAGCAGCGGCAGCAGCAGCATCAGCATCAGCATCAGCAACGACGACGATTCAAATCTTGTTCGTCTATCTGCCTGCATTGAATTAGCATCATCACGTTGATTGTCGTCATCTGGCCCAATGAGCAAGCTAACCAACTAGGGGGAGCTAAGAGCCTCGCGTGTTGGACCAGTTGTTGGTTGGATCGCATGATTAGTGAGTTGTGGGCCATTGTTGCTTGTTGTTTACTCATAATAGCCATTGTGCCTATGACGCGGCCAAGCATCAAGCCTCCTCCAATGCCAGTGGCGACAAAACTCTCGCTCGGCCAGCTAGCCGCAGGGCGAGCAAAGTGTTCGGGGGCATCAATTAGCTANGCTTTGGGCATAACAACTGGCTTGAAAGCTGGCTCCACGGCGCCGATGGTAACTAAAAGCGTCAATCCCATGGAGGCAGAGTAAGAATATCGGTGATCGGCGAGAGGAGTGCGCCTTTCANCGGCCGAGCCAGAGTTGGCCCGTTGTCATCAGACGAGATCAACCGGCAACCAGCAAACTAGGCACTTAATCTAGGCTTTCGCAGCCAAGCCAAGCCCGTCAACCGATAGGCGCCCGTCTAGACAGTCAACCAGAAAACTCGGGCCTGCGCCGCCCCCATGCAATGCTCTGCGAGCTGCGTCTACAAAGTTTCAATTCAATTTCGGCCGCTCATCCAGTCAAACATCAAGCAACGGAACGAAATGAGAGGAAACGAAACGAAACGAAGCGACTAACGTAATGAAGGCAAGCAACCCATCAACTGGCCGCGCAGTTGTGCAAAAGTCCACGCTGACGGCCTACGAGCGCAAATGTGGACTGGAGGCGGCCTTCATGTGAGGCAGCANGCAAACAAAGTTTGCCTCACTGGGCCGATAGAAATGCTCGCTCGCTTGCTGGCCGCAGCCGACGCTTGGCGCAATAAAGCAATAAAGCGAGCTGGTCTCGCTTCATTCGGTTAGAATTTGTGCGCGCGCGAGTTTTTGGCGAAGCTGCAACAAGTTTTCGAGTCAGGTGGGCGCGCGAGACCTATAGGGCGCCGCCGCTTGCGCGCTAGCCAAGCCTATAACTCGTTGCGCACAACCCGTCACTCACGCAACGAGCAGCCTGTGTGTGTGTGTGCGTGTGCGTGTGGCGCAACTCGTTGCTCACGCTTATAGTTTTGAGCGTCAATGCGCGCGCTCGCTCTTTTGGCCAATGTGCGCGCACAATTTTTGCGATTCAGAAACGTTCAACCACTCACTTGCGCGCCGGCCGCTTTTGGCGCCACGAGAGGCAGCTTCCACCGGTGGAGCCATGGAAGCGGCCCAACTTCCGCCCGAGGGCCAGACCATCGCTGGCCAGCGGGCAGTTGGCGGCGCTCTGGCAACTTTGCCCAGTTGCGCACAGCAACAGTGGCAACATCTGCTCTCCCTCTCTCTCTGAATTCAAAGTCCAATCCAACGTAGCGCCGCCCACAAAACGCAAACAATGATATAAGCGGGCGCCACAACTGGAGAGGGGCGAAAAATTTGTCCGATTGCGTCCGCCTGGAAGCGCCGGCTATCGTTGGACGGATCCCTAATTGCGCGCTCGCAGCCTGCAAGCTCGGCCATTTCCTACTGCGCCNCACTCAACTGGGGCTGCTGGGCCCCAATTTTGGGAACCCGAAAAGCCGATTTCCTGGCCGCCGCTTTGGAGGTGGCCAGCAGCGGGCGGCGCCAGCAGCGAGGGGCTTCGAATTGCGCATATGTTTGTCACCACACAAGATTCCTCAATTCTTTTGGTCCAGTTGGGCCAAAAAACACATGGCCTCCAAAATCAAAGGCTAATGGTCACTGGCGGCGGCGGCGGCTGCGCATGTGTTTGCAATTGAGGCGGCTGGTTGCCGCCGGCTGGCTGCTCAAGCGGCCGCCTTTAGGGCGCTTGAACGGGTTCAGCGGCTAACGGGCCTCCGGGCTGGCTTCTATTTCCACCGCGGGTGCTTAACGGGTTCCCCGCGAACCCTCCAGCCGCTCGAAGGCCAAACTCCCGTTGCTTTCAGCCTCTCCTTCCTGCAAAACCAAAACTCTCCGCGGAATCAGAGGAGAAGAGAATAAAAAATTCGATCCCACCGACAATAATAATAATAAAAGTAAAAAACCAACCGGCATCCGAGAGATCCTCTGACAAAAGCGAAAGTTTTCCCTTCTCTCCTCTCCTCTCGTCCGTCACTTTGAGCCTTTGGAGCCTAAACTTAGTTTAGTTCCCTTCCCGCTAAACTCGGCCCCCAAAAGGAAACATGTGGCCTTTGGGCGGGCAGAGGAGCGAGGAGGGCGGAATGGACTTGCTTCCATTTTATTTTTTAGCGGCGCCACTCGAGCGAGCGCGGCGAGCAGGAGGCAAAGTAAAGGATTCTACAGCCGCCCGCTCTCGCTCTCTGGCGCGCGCGTCCTCTGGACACCGGATGGCCGCCCTGGCTCGGCCCCAGCTCATTAGGGCGGCCGCTCGTTGGCTGGTGTTCCTGCTTTTGGCCCCTCTGCGTGCCGGCCAACTGGGCAGAGGGAAGGGACAAAGTTCAAGCGAGAAGGGACCATCAAAAGCGACAAATGCTGCCCCTCAAGCTGCCCATTCAAACGCCTCCCTTGGCCGGCGCTCCAGTGCAAACTCCTCCGCTCGCCACTTATCTTTGCAGCTGATCTCGCTCGCAAACCGCCAATCAGCGCCGGCCAAGTCGCCGCAAGAAGCCCTCTCCTCCTGGATGGGAACCAAAGGGATGCCACCAGCGAGCGGGCCCCTTTTTTGGGCGCATCAAGAGGGCCACTCGATGGTGGCCGCAGGCCAATGGCGGCGGATAGCAGCCGCGGCACTACCTTTGGCCGAGCAAACGAGCGGCCAGCGCGGCCGGCAATAACCTTGGCCCTTTCCGCCATCAACGCGGCCTGGACCCAATGGGCGCAAGATGGGCCATCTTGCGAGAGTTCTGGAGAGTTTTGCGTCCGGGGGGAATTTTGTCTGGCAGGCGGAAGCTGGGCTTGCGCTAGCTATTTTTAGGCGCCGGTACGCAACGCTGTTGCGCACGTCCGCCCGTCCGCTCGCTCGCTGTGCCGCCTGTCGCGCCAACCAACCAGGCGGCCAGCCAGCCAGCCAACCGACCGGCCAGTGTCCCCAATGTCCGACTCTTCCCACTTCCGAGCCTCGGACAGCTCGGGCGGATGTTCCGCTCGTTCCGGGCAGCGAAAGTGGACGGGGGCAGGGCTGTCCGCAACCCCCTTGGCCGTGCACGCAAGATTTGCTCCTCGGGCGCCAAAAGCGTCCAAACCTCCAAGATGGAGCTGGAAGCGGAAGGGCCGCGAGGAGCAGAGGAGAGGAGAGGAGAGGAGAAAGGGAAGTGAAGGGAAGGGAGATTTCCGGCTTCCATGCGCGTGTGGCGTAAGCGAGAGTGGCCCGAGGAGAAGGTTGCCCGGTTGGCCAGTGAGGGCGCAAACATTGATTCATTTATGTGAGCGGGTTTTGCATTAGCATTAGCATTAAAATTGGCGCCAGAACGGCACAAAACCCAAGCAGTGGGGCTCACTCGAAGCGGAAGTGGCAAGTTATCCCCCCGCCGGCCACGTAACCGAGCGGCCCATTGAACTTTGTGCGTGTTCAGTTGGCCAGTGTGTGTCGCCAGTTTTGCGCGGCCGGCCAGTGGGGCCATTGGCTCGCCCGCAGCCCGTAGAGGCCAGTTGGCCTGCGAAGGTTGATTGGCGCTCCAAGGGGAGGAAGGCGAAGGTTGGGCGCGAATTTTGAAGCGGCCATATTTTTCGCGCGGCGCTCGCTGGGCGGCGCAGAGTGAGCGCTCGAGATGCAAAGAGGGGCTCTATAAGCCAGCGTGGACTAGCTGGCCGGCTAGCTTGTGCGGCCATGGCGGCCGAGCGGCGCCACCGGCAGCGCTGCCGAGTTTCAGCGCGCAAACTTGCGGCCGTTTGATAACTAATGGGCGCTGGCGGCCCACTAGCGACGCTGCAGCCTGCGCTCGCTCGCTCGCTCGCCCAACTCGCTGGGCCCGCCAAGTTCAAGTTTGCGCAAGCGGGCTGCTTGCGTGATGTGAGCGAGCGAGAGAGCCAACTCATTTGCCATGCGCTCTGGCGGCGGGCGCAACGTTAACCGGGGCGCGCAGTCTATATGGAGCGCCAGCGCCAAAAGTCGATTCATCTGCGCCGGCCGCTGTTACCATGGTTATGCGTAACGAGCGGGCAAACAAAAACGGCCGGCCGGCCGGCCAACAACTGCGCCGACTGCGGCAACACTGTTACGAGCAAGGCCGCTCTTTGTTTCAATTGGATGCGCGCGCTTGGCTCGCTAGTGCGGCGCCCATCTTGAGCGCGCTAGCTCGGC
>Ga0058699_1000544_pt1 | contig 11767 bp, 11 predicted proteins | sample AgamicAtPe_FD_55078 | JGI IMG/M metagenome (GOLD analysis project Ga0058699, IMG submission 55078) | Agave microbial communities from Guanajuato, Mexico - At.P.e | ecosystem: Host-associated > Plants > Phyllosphere > Phylloplane/Leaf | place: Guanajuato, Mexico | collected 2012-10-15 | reverse complement strand
ATGATACGTTAGATTGTAGACAGCACAATATCATAGAACTTCCCATCATTCATACTGAAAACAACAACCATCCACTAGTAAAAGTTTCCCAATTGTATCATATTGAGGAACGAAATTCAGCAAATGAATTCTATAGTTGTACAAATGATCCGTGATGGCAAATAAATGACAAATTGTAGGTTAATTGCTTGTCGAATTGTTGGAAATGTTGCGCGAACGGAATTGATAGAAATGCTTTCCAATCGACTTGATAGAAGTCCATCATCGGTGGCGGCGACGCTAATACTATTTAACTTCCTGAGCTTGACCGGAACTCAAGCGTCGCCACCGGTTGAGCATTTGTTGAGCACAAATCAAACTCGACAGTTTGATTTGACTAACTCAACACATTTAATATTGATAGAAAATTCAACTCATTTAAGTGAGCTGGAATTGAACAAAGCCTTAAAAAATGTCAANCATACACATGATAATAACTTGGTTGGCTTAGATCTCGCATCCTTCGCTTGGTTTAAGATGGAACAAGAGTACGAGCGGCACATTCAAACGAGAATCAACAGGTCTAGACCTCTAATTGAACAGTTGTTGAGAGAGTCAGAGGTATCCAGTGATTGTCAAGTTGCAATCTCGCACTGGCTGGACCACCTCTTTCATCTTGGCCGATGGGCTTCAGTGATGTGGAATTCGTGGGGGGAGTTCCCACCTACTGGCCTTTTCGAGGGTTCATTTACCGATCTAGGCTCTTATCGTAGTTGTTTGAACATCAAGAGCAACAAGTATATCGGCCAGCCTCAGTATTGCACACTCGACTATCAGCCGCTTGTGCCAGCTCGACCACGCTTTCACTCAATCTTCAAGCGGGTGCTGGATATCGATTTAGAATTAAATCAGCTAGTAGATCCAAATAGAGAGCGCTCAAGATTGAACAAACACAAGTTGGACAAGTTTTCTCCTGAAATTAGAGACGCAACACACCTTCGAACTCTTCACACAGGTATAATGATCGAGTTTGCCCGGAAGGCGCACTTCTTCTACTACCTTAAACTGCGCATAGGTTCGTGTTGGCCAACCAAATGCTCGCGACAAGATATCCAGAACATCTCTCGGATGGCAGGAGCTAGAATGGCCCTGCAAGCATCGCCAACCTTCTGCATAACAAAATCCGATCGTTTCTCATTCAAAATCAATAATTACCAGTTGTCGGCCATCTTAATCCTCAGTGCACTCGCTACAATTACCATCTTAGCTAGTATTCTGGATANGGTTCAGAGCCTGGCTGCATTTTTCGGTTTTGAAAATTTGGCGACCAGGTGCGAGAGGATCGAACATTATTTGGAACTATGCTCTTTGCGAAGGAATTGTAGGAGGCTGTTCTTAGTTTCAGCATGCGTTTCCATGACTGCAACAGCACGCGAAATATCACAGGGGAAAGAGCGGAAGAATGTCGCAAGACAATTGACCTGCCTGCACGGTCTCAGNTTCATTTCCATGATCTGGGTCATATATGGCCATACATTGCTGAACACTGATTACCAATCATTTACACACGCTTACAGAGTATTGGAAAATGATTTGGCAAACTTTTTCGTCTTACCTACCCTCATACCAAACTACAGCGTGGACACTTTCTTCGTTATAAGTGGACTCCTGAGTGCCTATATAATATTCTCATTGGATATAAAATTCAATGGACTCCTCTATACGGTAGCCAGATATATGCGACTTACTCCGCAGTTGATCATCATTATTTTGATGTTCTTCTTGCTCCCACTGATGGGCGATGGGCCTCTATATAGGCAATTCACGGACGTGCACGCCGAGAGGTGTTTCAAAAACTTTTGGCTCAACTTGCTATACCTCCAGTCGTACATAAACCGGAAAGAATTGTGCATCATCCCATCTTGGTGGCTCTCAATTGAGATGACATTTCATCTTCTTTCGCTGGGCATAATTTACCTTCTGATCAAGAGACCAAAACTTGGGCTAATCATAAACTTCCTGATACCATTAATATTAACACTAGTTGGATCATACATCCATTACACAAACGGTTTTGCGATACAGTACTTGCCGTCGGTGCCTCAGAAATACGAGGTTGAACTAGAGCAAACGCAGTGGTTTTTTCACAGGCCGTACCCTCACGCAGCCTCATATTTCATCGGCCTAGCCCTTGGTTATGTTCTTGCAAAGAGACTAGTGAAAAAGATGAATCGGTTTCAGTCACTTTTGGGCTGGTCCGTTTGTTGCTTNGGATTTGTCATATCACTCTGGGGCACCTACTACTGGAACCTGGGAGTCCCTTACACACAAATCCAGGCGACAGTCTACTATAATCTATGTCAAATTCTATGGCCAATTTCGATAGNCTGGATCATACTTGCTTGCTCAACAGGTTATGGCGGACCTATCAATACAATATTATCAGCCAGATTTTTTGTCCCTGTCGGTAGAGTAACTTACATGACTTATCTATCGCACATATTGATCGTATACTACTATGCCGCATCAGTTCACCAGACCATGGAGCCAAGCGGATTGAACTTGGTAAGTGTTAGATGATCTTGAGAAAATGATAGTCTTACACGAAATTGTCTGNAACTAACAGAAAGCTCTCGAAACAGTTGTATATCTGTGTAGCTAACACCATACTATCGTTGAGTTTCGGCACGATTCTGCACCTTGTCTATGAAGCACCAATGCTAAACCTCCAACGAGCGTTCCTAAAGCGGAAGTACGAAAGGGCTGAAGCGACGATCATCAACTCAGTAGACGCTAACGGTCTGAGCGACCAGCTGGTAATGGAGAGAGATGCTGACGATAAGTCTGTTCTTACAAGCTCTCTAGCGAGAAACAGCTATCGTAAATCTTTGATGCTAGAATAGAGGATCGATACTGCAAATGTCTCGACAAGATAACAAGTCAATCAAACTCGCAAGTGTTCCACTATTGACGCATTCCTCTATTTAAAAATCGTATATTTATGCTATTTGTAGTCTCTGATTGTGAAGGAATCTTCTTCCTTCTTAACCCAATTGGTTATCCGCTGGACAACCTCAGTAGCTTCGTTTGTCGTAACTGTATTGTCAAATTGCGCGTAAAGTTGAAATGTTGGCACATGCCAGCCGAGAAATATCGTTTCGTCAGCTAATTTCAACCAGAGAGTCTTCAAAGAAGAGCGCAGCATCTTCTTCATCACGTAGTATAAGGCTGGACTGGGGGGTTTACGACTAGATCTCTGCCACCATAGAACCTGTTTGTTCGTTTGATACCAGAGAAATTGTAGTTGGCGGGCATGATATAACTCCAACTTGGAATTGTAAATTTGAGCTTGTTGTTGCAGTTCAGCAAGCCTACTACTAGATGATGTAGGATCAAGAAGCTTATCCTGCAAGTCCAGAAGGACTGGATGAACGAGAGGTGACATTTGATAGTAGAGCTTACTTTTCTGGCTCGCGTCATTCAGTAATTGATCGAGCTTCTCTTCGATACCATTCCTTGCTTTTTGACAATTCGAGAAATCGTCCCTGTCGATGCTGAACAAAATTAAACAATTTCTCATGCCATTCAGGTATGATATGTAAGAATGCAGAAATGCATCCCGGTTAAATCTTGGCATGCAAACCGGCATCCAAAGTGACTCCACACTGGATAGTTGGCNCTTGGATCCGTCTAATAATGCAAGAATAATGTGTATATCGGCAATCTTCACTTTGTGTTTGCCATGATGATTGCATACATCAATCAATTTGAAACTGACATCGTTCATTAGGTCCTGAGATATTTCGTCAAAGTTTTCAGTATAGTTCTCATTGACTGGCTCATCCTTTTCATTGTTTGGCAATACGACCCTAAATAACAAGCTGAAAACAATATTCTTCGAGAAAGTTAGGACTACACTAGTTAAAGTATTATGAATGATATCACGCATACTTGCTGGCATCGACACTATGGGTATAAGCACTCGGTGGGGCCTCGAAGGTAGAAGAGGATTAGAGGTAGAATGTATGGTGCCGGTCGCTGTTGACGTAACTGCCAGGAACGCTTGAACATACGGCCATGAGAGTTTCTTCTCATGAACGCTCAAATTTAATAATGAGTCTATCAGTTTCTCACTGCCGTAGAGAAGACGTTTGAGGTCAAAAGTTGGTCTTTCTTCAAAAACAGATTGCAATGTCTTGGCTGTAAGGATGGATATAATTTGCGCTTCCACCTGGTCGACTAGGATATTGGGATCAACATTCGAATTTGCATCGTAGATAACAATGATCACCAATGGGGATCTAGTGGTAAAACTGATCACAAGATCGTCTGATGTTTTGATGAACAGAAGTGTTTCGCTTTGAACCTTGAGGGCATAATTTATCAATGCTNAACAAAGTGGCATCAGTGTGATGGCATCTTCGCATTTTGAGAACGAGTATATCGGTTTCCCTGCCTCACTGAAGATAAACAACTCGAATCCATCCTTCCTAAGGCTCGATCTCTTGACGGCTGAACTCGAGGAGGGCTCCTCAATGGCTGGTTCCATGGCTTCGGTTAGGCTCACGGGCTCGTCATAAGACTCAAGCTACAACCTTGTAGCTAGACATACCTGCCTTATTATCGATTCAAGAGGACAGTGGCTTATCTCAGCCATGTGGCTCGAATATCTNAGTCCATTATAATGGGTGTAAAACAAATATTCGGTCTGTTTACGGAATCCAAAAAACCATATTGCGTATTCTACCGCCCGTTACAGAAATGAACACCACCGACACTGGCACGTACTGCACAGCGAGTCGTTCACTTCATTGCCCTTGATTTCGAACTGGTATTTTTNGTTTTGAGTTCCGCAGACTTTCATTTGCGGTCTTTATAAAGCGGGCCCATCAGAGGGGCGGATCTAACTGAGCGCAGGGGGGCTTAACATGTTTGCCCGAGGGTTGCACTCTCACAGGAGGGGCGGAATCAAGGGGGATAAGATGTGAAACACGGTATATATTTTTCGCATTGAGTTCAGCATCTCTGCCATTTATGAACTCCAAACCACCTCTCAGCCTGGATATCTCGCTAATATGAATGTGAAGAACCATTCATTAGAAGTTAGATGTGACTATATCGATGCAATTGATGTAGCGGAGGTATTGATACATTCGATAGTGTTTTTCAGGACTTGCGGAAAATTCACGTATCGTCAGGAGGCTAGTTATTCGGTCGGGACATTAGGTTATGAAGAGGTTGATTGTACCCGATTGAACTATACTTACGTGAGATGCTCATCCCCAACGTTAATCAATATGATTGATTCAAAACTACAAGGATTCAGCAGCAAAATCAATGATAATTCCTCAAGCGCAACTTTGCTTTTAGAATTTTACTTCAAGAGGCCTAACAGGTGGCCATTTAACGACTCAAAGATTGTTTGGGAATCGTGGAATATTAAATTGGTCTTCAATACANCATCAGCTCATCAAGACACTAATGCTCAAACATGTGGACTACGTTTTGATCTTGAGAACACTCTAAGTCAAAAATTGATTGACGTTGTGACGATAGTGAACAAAGAAGGACACTCCCTACCTCAGATGCCGACTCAAACGAATTTTGAGAATATATTCGACTCGAGTTTTGTCGACTCGCAACCGTATCTTTTTGCTTTATCATACAAAATTAGTGATAACATTCGGAAACATACCACCAAGCCCTGTGATCAGTCCAAGGATATGCTCGAATTTTCATCGGCGCCGAGAAGATCGTCCTTGCAGAAGTTTTTACTAGAAACATTGGAACTGTGATCAACTTCCTGCTCAACGATATGTATAGCCGAGTTAGCTCAGTGATAAAGCGATAAATTGCCGTACCTAGTCGAAAGCATTGTGTTAAAAGCACTATTGATGATGCAATAGTGTTAATGTTTGTATCGACTCATTATGTTGTTGCTCGTTCTTTCTGAATGACGGACTGGGACAATGAGCGTCGATTGAAATCTGTCGGGCACCACTGGTCAAAACTGGCAGATACCCAATTCTACTGTCTGAACACAAATGTATCCAATGAGTCTCGCCCTATTANGTGCCCAAACTACTTTAGTATAACTTTTGAACTCGATCGTCTGAGTCGCGAGAATCAAATAGATGTTGGTGAACAAAAATACGTTGCTAGAAAGTGAGCTAAGTAGCTTCAGACGAGGTTGATCGAGCTAGCGATAACATTCCTTATCTGTGTGCGGCATCATTTTGGGGGCCAAGATCCGGGCTACAAGTCCTCTAATTTCTCCGAAAGCGGAACAAACTCCCGTTTTGGTTGTCGACAGTGCGATGGAATCCGAGGTGAGAGGCTCAATTCGGAGCCGCGGCGGCAAACACCGACTATTTGTTTATCTATCAGAGGAAGATGGACGGTGCAAGGAGGCTTTTCGAATTCGCTGCCTAACAACGCCAGCTAGTAGTAGACAAGTCGGCTTTGGAAACCATTCGATCTACTGAGTAACGACCCGCCCCAATGATTTTGTGGCACTTCATCGGGCAGAAATCGGCAATAGTTATTGATTTGCATATGAAGCGTGGAGAGCTAGCCTCGGCTCAAGTCGTAAAAACATGAAATTTGCGGGAGAAACCAAGAACAGATGTTTGGTAGATCCGCTCGAGAAGTTTTACGCTTATAAGCTTCGTTATGAGGCCGAGTTTACACTTGGTTTGCTTATCCGCAAGGTAAGCTAATCAAGTTTTATGGCCTATTGAAAAGCGGCTTTCACATTCGAAGCCCAATCCATCTTCGAGTATTCTTGGGAGAAATCGAACAGGATGGAGGCACATTTACGGATCGTACAAGCCGGCTAACCAGTGCACCATTCAGCCTTGCTCAAATGTCTTCAATATGGACAAGACCATGCGCTTTCGAGCAAGGGAGTTCACTCCGCCCCCGTGAGGAGATGAGCCCGAAGCAGGAAGATTTGAGCTTTACCCAGCTGTAGTTATTGTTTCAAGATCGTTTGATTGAGCTGTCGGCAGGGAGTAGAATGCTTCAACCCGGCCCGAGAAGCCAAGAACAGAAACATGCAAGGGTTTGCAGCCATTTCTCAAAACGTAAGTCTCTGATTGATTGATTGGATCACGTCAACCATCGCCAAGTTGTCAGTTTTACACTCGAACTCCTTCGCGAAATTGCCTGTTGTCTGAGCGACGTTAGCCACTTCGCTGCCCATTTTCGAATAAGCGAGCGTGTTTGATTCGCCCAGCACCTGTTCGGGCATCTTGCTCTGGTTAGCTAGCTTCAACGTTGTTAAGGAACGATTTGCTTGCTTGTTAAGTTGGAATAGCCATTGCTAACCCAGTAAAGGGAAGTTACTCATTTACTTATCCAGACTGAATCGCGNCAGAACAATTCCCATTCTCAGCCCACCGAACAAGATACAGCACGAACTATGTCGGCCAGCAAATTTCACCTGTCGATGGCCGAAAGTGAGAAAGAATCAATGTGCTTCTAGAAGCACGACCTTTGCTGCCTTAAAGCATGGCCAATCGCGCCAATGGGCGTAGTCACTTATTGGGCCTTATACTTTAGTACAGGCCTCTTTGGAGGTTGGCGACATACTCGTGACTTCCCTTTTCAAGCGGCCACAGGTTGAACCATAGCTNGTTTCAAGTTGTTCAAGTTGCATGAATTGGGGGTTCAAATTTGGAGGCAATCGAGGATATGAGTTATGTAGTCATCGTTAACTGTTTCGTGCGAAAATTTCACCTGTTGCTCTCGATCTGACGCACAGGTTAACTTCCTGTTGCATTGATAATTGAACAAGCGATAGCTTCTCGTGAGCGTCTATCAAAGAGGGGGTTTTTTGTCGTCCGTTATAGCCTTTGTTTCACTAGCAAGCAACTTAGCTAAGTCAAATGGATGTAACTCTAACAACTGGCATCATGTCTGGCAACCAATAATTTAACATCAAGCCACTACGTGAAACCTCCACTCAGCTATTTAAAGCCCTTTTGTCACCTTACCAGTTGTTGTTAGTTCCACGAACTATGAACATCCTATGAAGGCATGTGGGCGTGAATTGCCTGTCCAAACTGTGGATAGAAAAATCTCTCAGTGGGCGCCNTCCTTTGAAGCCATGAATGGTCTTCGTCGCCTCCCGTTAACGAAGCAAACAAGTCAACCACCACCCATTACTACCTGAGCGGAACTCGAATTCATTCGTCATAGCCACTTTAAAGTGGGTGCGATTTTTCCTTGCGTCAGAGCAGCCAAGCATGCGTNAACAAAGCAAACGCAGTTTGCAGCCGCAATCACGCCGCCTTTGTTCCATCCCACCTGCTTGCCACATCCATCAGCTTGGCTCAAACCGCCCCAAAAGCTCCTTTCTTTCTCGAAACAAACCTCGGGCCACTCATGTCAAGAGCTCGGTGCTTTCAGCAGTCAAGAGGTCTCGTTTCCGTCCAACAGCTGGCTTTCCTTGGAACCCTCATGCAAATTGATAATTAGAACATCAGGCCCAAATGCGACCCTATTCTTTGTGAGGCGCATTGCTGGCTTGATAATTTACATCCGCTTCTTGCACTTTAGAGTGGCTCTATTTGAGATGATCGTTGGATTGTTCAAGTCGGAATTTTCAAGCTTGCCGGCTCGTTTGTTGTGCTCGGAGTCCAACGGCGTCTCGAGTATTTCGCTGTGGGCGATGATGAAGATTGAGCATGGAAACCACAAAACTTTTGCGAAAGAGGCTCCATGACTATTGACTCGATTTCCAGGATCTGCAAACTGCGCCCACAAGCTAGAGTGTTGCTTGGCCCATAGCTTATGAATTGACTGTCTCAATTAATCATTTCCCAATTCTCAAAATCAGCTCCGAGAAAAAGCATTGACATTTCGCAGTCGAACGAATAGATTTCTCGAAAGAGAAGGAGCGAGAGGGGGCAAAGCTAACAAGGGGGCGGAAGCTAGCATGACTAGGGAGTAACCACAGGTTGTGCATAATGCAACCAACTCGGNNCCAGGGCTTGCGAGCTTCCAAATGATTGATTCGAGCTTTCTTCGTTGCCCTCTCGTGCTTAACTCCGATTAGCTCAGCTAAGCTCGGCTTTGCCCGAGTACCTAGCTAGTCTGCAGTATAAATTCATTATCACACAGTTAGATGGAGCACAAACAGTATCTGGACTCGGACAGTGATCGCAACTCGCTCGCATCACTGGATCGAGAATCGCGCCGCCTAAGGAGTCAATCAACCGATCGACNTTTCGTACTTTGAACCATCAACAATAGCGAGACAAATGCGACAGAGCTAGCCCATCCCGAGGCTTCGGCGACGACACAAGCTCTACTCTGTCTGCAAAACAATTTCGAGTTCCCATTCAGCTGCAGGAGCAGATTATCGAGGTTGNTATATGGGAGGAAGGACGGAAATGAGAGAGGAGCCTGCGCTACTAGCTAGCTCTTGAGCTCATGGACTATCTCTAGGGTTGCGAGAGCAGAGTTCAATTCCCTTCCATGCGGCCAAAGTGGGGAGACTGATTATAACTACGATGATGGACAAATTGTCTTCAAGTGCAGACACAATCCTGGAAAGGAAACGAACTAGAGGGATTGTGTTAATTTTGGCAAGTAGCGTTCGTGAAAGTGCAACATCCGGCCGGAAATTGTGCTGCAAACTTGGCCAAATGGCACATCTGGCGCTTTCAAAGTGTTTGCGTGTAGTTTTAAATCGTACTCTTGGAACCATCCTGAGGGGCGACCATTTAGGCAACTTTTACTGCCAACCTAGTGGCTTGATATTTAATTGGAGCGAAACAAACTGAGGGACGGCACTTTGTGTTGCTTTTGCTTGTTTGTTCTGTTTTTTGAACCGTAATAGTTGCGACTATGACGATTTCCGCTGACGTTNAAGAGCCCATATTGTTTAGGGAAAACGACATCTCTCAAGATGCCTCATAAGAGTGCATGAGGGAGACTGTGGCAACAAGGTTNTTGGTTCACACTGTTGTTAGGTCGTCCCCGCTTGATTGTTGTTTTAGTGTCGTCAGTCAAGTTCGCGGCCATCGAAAGTCATTGAAATTTGACGCAAACTTGAGTAACAATAATGCTCATGCCGAGGATCTACGATTTTCGGCCAACCTTTGGCACTGAACCAAGCTGCCACCATCAAAGGACGTCCAACTCGTCGGGTGCCCAATTAAGAGGGCGAGTGGCCAACAAGCAATTGGGTTGAACTGGGCCGGNTAGTTGGTGAGTTCACGGAGGAAGTGGAGGCTTCTTCGAGATGATTGTACAGCTGAACGGGTGTTTCAGTAAGAGGATGAAGAGGAGTAGCATAACATGATGCCAAGCCCGCGCAAACTTGCCAGTTGATGCTTAGGTTTGGACACCATGAAGTTAACGCTTTAATCGGGACTTATTTATTTTAGNTCCCTCTCTCAATCTAACGCCCCCTTTCGAGCTTGAATCGGCTCGAGACCATTCTGGCTTGGACTCGATCAGGTTCGAAATCATGCTGACTGTGGCAGAGATTTGCCTTGCGTTGGATTGAATTGGGCGCGCAAAAAGATGAGCGAACCAAGAAAATTGGGCGAATTTTGAAATCGCGACTCGCGAGAGCACCAAAGCAAATCGATTGAGCTTTTAGCCTTTGGGTTGCTCGGCGGTGAACATTTGAGCTCGATTGCCATCAAGCTTACATGTCTATCATGTATTGAGGTCTCCAACTAGTGGTGGTTAGATAGAGAGCAGGAGAGGCTGCCATCGGCAATGGAATCGACGAATAGGATTTGCTCTAGTGAGAGAGAGAGAGTGGGGATTTGGNGGCTTGTTCGCTTACGCATATGATAATGAACTGATTTGTTCGGGTCACGCCAAGTCAGACTTCGGTGAGCGCGACACAATCAGAAATTATCATTGCCACTTGTATTAGTNTCGCAATTATTCATAAAAATTCAACCCAATACAAGAGCTGCCGCCATCAACATTCTACTGCAGCCGTAAGCCTCTCGAATTCGGCGACCCAAAACCAGAGTTCTTGGATGTGTTTTCTCTCGCGAGGCCAGCTCACTCTGCCGCAAGCTAGTCCATTGAAGTCGTCCTCNCGTTTGAGTCCGAATTTCGTCCAGCTTGATAAAAGCTACCAAATTAGCTCGAGCACCAACTTCAGGTGCGACGACACTTCGAGGCCACCAAGCCGACCGAGTTGGTTGCACTTCAAGCAGGATTTTAACAACAAAAAAAGTGTCCATTCAACCAGCAAAGAGAACAAAATCAACCCAGTTGAGTGAAGCCAAGAACAGGTAGAGCCACTCCCATCCTAGAGATTAATTCAATTTTCGTGACGGATTCAAGACGAGTGATTGATTTTCTCGCCGCCTCAAATTGGTTAGACTAAGCCAAAACTAACTGAATAGTGCTCACAAAGGCCGCCAGAGCCAAGCAATGGGACCTGCTAATTGTGGTTTGTGTTCCGCTCGAAAATCGCCTCCATGTCTGGAGGAGGGCCGACAGATTGGGGCGGTTCGGTTAAAGAGAGACGCTTACTTAACTTGGTGCTCAACATGAAGACGATCCAATTGGAGTGATTTGATTTCGTATCCATGAATTTTGCATCCAAATTCGTGATGTATGAGCCACCCAGCATCTAGTGGCAGGGTATCAGTAGCAAAGTCGTGCCCGACATTTCCGACTCAATCGGCCATGATCGTTCGGCTTGAAGCGATTCCGGCAATTGATGAATCAAGTAGCAGTAGAAGTGGAGCCGCCATTTAGGCTTATGCACTTAAACTTCCCCCATAGCCATTGGTTGCCCCCCCCC
>Ga0058699_1000543_pt1 | contig 11773 bp, 15 predicted proteins | sample AgamicAtPe_FD_55078 | JGI IMG/M metagenome (GOLD analysis project Ga0058699, IMG submission 55078) | Agave microbial communities from Guanajuato, Mexico - At.P.e | ecosystem: Host-associated > Plants > Phyllosphere > Phylloplane/Leaf | place: Guanajuato, Mexico | collected 2012-10-15 | reverse complement strand
AACAACAACAACAACAACAACAAGCGAGATGACAGCAGATGACGCTTTGATGGGCGTCAATCATAAGAGGAGAGCGCGCGTTCCGATCTGGCTTCATTTGGCTGCTCAAATGGGGCTCATCATGTCGCTCGAGTGTCCCCTTTCAGGGACTTTATCTNTGTCTCTGTCAGCGCGTCTCCCATTTCGCTTCATTTGATCGGAAATGGGAGCCCAGCGGAGCGGCGCTCTGGGGCGGCCGGCCGGTCAGCTGTCGGCGGGGGGAGGCGCGCGGGCAGAGGCGCGGGCAGGGCCAGACGCGAGCGCAAAACAAACAAACAAGCTCGCGGGCCCCACAGGCTCACGCCTCTGCCGGCCGCCGGGCCAGCGGAGGTGGACCCAAGTTTGGGCTGGTGGGCGCGGCGGCGGGGTTCGCTTATAGAGCCGCGCGCGCCGGAAACGAGCGCGGCCGCCGCAAATTGCTTATCACGCGGCCTCCATCGCCGGGCCCAGCTGCCCGGCCGCCAGCAACTCAGTGGGCCGACGAGCCAGCCAGCCAGCCAAACCTGGGTCGGCGGCGCCAGTTCCGCCCACCGGCCATCACGCCCTCCGGCCGAGCAAGCGCCGACCACCAGCTGGGCCCGTGGAGCTCGTAAAGCGGCCCGCGCTAACCCACGGGGCAAGAGTTATCTCTTCATCGTGCCACCGGCTCCTGCTTGTGGCCGCCGCCGCCGCCGCTGCCTCCGCGCTGGCATTTGCATAACTCGGTCGGCTCGAGCGGCCATTCGAGCGCATTGTTGTGCGCCGCCCAGCTGAGCAGCCCCCCTTTACGAGCCCAATGAGTTACGAGCCCGCTCGGCCGGCCACTCTAATCGGATCAACAGGTTGAGGCTGCCAGCCCGGCTCGGCTTGGCTCGGCTCGGCTCGGTTCGGTTCGGTTTGGTTTGGGGCCGAAGGAGGAGCGCGGAGTGGCACTTTGGGCGGCGGCCGGTGCAGGAAGTCAGGTGAGATAATTGAGTGTTGAAATGGAAACTGCAGGCCGGCGAGCGCTCGTTGGGCGGCTGCAAACGAGCTACAAACGAGAGAGAGAGAGAGCGAGCGGGCCGCTTGAGGGAGGCGCCACCGGTGGGCGTTCCCCGCGAGCTAGTTTCATAATCGCTGGCGCCGGTGAGAGCGGCGCCGGCCGTCGCCAGCTCAATTACACGACTTCCCCTCCATAGGCGGCCACTGAGACGGCGGCGGCGGCGGCGCTGGCGCTGGCGCCACCACCAGCCGCGACTAGTGCGTGTGTGGCGCCTCCATTGGAACCCCCGAATGGGCTGCTAAGTGGCCCGGCCGAGGCTGTGTTTGTTTTAGTCCATTGGTGGCCGAATAATCACGAGCTCGAGCTCTGGCCGGCCGGCGCCAAACTCGGCCGGCCGGCGCCGACCCGAGCAAGCCGCCGGAGCTCCACTTTCCTGCTCAGCCCTGACAAGCCGCCGCCCAGTTGAGCCGCGAGTGCCGCCGCTGCCACTTCCAACTGCAACAAGTTACCTGCCCTAATGATGGATGATTAGTCTAATGGCAGCGCCAATAGGTCGGCGCCGTGAGCCGCCGCTCGCTTGCCAGCTAGAGTCNCCGCCACTTGGCTCAATGGAGCCAGNCTTTTCCACCCCCCTCCAAGCGAAACTCAGCTCGACGGGATGAATTTGAATCGGGCGAAATCAGAGTTGAGCTCGAGGAGAAAACGAGACCGGAATTTGGGATCAGCAGAAGGAGTCGAAGTTTTAGTNTAACTTGGATGCGGATGCAAACACAAACTAGATCCACTTCCACATGAACCTCATCTCCATGCATCTCGGCGCCAGCTCCAAGCTCGCCGAAAACACAGCTAGCGAGCTCCGCTTTTGGCGAGCAAAGGTGGGAGCCAGTTTGCGCTTCCACCAGCTTCCATCAGCACGAATCCGGGGACTTGAATGGCAAACAATCTTGCAATGGGCAAGCCAACAATGAGCAAATTCAATTATAGAGCGAGCGAGCGGCAAGATTGTTGCTTTCTATTGCAAATTTGCGTGATAATTTATGCGCCCACTCGAGGCGCCCCTCCTGCGGGCCGCCCGCACCAGGTGGCGCTGGCGGCGGCGGCGGCAAGGCGCGCCGCTCGAAAGTGGGCCAGCCAGCCGGTTCCAGTGGCCGGGCTCATATAGAGCGCGCGCGAGCCGAGGGGCCCCCACAGCTTCTNACCTGTTGTTAAGTCTGCGCTCGGCTCCAGTCTGCCGAGGGTGCGCACTCAAGGGCTGGCAGAGAGAAGGCGTGCTACTCCGCGTGTGGTCTAGGCGAGTTTGGCGGCCGCTCGTTTGCGCGCCACAATTGGCACATCAGCGCACAGCCGCCGGCCTAGCCGCTGGCCCGCACTGCAGGCTGGGATTTGATTTGATCCGACAGTTCAAAGTCGTTGAAAGCTCTCCACTTGAGTTTTGGTTTGAGCCGCGAGATAGGCCAATTGGCTATGAATTTGAACCCTACGATACGGGGCAAATTTCAAGCGAGCNAAGCTGGCCAAAGGTAAGGTGAGCGAGCGAGCGCCTGTGTTCGCGTGATGATCGCTCGTCAGGATGAATAATTCAAAATTCAAAATAATCCAACAACGGCTCGCCTGTGGGGCCAAGGAGCGAGCGGACGATGCGAGAGATATCATTGGCCGGTGGACTTGATGGACGGGGGAGTCCAAATATCGGGCGTCGTTGGCAGCGCGTGATTCAATCCATCAGAGTTTATTTGTTTTTCTCGGCCTTGTTCAGGTTAGTTGTTTTGAATAATCAGCCAAAATCGGTTTGCGGCGGCCAGACAAGAGTTTGAGCTGCGTCCTCACCTAATTTGCATTCTTTTCCATCTGCCAAAAGGCTCNAACNTNGGAAAAGGCACCACTTCTTTCTGGCCCACATTTTGGCCAAAAAGAGCTGGCTAGCTGGCCGGCCGGCTCGGCTCGGCTCGCCACNAACGAACGCGCCTCCGCCCGCCCAGTGGCTTCCTCCTGGCGCTCCAGCTTAGGCTTCACCTGTGGCCGCAAATCCGCGCGCTTAGCCGCCACTCTCGCCGCTCTCGGCCGGCCTATTAATCTCGGCCGGCGCCTTTAATTGATGTTGCCCGCTTCCAGGGCGGCAATTACGGCCAACTGGCGCCCGCGCCTCCCCCTTGGACAGGTTTGCGCTTTGCCGGGAACCAGCAACGGTGGACAGGTGAGTGTGTGTGGCTTCCAGTTTCCGCCGGCGGCGTCCACTCCTCCCGAGTGTCGCCCTCCTTGAGCGCGCTTACGTTTGTTTTGCGGCGCAAGGAGCATGTTGTTGGCTCAGTATCAAGATGGCGCCGATTTGTTTACACAGCGGCCGCTTTGCGCCATAAATCAGCGGCCGATAGGTTTTGAGAGCGGAGAGATAAGCTCGCTCGGTCGCGCGGATAATGAGCTGGCAAAGAGGCTGCTGCTGCCGCTGCTTCTGCCTCTCCGCGGCCACTAAGCCAACTTCGGCCCAGACCAAGGCGGCGCCGCTCACCTGCTTCTCGGTTAGGAGCCGGCCAGGCCAAAGAGAAGCCAGTGCGAGCTGGCCAAACNAAACAAAACTCAACTCAACTCGCCGCAGATTCCTGCCGCTCCGGGGCCGCAAACCTGTCGGCCTTAGCAGGCTCGCCGGCGGCGGCCACTTGTTGCCGTTGTAACAAGTGGCCGCCGCAGCCGGATGCCATCGGATATTAGCCGGCCTGTCGAGCGGCTTAGCGCCAACATTTGCCGCTCTCCTCTCGTCGGCACCTTTGAGCGGCGCCAATCTTGAGCCCGATAATCAGATTATAATTTTTAGCCATTTTAGCCAGATTTTCATCTCCCCGGCGAGCTGGCCTAACTCTGTGGCCGCGCCATGGAGATGGACTCGCGGCCGTTAGGCTCCCATTGGCTTGCAAATTTCACACAAGCCGCCGCCGCCGCCGCCTGATGAGTGGCCGCTAAGTGGCGGCTGATTGATTCGCCATTGTGGCCAGTGGGCTGGCTCGCTGGCAAGCTCACACTTTGCGCCGGCTCGAAAGCGCCAGCCAGGGCGAGCAGGTGAAAGAGAGAGAGAGAGGGAAGTGGGGTCGAGTTTCGCGCGCATGCTATCCGGCAATACAGGCAGAGGCGGCCTCCGCGAACGGAAATTGGCCCTCGCCGGCCGGCCGAGCCGAGGGGACACACGCAAGCCGGGCCAGCCAGTGCGCCGGCCGGCGGCTGCTCGGTGGGAGCGAGCGAGCAGATGCAATTTGTACCTTCATAGCAATTACGTAATAGCAGTGGTAGTTTTATTGTTTATTGTTGCAGCGGCTGCGAGCGCTCGCTGCGACCAGCGCCGCCCGGCCGCTTGAACAAACAGGCTCTCACACACAAACGGGGCCAACGCCGGCCACCTGCCAAAGGGGCGGCCGCCCCATTATTATAGGTTCCTGTGGGAGAGGGCTGGCTCGTTTGCAGGCTCTTTATTGATAAATCGGCTCCATTGAGGAGGCCATTGCGTGGCTCGCCCATTTCGCCAGAGAGTGGGCCATTGAGTGGCGGCTTGTAATCGAGTTAGCGGAGGGGGAAGGGGCGCCCGAGGCCGCCAGGCGGCGCCAGAGTAGCCGGCCGGCAGCGGGCGCTTCCGGCGTCGCCGCTCTGCCGCCGCCGCCGCCGCCGCCGAGACGCCAGTGACAAGTGAGCCGGCCGACAGTACAAAGTGGGGAGGCGAGCTGCCCAATTGGCTCTGTGCGAGGCGGGCGCGGCGCAACGGGCGGTCGGCCTGTCTGCTGGGCGAGCTTCGCATCCGTCAAGCTGAAATTGCGCTCGCCGGCGAGCCGAGTAGATCTGGGCCGAAATTTGCAACGCGAGCCAGCGCGGCCGCCGCCGCCGCCGCCCAGCTTCCATCCGATTGGCTCAAGTTGCGCCTCGCTCGAGTCCAATTGGCGGCCGGCGCCATTCAGCGAGCGCATGAATACTAATGAGGAGTGTGGCTTTTTATATTTATTTACATGGACGGCCGCAATGCGTCGTGGCTGGCGCAAGCATAATCAGGGCTTCGGCCGAGAAGCCAGGCCGAGCTTGGCCGGCTGAGTGGTGGCGCGGCGGCCTTGGCAGCTCGGGCCAGCCAAGCGAGTGGAGGCGGCTTGAGTGGCGGCGAAAGTGTGCGACAAGCCGGCTGGCCGCCGCCTATAAGCGGGCGGCGCGCTCAAATGGAGCTTGACAGGCCTCCCTTGGGGCCGGAGTGCGAGTTTGGCCGCGAGGGGGCCCTATAAGGGGGCCGGGCGCGCCTATAGGGCGTCGGCGGGGCGCGTCAAGTTTGTCAAGTGCTCGCTGGAGGGCCTCGGCCTGNCTCGGCGCGGCTCGGCCCGGGGAGCTAGGCGCCTGGGCGGGCGAGCGCGACGCCACGCCGAGCGCAACTGCGCCAAAAACAACGAGCGCTTGCGGGGCCCAAGGAGGCGCCTCTGAGTGGCGGCGGCGGCGGCGGCTCGCGTGCTCTCGTTAGCCCACTTGGACTCGGCGCTTTTGGCAACAAATTGTTACAACATCATTAGGAGTGGCGCCCGCTTTGGCCAGGTTGGCGCCAGTTTTGTGTAAATGCAAATTAGTTCACTTGCACAACGAGGAACCAAACGGCGGCGGCGGCGGCGACAAGGGCAGCGCGCCGACTACGCGCCAACAAATTGATACGTCGCTCTGATGCGCGGCCAGCGCGAGACAGGCGGGCGGAGACGCGCGCGCCGCAGCGAGCAAGCCAACGGGCCCAAAGTAAACAGCCCGCCGGCCACGCCCAGCCGGCGGCCGCCCGCCAATGAAGTTGTAAGGCCGCGCGGGTTGCCAAGTCAACCGGCCGGCAGTTTTGCGCCGTCACCAGGCGACACAGGCAGGCGGCCGACTTATGCTAACGGCGCGCCCGTTCCCACTGGCCGGCCGGCCGAGCTAGCCGCCGCCAGCGCTCTCTGCTCTTTGCGCCCTCCTCGCGGCTCGCCTATGCGCTCTGCACGTTGTGGCCCCCGTTCCACTCGCCGGTGCAGCGCAATTTTTCGCAACTTTAGTGCCAGTTAATTTATTATCTCCCGCTCGCAATTATATACAAATGAAAATCACTAGCGAGCGAGCGGGCGAGCCGGCCGGCCGGCCGGCCAGCCAGCCAGTTAGAGCGCAAGCAGCCGACAATGGGATCTGCACGCTCCATTTGAAGGCCCTGACTTTGGCCGTCGGCCGGCGCCGCTGCAGGTCGCGCGCGGAGGGGCCCCATTGCGGCCAGTTCATGGGAATCCGGCCGGCGTGTCGGCCGCTCAGTTTGGCCGCCCTCTGGATCAAGTTGTTGCCACTGGAGCCGCCTCTCTGTGGCCAGAATTTGTCAACAATCTGGGCGGCCAGTGTGGCCGCTGTTGTTGTCATTGTTTCGCTGGGACGCGCAGCCATAATCAAGCGGCGCTCGCTCGCATCCGCCGAGCAAGCGGAGTCGGCGCTTCCGGCAGCCCGAGCAGCGGCGGCGGCGGCGGCGGCCACGTGCAACGGCGAGCGCGCTGACTCCTGGCGGCCAGTCGGATTTGGCCGCCGCTTCCGGGCCAACTCGGGCCGCGCTGGCGCTGACAGGCGCGCTGCTCGCTGGCGCGGAAGTGGGCGCTGTTGCGCAGAGGCAGCTCTCGGTTGTTGTTGTTGTTGTTGCTGTCGCTGCTGCTGCTCGGCGGCGAGCGGGGCGCCCGGCTAACTGGGCGGCCATCATTAGGCTTGCGGGCGAGCGCTTGGAGCCAATGGAGGAGAAAGCTCGCTTTGGGCAAATTGAATTGAAGTTGGCGCGCGAACAAGTGCAACCCTCTTTTTAGCAAACAAATTGGGCAACCGCGAGCAAGACCCAGCGAGCGACCATTTATTTCCATTCCAATCGCAATGGCAGAGCCGCCAATGGAGACGCAAGCAGGCCAGCCAGCCCGCCCAGCGGCCGCCTAGACTCGAGCCGAAAGGGAGTCCAATGTTTACACTTGATTTGCTTAAGCGGCGGCCGCCGCAAACCAANCGCCAAACTTTGATCCCAATTCTAAAACAAAACAACAACACAACTCGTGCAACAAAACAATGCTGCCCCCTTCCGCTCGAAGTGCGCGCGGCCAACCTGTAACTCGATTAGGAGTTGCGGCCAAGTTTGGCGCAAATTGTCCGCCCGGCGCCAGCTTAACGAGCCCGGCGCCCGCAATAATTGAAGCGTCGCCCGCCGGCCGGCCGGCCAAAGTGGGCGCCCAAGCGAGCGAGCGGGCGAGCAAACAAACAGACAAACGGAGGCTCGTAAAAAGTGATGGCCACTTGGCTCGCTCGCTCGCTCGCCTCCATTGATGGACTTGTTCCGCCTCTCGCCCGCCAAACTTGGGCTCACTTTCACCTGTCCTCCGCTTCGAGGGGCCGATAATTAAACGTTGCGCTCGAGTTTGGGTTCCCTCTCGGCGGCCGGGGCGGCTTGAGCTGAGTCTGGAGGCGGCGGCCGCTAATTGGATCTTGGCGCCAGCGGCCGTCGTGCAGCTCGTTAGGCGCCCGGCTTGCAGCTCAATGGGCAGCCAGCGGGGGGAGAGACGAGCTGAGACGAGCTGAGGGGAGAGCCGAGAACAAAACCAGAACCAAAACCAAAGGCAGCCGGCGCGAAAGAGGCGACGCGCTAACGAGCGAGCAAGCCGAGCGGCGCGCATTCCAACCTGGCGCCGCCAACTTAGCCCACCTGTCCGCCAGGGGGCGCGCGCCGGCCCGACTCGTCACGTCGCGCCTGGCGCCTGGCGCCAGACGCAAGCTCGCAACTGAAGCTCGCGCCTTGCTCGGGCACAAAACAACCCTCCCCCCTTCGCAAAAACTCATCACCTCCGCAATCCGTCGTTCCAATTCCAGGCCCAAACTCGAGCGGCCGCAGACTAGGGGCCAGCGTTAACACCTCGCCGTAGTCCACCTGTTCGCNAGTGCGGCCGTTTGTTTGTTTGCTTGCTTGCTTGTCCGTCGCTCGTGCGCTTGTTTGCATAGGCTGGATCGTGATTCAAACCCGACAAAAGGCAGACCAACGACAAGAGCGGCCAGCAAGAGCCNGACGAGCGAGCAGCAACAACAAAAGCGGGCGCAACCAAAACTGAGCCCGCAACCTGAACAAGAGCGACAACAATAATGATTGTAATTGAAGCTCAGCGATGAATGATCGATGCGGCCAGAGTAGGGAAAGCCAACTCAAGTATCAATTTCAATTGTGCGCTCGGGGAGCCAACGCAAATCGCGGAGCCAGATAATTGATGAGCTTTGCCACTTGTCGTCGGCTTGCTCTCGCTCTTACGCAAGCGCTTGGGCTTGCGAAGCGGCCGGCCTAAAACTACAACAGGACACTCGAGCGCGACATGACAGCGACAAGAGCGCGGCGAGAGGGGGCCTTTGTTTGTTTGGCTGGGAGGGCGCCGCTCGGATTGGCGCGGCGCAGCGCCGTGCAGCGCANTGCATGGGCGGCAGAGCGCGGGCTAGACTCGGCAAGCCTGTGGCCGCCTATGGGGGCGGCCGGCGCTGCTCGCCGTGGCAGCGCAACCACAAAGGCTTGCTCACGGCGGCCTACCTGCACTCGAGGCCGACGAACGCCCACCAGTCGCAGGCGCCGCCAGCACAGGGCGCCCGCGGCTCCTGATTGCAATCTGGCCGCCTGCATCTCGTTTGCCGCTATCGCGCTCGCATCGGCCGGCCTAAGTAACCTTTGGCCGCCACTAAAAGCGACCATGCAACAGCCTTATCGGCCGCTCACCCGCGCGCGCCGCCGCCGCCGCCGCCGCCGCCGCCAACTCGAAGCGGCCACTCTCGTCCATCCGAGCTCCTTGCCTCTCGAGCCAGAGTGCGGCTGTCAATAAAAGCTCATCTAATTAATTTGGAAGCGAGAGGTGAGCCTAAGTGGAGCGAGCGCCCAGCTCTGGCGCAATCGGCCAAAGCGCGCTGGCCGCCAACTGTCAACACAAGCGCAAACAGCGCCGACAACACAAGCCAGTCAGTCAGCCGCTTGGAGGCTCCAGCGCCAGCGAAAGGTGAGGGCAAAGAGGAGGCAGCGGCGGCGGCGACAACAACATGAGGCAGCGAAAACATTTTTAAGTGTCCCCCATTTTATCACTCAATTTATCTCGCCCGCCGATGACTGGCAGCCGGCCAGCAGCGCCNGCCACTCGCTCGGCTCGCTCGTCAAAAGATAATAAAATTTGTTAGATTCATATCATCACCTGGCTCGATGATAATTTAAAATCGGCCGCCCCTTCCAGCGGCTGCGAGCGAGCGGCCGACACTTGGCGCTGGCCGCCAGCCAAAACAAACAGGCACAGGTGACTCCAACTGCAAGCCAATTTAACGACCATTAGCACCCAAGGGCCATTAGCCGCGCTCCTCTGGCGCCGGATCTCCGTTTGAGACAGATCGTCGTCGTCGTCGTCATCATCATGGTTGCCACTAGGACGCGAAATTGGAGTCAGAGTTGAGAGAGAGAGAGAACAGAATGGACTCACGAACTCGCCGGCCGGGCAGCCGGTCCTTGCGCAAATTAGCGCGCCATCTCACCGGCATACGCATCTGCAGAGGCGCACTAAATTAAGAAAACTCGCAACGAGCCTCCAAGCAGACAATCGGCGCCGTTTGTCATTATACCTCCACTCTTTGGGCCGGCCAATGACGTGCTGGCTCGTTAGCGACGAAAGCGGCGACCAAACTGGCGCCGCTCGCAAGCCAAGAGAGGGAGCCAAAAGAGAGATGGAGACAAGGTGAGCTCAGATTTGCTCGCTCGGCCACTGCGAGCGGCCGAGCGGGCTAATTACAACTACTAATTAAGTGTCCATGTTTACCTGCGAGCGTCTGTTTGTTTGTTTGTTTGTCCCTCTCGTCGGCGGTTGCTGTTCAGGCTGCTGCCGCCGCCGCCTCTGCTGCGACTAAACTGGCAGCCAGTTTCAGTTGCCCATCCGGCCGCCCAGCTGGAGTGGAAGGTGATGAAAGAAGTACTCGCTTGTCGTTGTTTTCGTCATCGTAATTATGAGCCAAAGCCGCATCCCTTGGGCCGCCTACTGAAGGCCGGATTTGCGCTCGCACCATTGGAGGCGGCGCCGGCGACAGGAAGCCGAGATTGGCGTTCGCAAGCCGAAGCGCGAAGCCGAGAGTTGTTTGCGTGTGTGTGTGTGTGTGTGTGACATTGGCGCCTATAAGCGGGCGGGCTGGCGGGCCGAGCGGGAGTGGGAGTGGCGGGCGTGTTTGTTTCGCAGCCGGCTGAGCTGCGGCGCCGGCGGCGGCCGAGTTAGCCAAGTGGTCATTAGCTTGGCCGGCCGAGCAGCGATGGACGGAGAGAGGTGGGTTGTGTTTTGTTTCGCTTTGTTTTGCGCGGCCAACCTCCGTGCTGCTCGCTCGCGCACTCAAGCCGTGAGCGCAGTTGCAACTGCAACCCGCCGACAGCCCTACCTGGCCATTCATCCCTCGCTCGTCCGTCCGTCCGTCCGTCCGTCGTGAGCAGCCTCGCTCGTCCGCTCGCCGGAGAGGAAAACAAACAAACGAGCGCAGGTGAGCGCCGCCGCTCGCNCCAGCAGGGCAAGCCAACTGCCGCGGCCGGACAGCTGACTCTCGCGCGCACTTAATTAGCCTTTGTTTTGCGCTCGCAGACTCCAGCAAATCCTATAGGCGGCCGCTCGTGTTGGCCCCGCGGCCAAGCGGGCAAATTGGAGCTGAACGGGAGGAGGAGGATGAGGACTAGTTGCTCNTGAGTTTAAGGCGAATGCATTCGAGTGAAGGAGTGAGACGCTTTTAGTAAAGGGACGCAGCTTTCGAGAGTTGGCAAATAAATTATGGTTATTATTTTCGCTCGCGTATTCACACAATTCATCGTAATTCATTAATGGTAATAATGGCTCCTAAATACCTGTTCCATGCAGGTTACCTGTTTGCTCGGCCACTTGCGCCGGCCAGCAAACGCGCGCTCGAGCTTCTCCTCTTCCATTCGTGCGCTCGGCTCGCCCGCCCGTCCAATCGGAGGCACAAACTTTTCCTCAATAATTCAATCAAAATTGCCGCTCTTCCTCCTCCTCCTCTCGTCCAACTCGGTGTCAAGAGGCAACGCCGTTCGCGCTCCCCTTTTGGCGGCCACCACTTAAGCTTGCCACCTGAACCTATTGCGCTAGCTCGCTCTCCTGCCACAAGCGGGCGAGTCCTTCCGGCCGCAGGTGGCTCGCTTAGAGTGGCGCCGAGTTTTGGGCGCCAGTTTGGTGGCGGCCAAGCTGCTGCTGCTGCTGCTGTTGCTGTTGCGCCATCAGCTGGGCAGTTTGGGCCAGCAGGCCGGCCGAGCTCGCGGGTGGGCCGCCGGCGAAGGGGCCGCCGAAGGGGACGCTCGCGCCGCCAGCCAGCGCGGCCGCCCACAGACTTGGGTCAGTGGCAAGCATAAAGTTGGCGGCCGCTGCAGCGCTTTGGTCGGTGGGCGGCGGCGCGAGGCCCGCCGCTGAGCGCGACAACTGCGGCACAGTGGTTAGCAGGCCCGCGTTTGTAGAGGTGGGCGTGAGCGGCGGGCCGCCCGCGAGGAAGGAGTTGGCCGCGTAGAGGCGCGGCAGGAGAGCGGCGGCGGCCGGCGAGAGGCCAGCGTAGAGGAAGGAGTTGGTGGCGGCCATTGCAGCGGCCGCCATGGCCGCCTCCTGCTGGCTCATCGGTTGCTGCTGCTGCTGCGGTTGGTTCTGGTTCTGGTTCTGAATCTGGCTCTGGCTTTGGTTTTGCGCTTGAACTTGTGCCATTGGCTGCTGCGCCGGCGGGCACTGGCTCTGCGGCGGAGTTGCTGGCGCG
>Ga0058699_1000542_pt1 | contig 11782 bp, 7 predicted proteins | sample AgamicAtPe_FD_55078 | JGI IMG/M metagenome (GOLD analysis project Ga0058699, IMG submission 55078) | Agave microbial communities from Guanajuato, Mexico - At.P.e | ecosystem: Host-associated > Plants > Phyllosphere > Phylloplane/Leaf | place: Guanajuato, Mexico | collected 2012-10-15 | reverse complement strand
ACCTAGCGTGATCCAGCTCAAATCGATCAACCTGGGCAGTCGACTTGAACTCATCGCTTGAATCTTAAGCAACTCATTTACAAGGCAAGCGTTCGAAGTCANGTNGGTTTNCCAATCTAATGTCTATTATCAAACTATACCCCTACCTCATTGGCCAGTTCCCGAACGCAGTCCAACGAGCAAGNATGTAAACGATGAAATCTGTGTGTCATATTGTGGGTGAATGTCTCTCAGCAGTTGAATGANGTCGAAGTTTNCCTCATTGGGGATTTATCGAGCAGCGGGTGATTGTGAATTTATCTAGATNTTACATGACTTTATAGACCTTGGAATCATCTTGGAGCAGTGAGAGATCATTGAGACTGAGCTAGGCCGATTGAATCGATGAAACCAAGGATCTCTACAAGAAGGTGTATATTTATTTTAGTCGTTTGGTACATACTTTTTCCCACAGCTTTTGAGCTAGACTACATTGGCGCTAGAACTGGTTGCCAATAAAGTTACGATGTAGATTGGGCTTGCCTTTATATAAATTCACGAGGGTCTCTTAGAGTGAAAAAGCTTAATCTGTGAACCTAGATCGAAATTCATGTCTGTTCTTCGCTACTCAAATTCAAAATCTGAATCTGACGCTAGATGTCTAAGTTATTTTTAAAGATAAGCCAATCAGATTCTATGCCATTGTCATTAAATGCCACCGGAGCTTTAGCCTAGCATTCGGAGAGAATTTTGTTTCCTTCAAGAGACACATACATATAGTTATCATTTAATGGGGAAACTCGGATGTGAGCTCTATCAGTGACCAATCTCTTCCGTTGGAGAAAAATAATGTCCTGATGCGAGAGGTGATGCTCGTTCGAAGGCGCGCACTTCACAGAATTCGCTCAAACAAATCTATTTCTGAAACCAAACAAATGCAAATATAACAATCCTTTCATTTATTCGGCTCCTCGCGAGCAAAGCTGCAGGTAGGCTAGCCAGTGAATTATGTAATCGCACAATATAAAAATCTAGAAACCACACATATCCCCCTCTTTATATTTCTATTGGTCCCTGTAGGGTGCGAGTCCGAAATTCCACGACTACTATCGAGCCCAAGCTTGCCTCCAAGAGACTCGCCCGGCACAGGGCGATTCAGTTTGATGAAACTATATATTCAAATTCATTCTCCTCAACATTCGATATCTCACCCAAAATGAATCATATCAGTCATTCAAGCAACATTAATAAGAACGGCCACCACCGAAAGCAAAAAGAAACGCCCAGAAATCCCGGACCTCGAGTTGTGCATATCAGAAAAACTGAAACAGGATTCGGATTTAATGTTCGAGGTCAAGTTAACGAAGGTGGACCACTCAAAAGTATCGATGGAAGACTCTACGCCCCATTACAACATGTGAGTGCTGTCCTCGAAGGTGGAGCTGCCGAGATGGCCGGTGTCTCCAAGGGCGACCGGATAATTGAGGTCAACGGTGTTAACGTTGAGGGAGCATCCCATAAAGCCGTGGTTGATCTGATCAAATCGGGCAACGACGAACTAACCCTGAAAGTTATTTCTGTCAGTCCACTTGAGGCTGCAAAATTAGAACCAAACGAGGAGGCTATATCATACAATACGTACTACGACTACAGCGAGAAAAGAAGTTTACCCATATCAGTGCCGGAATATTCATGGGTTGAAGCGCCATCAAATGGCAATAATAATCCTGAACTTTCAAGGACATCATACCTTACTAACAATGGTCACTTCAAAGGCAGTGACAATCATTATAATCAATGCAATCAGCAGAGCCACTTACCTGGTGAGCGCTACGTAGTATTTAGCATTTACATGGCTGGAAGACATTTATGTTCTAGACGTTACAGAGAGTTCGCTCAGTTACATAGTAATCTGAAAAGAGAATTTCCAGATTTTAACTTTCCGAAGCTACCCGGCAAATGGCCTCTGAAATTATCTGATCAACAGTTAGATACGCGGCGAAGAGGGCTGGAGCAGTATCTCGAAAAAGTTTGTGCCGTTCGTGTGATTGCTGAAAGCGATATCATGCAAGATTTTCTTACAGATTTCGACGATGATGGCCAAATAACCAGTGCGACACCAGTTGATATGAAGGTCATGCTACCCGACAAATCAACTATCGTCATCAAGACTAAGAAGAACAGCACAACAAATCAAGTGTACCAACTTGTGATACAAGCTGTAAACCTATCAAGAGACGCAGCGCCATATTTCGCCCTGTTCGAGATAGTTGAATACTATTTTGAGCGAATGCTTCGGCCCGATGAATTCCCTCATAATTTCTACATCCAAAATTATTCGACTGCGACACCAACTTGTCTATTGTTACGCAAATGGTTGTTCACCTTGCCTCGAGAGATTCAAATTAGCTCTATGGATAGTTTAGCTGAGTCGTTTTTCTTCTATCAAGCGGTTGAAGATATTAATAAAGGCCAAATAAAGCCGAAGAACAAACTGTACGAACTCAAAGCATTGCAAGATTGGAGCAAGAGGCATGAATACTTAAAATTGGCTAGAACATTGGAAGATTACAGTGCAATTCAACTCCCACATTGCGAATGCCGTGTTTTTAGAGACAACCGTGTTGTTCCAGTCATAAGTATTAAATATTTCAAGCTTCTATCATACACAGAGGACGACAGAGCTACACCAGATGTGATGCAATTCGATTGGAACGACATCAAAGAATATGAAATCGATGACGAGGCAATGAGTTTCATTTTCAACCATGTCACGCCAACCAAACAGAGAGCCATACAAATAATTACGCCATATTATGTATTCATGTTTGATTGCTTTCAAAGAATACAGGAAGAGTTGACTTGGGTTGAGAATGCTGCTCGTGTCAGGGTCAAAGCGGCTCAATCCCACGTAACGGCCTCTGAAACGATACTCAACAAAACGGCAGATTCAGAGCACAAAAAATTGGAGGCAAAGTCTGACGACGAAGATTTGCCACGTGAGATCAACGATCAAGCTGCACCATCGCCTCCCTTCCCGGAAGCTGGAACAAATCTTGACCCATTACCGATCCCGGAATCGACCTTACAAGATCCCGAAGTTTGAGCAAATATGATGATTTCGTGGCCCGAGCAGTAATTTGTAACCCAAAAATAAATGAGGATACATCTGTGAGAAAATTGATTTGGCGTGATTTCGTTAATATCGCTAGGAGAATTCGCAAAAATATAAACGGTAGCTCGTGCTTTCTCCTCTGACGTGAACCTCGTCAACTTCCTCACTATTCACCTGCTCTAGGTTCAATAGATCTTTTTCTTTTGCATTCGTCCCCAGTCTGGGTCTCACGTTTGGAGCTCGGTTAGTGACAGGTCATTTGGTTTGAATTATATATATTGAAATCGCCTGTTAATCACCTGCCAGGTCGGCGTGAAATGGGTAGACATCTGTAAATGTCGCTGAGCGCAAGACAGAATTGCTGCGTGCATGGATTACGATAAATGCTACACGTGGGCCCCGGTTGAATTTTGGATTCTCATCGGTTGACCTGAGAACAGCATTCTCTATCTAGGTTTGTGGCTGAGTTTAAGATGCTACGTGTATCAGTGACTGAAATAAACGACAAGAGATCCAGTCGGCTAATATAAGTTATTGAACCTTTATCCGATATTTGTCTAGCCGAATGTGATATCAGATGGAAAAATTTTATGCAAAAATTCGTCCTCACCTTCAGGACACCGAGCCAGAGCAACTTCCATCGAACACCGTTGAAACTTCAATAGCTGGATCACCAGATGATAAGTTATTCGGTAGAATAAGGGAGGAAGAGCTAGCCAAGATACTTCACTCCTATGAAGAACAGCAACAGATACCAACAAAGATCGAGAAACCAGTATTATGCGATACTGTAAATGGTCGGAGTTTCGAAAAATTGCTCCACTCGAAACCTGGCTTCCATCATCAAGGTTCGACCGCTTACCTTGTCAAAAAATTAGGCATTCCTGATGTTAAGCGAAATTCGTTCCTAGGAGGTTTCAGCACCTATGCACTCTGTGAAGAGGAAAGTCTTACCGGGTTGAAGAAGAGTCNTAATCTCATGTTATTGCGAAAGAGTTTGAAAAAAGCCCAAATTCAACTGTCGAAGAAAGAATACGGTTCAGCAAAGAGTCAGATTGATAGAGCTCTGAAGTTAGATCCCANCAGCAGTGAGGCGTTTGCTATGCGAGGAAATTACTACGCGAGNACTGATCGTCATCCGCAAGCAATCGATGATTTCAAAAGATCGCTCGCTGGTCAGCTAGAGGATAGAGACTCTGTCAAGAGAAACTTGTCAAATTCTTTATATGTTCAGGGCATGGCGATGTACCATAGAAGAGAGTGGAGAGGAGCTCTTGTTCTATTCAACGAGTCTCTTAGATATGATGCAAGTAACGATGGTGCCAAACTCCACAAGGGCTTGTGTGAGGGCCAAATCCGCTCAGAAACCTCCTATACATCNAAATCTCAATCATATAGAAAATGAGCCGATCAATAATAGGGCATCATGTGTCCTTAGCAGGATGCGCTATGTTGTTGACGCGGGATCCACAACTTTCAAGCATATATTGGTTATCCGGTGGCACGGCTACTACAACAGTACTGATATGTCCGCCTTCTCATCTATGGGCTTTCTGATGAGTCTGTTCTAGTTTTCGTTCTCGTTCCTGTTTCGATAGCACGGTGGTTCACCTTCAAGTATACGCCACTTGTAGTTGCGGTTCCTTATGAGCGATAGTTCACGGACAACCCTAACTCATGACACCTGAGCAGTCGTTTGCATAGTCAAAGCTATCTGTAGGGGTCTGCCTAGCTTCAGTTTCTGGCTCCCCACGATTCAAAGCTGTGGACTAGCTCGGATCTAGGTTCGTATCGTGTAACCTAATTTCACCAGTAAAACCCTCGTATCTCGGCATATTCATATCGTCGCAATAATGAGCCTGGAGGCCAAGGCGCGAGATGAGCAGGGAATAACGCATACGGTGGAAGTGAGGTGAAGTTGGTTGGATGTTGGAATTTGCTTCTCTTGATTTGCGGTGGTAATGCCGTTTTGTTGAGCCCTACTACATGATATGTTACGGTTATGACGACACTTCTTCGGGTGTATACCTTCATATGGTCAACAATAGAGTATGACAGACATACTGACATGATAATGGTTCTGCGAAATCTGCGGGAAAAGTGCTTCCGGAACAGATATGATCTTCAGCTAGTTCAATTTCTGAGCCCCAATCGCCCTCTAGCTACTCGAGGCTGCTTGTCGGAATATGTTCTCACGACTGAGCTGACTTCTGATCTGACAGAATCTTCCAGGTAGCAGAGACCCGGAATACCTGCTTTACGACTTTTGGAGGGTATCTACCAGCAGGAATCAAGGTTGACTAGTAAGCAGCATCAACCTGAGCACTACCCAACGAAATATCGATCTTGAATGAGGTCATTTATGGAGGCTGAATCGAATCTTGATTTCATTTACTCTATGAATAGGAGTACCATCACGAATTATAGCAAACTCTCCGCTTAGAGTACTTATGTCCTCCTTAAGAAGGCTAACGAGCTTGGAGAGGCCCTCAATACTTCGCTCGTGTATATGGCACAGAACCTCCAAGTATGGGTTTTCGATTGTCACCTCTTCAACAATTCTATCATTTTAGTAGTTTTGCCGCTCTAGAGACTGACGCTGGAACTCAAGCTGCTCCTGCTGTCGCTTATCGCTGCTGTCGTTGCTCCTTCTGTCTTTGATCCTCCATCTGTTGCCGGAGATTGTGTTGATTCTGTTGGAGATTCTGAGAGTTTATCTAATTGCTCTAATAGAGATTTCACCGCACATTTTGGTGATTAGTCGCGGATGGCTCGAATTTGAGAGCTCTGGTAAGATGGCAGAGTTACACTGCTACTAGCTAAAGTCTGAGGTTGACCATTTGTCAATTCTATCCCCCACCCTGTCCTAGACTCTAAGCTACCACTGACGAGCTGACCTTGCATCGAACACGCAACAGTCTGCTGGGGTTAGCGGATGATGTGTTGCTGCGGTAGACACTGATGGAGGCAGGGCGACAAGGGCAACCGGATGGCCTGTCGTTGATATACCTGAGCCGGATAAGGTTGGAGCTGGCCTTGAATGTACTGATAGGATTGGAGATAGTTCTGCGATTGCTGATGAGAGTGAACGGCAGGGTTGGGAGGACGAAATGCATGGAGGGTGGATTGCGGAGGGATAAAGTCTACATGGCCCCTACATAATTGGCAGTCCTCATTAGTTTTAGACTCAGCACGCGTCTCAAGATATGAGACGAGTGAATTGGGTTTTACTCTCACAATTTTGGAAAAAATATTATTTTATCAATGGACACAATATCAATAGTCATCATGTGTAAGACCAGAGGCGGACTGTCCAAAAGTATACGCAGACCGACGACAGAAATGAACACCAGCTCGTGCAAGTAATTCGACTCCACTAAATACAAATGTTAGAGTGTCCGTGCTTGAATTCTGCCTGATTGTAATGCTTAGAGAGCCGTCCGCCGGAAGAACTTGTCAAGTTTCTTGATTCGTTGTCCTCTTAGGACAATACTGAATTACTGATCTATCTGCTCAGAATGTTCTCATATGGTTGCAGCTGTTTTGAATCTAGAGTGCCGAAAGCCGACATATTCGTATGCTAGAACTACTCCAGATCTACAGTATAAAGGTCACAAGTAGCGGACATAGAACTACTATCGAAGTTTGAAATAATTATCTCGTCCGCATGAGATGGTGCTCTGAGCACCTACTCTCTTAGGACGTATCTCAGAGCCGAATAGGTATGACTAGATAGACCAGCCTCACCCTGGTAGCGGACGCGAATCAGCAATGAGGACTGATTGCACGTGGTCTCCTTTATTTTTGATAAGAATTTGCCACCATCAGTATGTTTTTTCTACTCTCGGAGAATATGAACCGATAGTGACCCAATATCCTCGCGAAGCCACACACAAAGATTTCGTCTTGCAAAATAGTCTTTAGCAATCGGATGTTACATCGGAGCAGTCGCAAAGATAGGAACAAAGATTTAACAGCCCGGATTATGATAGTTGAAGAGCTATTGAAAGCCAGCGCCCCCAAATCGATCGGATTTCTACCGGTCAATAAGCCGAAAGGAATCTGTTGCCGTAAGCTGCTACACGTAATGAAACTTGATGCTTGCTTCGTTTTACGAAAGAACGACCTCAGTCCTGCTACTGTCAACATTAGTTACTTAAGACATCTCGAAACTTTCGCAAATGGACTGACCACATTCATATTCGGCCCGAGAGAGCGCCTGAGGAAGGGATTCGAAAGTGTTAGCACACGGTATAGGGCAGTGATCGAATTTGGCGTTGGCAGAAAGGGTCATTGTATCGATGGGCAAACAACTGGTCGTACAACTGTTGAACATCTCAATGGTGAGATCATCGAAGAGGCAGCTAAGAAATTCGTCGGGGTGACAGAGCAGAGTAGTCTCAACTGGCCAGAGATTAGCTACGGACAGGCCTCAACCTTTGAACGGATATTCCAAATGATCGAGTTGGATGATCCGGTTGAGGAGAGAAAGACACCTCGTAAACAAAAGTACCCTTTGGCTCGTAACAAATCAGATGTTGTATGTCAGTCCATCAAGCTCGAAGGATACCACAAACCATATGCGATTATAAACATATCCTGCGACAGCTCCTTCAAAGTCAGAAGATTCGCTGCCGATTTAGCTGATTCGTTGAATACTACAGGTAGTCTAGTAGAGTTGACGCGAATGCAGGAAGGCCCAATTTGTTTGGATGATCTACGGGTTGTTTCGATTTACAATACGAATTATGAATACTATAGCCCACGATTGGCGGGATATCAGCATATGTATAGGGATTATACTCTAAATCCCACCAAATCGTAATAAATAGAGACTAAGGCTTTGACAAAGATTGTCCAATTCGATTCAAGTTGCTGTGAAACCGCCATCAACGGGAAGTTGGACCCCACTTATCATGGCTGCATGACTAGAGAGTAGGAACAATATTGGATCAACAACTTCCTCAATCTTAACAAATCTGCCCATTGGAATCTTCGCAACCATTTCCTTGTGCTTTTCCTCATCCGACCAAAACGCTTGACCCATATCTGTCCAAACTACGGTAGGATTGATTGAATTCACTCTAATATTGTATTTGCCAAATTCTTTGCAGGCAATTTTGGTCAACATATCCACAGCACTCTTTGTGCTTCCATATATACAGTGACCGTCGAGTGCAGATATCCCAGAGACGCTAGATACGTTCACTATGGAACCGAAACGCCTAGATTTCATACCGCCAGAGACAAGCTGAATTAGGTTGACACAGGCCTTATAGTTTACGCCGAACATGGTGTCTATTGAATCTTCTTCGATGTTGCCAATAAGTTCACTGTTCGAGGCGGCAGCATTGTTAACTAGAAGATCCACTGTACCCGCTTGCTCCTTCAACTTCGAAACGGTTTCTTCCCAATTGGTTAGATCCACTTGGATTGTAATTATCTCGGGATACTTGATTTTCAGCGATTCCAAGTTCTTTTCGGACCTGCTGACAGCGAGGACCTTAGCACCTAGCTGGCTCAGCTTTTCGGCAAGGGCCCTGCCGATGCCTCTGCCTGAACCAGTGACGAGCGCCGTTCTCCCGTCGAACCTTATATCCATGGCAGTAGCTAGATTCGATAGAGACTGGCTGAATACCACTGATAATTGGGAAACTGTTCAACAAACCTCTATATACATGTTTGTGTAAACCTTACTACCGAGTTTGCATCCATCCGATTTGAAGCAATTCACGCAACACGTGTTGCGATGCTCTCAAACAAACTTGCCACGGTTTCGTACAGTATGGTAGTCAACCGTATGAAACCACCGCGGAAATCGGCAGCGTGCCAACTCTCGCAGCGAAAGTACTTTCGTGACGAAAGTTTCGTCCAACAAGATGTTTACTCTGGTCATAGAGAGGGCCTCTGCCGAACCGGGGCTCAACTCGTGACCCGCACACGGCTCGTCCTCAACCTGGTCCAGGCCTCTGCATGCACCGTTTGCGCGCCTCACTCCCGAGAGTAACCGTCAAATGTTTCGCCCACAGGCTCTGTTCCAATCAATACTACCTAACTACTTTGAGCTCGTCTGACACTCTAAAATGAAGACAAGCAAAGATTCGCTTACCCACTATCAGCTCGGTAAATCTGGACGAACTCAAAGAGGATCCAAACTGAACAAGATAGTGGGCAAAACTACAATTGCTGAGCACAATCAGACCTGCGAAACTCCTGCCAAACAGATGGCTCATCTGGAGCTAAAACAAAAGATCAAGTCTCCGAAGCTTCTAAGCTCGAAATCCCTATCAAACCTGATTCCACGTAAACTATTCTTCAAGAAAACCATTTCAGCCGGCAGTCAATTTGAATCCTGCTCACAAAATGGTCAAATGGAGCCTGATAGCCGACTAACTCAAGCAAATTCTCCCCCGACAAGCTTTATTCACGATCTATCGGCTGAGAGACCGATGGAGATTGTCAATCGGGTGAACTCAGTTTCGCTCATTGGTCTAGGCAGACAATCGTCCAGTTGCTCGTTCAGCAACAATGGAAGCGAATACACTCTAGACGAGCCGAGTCTCAGCCCCATCGCAACTGTAGATGGGGCAGCGGGACCACCATTACCTGCACGCGGTGAAGAGGCTGACTGTAAGATGCAGAATGAGAGGGATAGTAAGACAGAGGAGGAGGAGAGGAAGCAGAGAGCAAGTAGTAAATGTAGACCATTTAAGAGCACAAAGCTCGTTCTGCGCGATGTCAAGAACTCGATCGGCCTGGTAAGTCCACTAGCAATCTCAACCTTTAATTGAGTCACGAGTTGAAAAAGACGACTTTTGTAGTTAACACAATCGTGTTTGTTCAATCGCCTGTTGATTCATTCCTGGAATTCACCAACAACATTGCAGCGGATGAAGGCCAGACAAGAGAGTAAAGCGTTCTCTAAGCTTACAAATGAACTAGCCACACCGCCCACGAAACTTTACTCGCCGTTCAACATCTACACCGATAGTAGTGTTAAGGCATCCAAATCCAGAAGGAAATTGGTCCTAAACGGTAACAAGGGGGATAAGGACAAAGATTGCTCGATGTCGAGCGCCGACGAGACACCTAAGAGTCGTATCGTGTTGAGACACAAAAGGCATCTAATGCAAGCGAACCGATTCACCTTCGACAGTCCAACTGGGAGACTTCGCGAGACAGTGAAGGACGTAGAGCGATTCCAGCAATGCATTGAAGACATCTCGGATGCTATTCGTTCACGGGAGCGCTCAAGGTAAGAGACGAAGGTCTTCCATCAATCTCGTGCCCACCCCTCGTCCATCGCCAGATTGGCCAATGAACCAAAGAGATTGCGTGTAACAGGGACGCGCCTCCAATGTCCAGTTGGTGAGCGAGCGCTTACGTTGCTTAATCGACTCAGACGGCTGGTTTGTCGAACGGGAGCAGTCGGTGCAAGTTTCGCGGGAGAGAGAGAGAGAGACTCTAGAGCTTAAATGCGGCTCTCAGCCCCGAATCCAATGGCGGCCACCTGTTTGCGCTCTCATCAGCCTCGAGTCTCTACGCTAAGCGTCGTCCTTTCCCGGTTAAACTTTACGAAGGGTAACTGAGCACCCAGCCAAGATAAGTGCCATGTACCTGGAACGTGTTTCGGTCACTGTGAGCAAGAGCCCTGAAGCGAGCGAGGGCCAGGTTCTGTCTTAGGAGCTGACGAGCGAACCTTTTTCGCCGTATGAACCCAATTTCAACCAAAGTTGGACGGTGCCGCCTTGATCGACCGAGTTCGAGCTGACCCAATTAGTTCAACGTCATGGATAACAAGTTATCGAGAGCACCACAACAAACAGAAATGCGGCAGCAATCGAGCAAAACAAGTTTATTCAGCTTGAACGCCAACATAAACGGAAGTTCGAGCGAAAGCCCACTCTAAACTCGTGCTTAATTCACCCTGTCGTCCATATTGGTTGGAAATAAGACTCCGGCCCGCTATACTAATCATAAATCCGTCATTTGCAGGGATTTGATGATGATTATGCTCCGGTTTGTGTGAAACTTGTTGCCAAATTCCTCCTCATCGCAGTCAGAGCGTGAGCTTCGGTAAGGGTGATCTTGATAGACCGTCGGCCCGTAGTACTGGCTACTTTTGATCAAAGGAACATTAGTGACACAATGCACATCCCATCTCATACCTTCTACCCGCACGCGCGTCTTAACCTTTGCTGCCAGCTCCCTCAAAGGGACACTAGAATTGAACCAAATCTGGGTTAAGCTGCACGCTGAGCTCAGCTCGAGAAACATCATATCGCCCGTCCTATTCGAAACTAGTGCGTCCGCCTCTAATGGAGCGTACAGCCCCAAAGTTGGCGTTGACACTGCGTCGATTTTGATGTAGCCGACGAGCCTTGCACTGGCATCTATATGTTTGGATGTTAAAGGTGGCATTATATAAATTTCAGGTACAGAGTAATTACTATACATTGTATAGGTAGGAATAATTGGTTGTTCATATCTCTGAATTGGAGCTGAAGATAGTTCTGCGATTGGACTTGCATAACTGCTTGGTCCTACCTCGTGTTTTGAGTGTATATTCAATACCTCTTTATTGGTGAGAGTGTATTCGTCTGGCCTGAGCCGCAAGGCTGCGCATTTCGTTCTTGCCATTTTTTCGGGAGTCTCTTCGCTCGCTTGTTCGCTTGTTGACAGCAATTT
>Ga0058699_1000541_pt1 | contig 11786 bp, 7 predicted proteins | sample AgamicAtPe_FD_55078 | JGI IMG/M metagenome (GOLD analysis project Ga0058699, IMG submission 55078) | Agave microbial communities from Guanajuato, Mexico - At.P.e | ecosystem: Host-associated > Plants > Phyllosphere > Phylloplane/Leaf | place: Guanajuato, Mexico | collected 2012-10-15 | reverse complement strand
CGCAACTATCCAACTCTAACTCGGCGCAACCAAAGCCGGCCGTGGGGGCGGCGCGAGGGGCTTCCATCAATTAATTGAGTCCGCGAGAGGCTGGCCAATGGTGGAGGCGGCGAGAGTTGGCCGCCTAACTAGTTGGTCGGCCCGCCGGCCGGTTGGCCGAGCGAGNGGCCGGGCAGGTGAACGAGATAAGAGGTGGTCGAGCAAACATGGAACTCAATTCAGAGTTCCTGTTTCTCCTCTCCATCCTGTTGGCGTCCTCCTCATAATCAGCGCTCGACTTTGCAATATCGTGGCGTCGTCGTCGTCGCAGCCGCAGCCGCCGCCGCCGCCGCCGCCGCCGAGCAACAGGAGCGATCCCTGTGAGCGCCGATGGCCACCAGCGGCCGGCCGGCGCTCAGTTAGCAGGATATTAGCCGTCTAGCAGCTCGGCCTGCCTTTCGCTGCGCTGCACCACACCGCACCGCACGAAAGCTGCCACCCTCTCGCCGTTGGGAGGCCGTTAAATTGGACCACATTCGGCCCAGAGCCATCGGTTTGCCGCCTCGAGCTAAAAGTCCACTTCCAAAGCCATCTCTAAGGCAAACGCACTGAAATGTTGTTCGCCTTTCGAGTTTGGGGAGAGAAGAGGCGGTTGTCGCAGTTGATAAGCCTCCTTTGTCGCCTTTCAACGAGATGAGGGCCAAACTGTGCGAGCGCAACAGTGATTTACCTCAGCGCTGTTGCAGGTGCAACGGCTTGCCGCTTGCCGCTAAAGATGGCTGCAAAAGGAGCTGAATGCCGGCCGGCTCATTTATGTCCACCAACTCTCGTCGGCTAGTTTCTCAAATTTGTCACAATGCGGCCCGCCGAGAGAGTTGGCCGCCTGCCTCGTGGGCACGGCGAGCGGGCAGCTCATCCACATTAGCCGATCACGTTCGCGGCCCATCTCTCTCTCCTCCGAGCGCCTCCAGCTTCCTGTCCGCCTGGCCGCCCGGCCGGCCGGCTCAAGATCAGAGCGCGGAAGGTTGCGTCACATCTCCTTCTCATATTAGCGTTTGGATAATGCTGATCACTCTCGCCTCCGACTCCGCTTAGCCGGTTCCATTTCGCTTCCTCGTCGCTCGTCTCTCTTCCCTAAGACGAGCAGCGCCTCCACTCGCCGCCCTCCCTCCAACTTCCTCGCTCTCCTCCTCCCTCAGCCAACCTCTCCTCTCCTCTCCTCTCCGATTGTCTCCGCTTGACGCGCCGATTGTTCGGGGGGCCCCAAAGCCAGGCTCGTCGCCATTGTTGCCCTCGTATCCAGCATCTCGCCTCTCATATCGCACATATCTCGCTTGGCTGGCGGCCAACTTTCGCGCTCTCTCTCTCTCTCCTCTACGAGCGTGTCCACCGAGTTTGTGGGATCCTGGGCTTGGGGACAAGCGGGCTGCCTCGAGCCGCCATAGACCCGCGGCCGCTCCCATTGCCGATCGGCGCGCTCAGACCAGATAAGATCCAACCATGGACTTGGCCATCTTGGTTGCAGCTGGCTCCAGCGTGTCGGCGCACATTATTCCCTACGCGATCATCCTAGCCAATACGCTTCTCTTCAAATTATTGCGCTCGCTCATAAACGATCTGTTTGCCTATTATTTAGCTAGGGGCAATTGGAGGAGGAGGAACAATTTGTTACATTTTCCAAGACAAGGTAAAGCGAGGATCTTGAAATTGTTTGCCGATGAGCTGGTATCAACGTGCGAGTTGTGCGCTGATTGCGCTGAACTAAATGTTGTCTATGAGAGGGACGGCGCCCTGGCCTATGGGCTCCTCCTTTTCCTCCTCTCCTATCTCTGGACGGAAGCCTTCGGGGAAGCACAAACAACGCCCGCTTACCTGGTGGAGGAGTATCTCCTTGAAAGCGGCCGCCCAATGCTTGGCTCCGCTGACGCCTATGCCAGATTCATTGGACAGTCGCTGGCAGCGCCGCTAGCATGGCGCTTTGCCTCCTTCTATTGGAAGTATCAGCTCCTTAGCGAACACCAACAGATGCTCCTGGTTGAAAATTGCAAATCCTCCCTAACAACAAGCACAACTTATGGGCTTGCAATTGAGCTCGGCTGCTGTTTCATCTGTCGCCTCGTTGAGTTAGTCGGCCACAGGTTGCTCGAAAGTAGCGCACTCAGCCGGAGGGCAGTCAGTCTGGTTAGCTCGTTCGTTTGCACAACACTGGTTGTTCTGGCGCTCGAACTGTCAGGCGGCTACTTCAATCCCATCTTGGCCGCTAGCCTCGAGTTTGGCTGCAAGGGAATCCGCTTCTACCAGCACGCGCTTGTCTTTTGGCTGGGCCCCATACTCGGCCACCTGTTGGCCAGGAGCCTGTTCAAAGCGCTCGCCCCAAACTCGATCGACCGCCAAACTCCAGCTGGACAAGGACAAAGCCAAAGGGCAAACAGGAGGCCAAGCGAGCAGTCGCAACCAGAGAGGAGGCTGACGCGCTCAAGTTTCGCTCGGAATACAAAACAGGCAATCGATTGAGACTCTTGGTGTCTATAGTTAAATTTGTTCACTCTCAATGCTCAAAGTTCTAGATCAACAAACAACAATATCTCATGACTGAACTCTGTTCACCCAACTCCCGCTCTCGTGACACATTTTGCCCGCCAACTCAGCCTCACGCCAATAAGCTCGAGGCATTGCAACAGCATGCCTTTCCCCTATGCGTACACTTGCAACAGGTGCGACACAACCTGCTCAGCCTAGATCAAATCAGATCGGCCGTCACAGATTTTCGGACTAGATTTTGGTCTCATGCCGCCAGAGCGATTGGGCCTTTCTCAGTTGCAGTGGACCTCCAGCTAGAAGTGCGCTCGCTTGCACAACGCAATAACCCGATCCGCTCAAATAAGTGAGTTGGACCCAATCTGGCCGACCATTCAATCAATGCCAAAATAGGACACAAGTTTGGAGAGATTCTCAATAAAATATATTCACTTTTTTAGACAGCAACAAGCTCTGTTTCGTAAAGCACAATCATGAGGAAACTGTTGATTTTGTTCTCGTTTTTAGCCACGTTCTTGGCCATTCTGCTGGTTGAGTGCGATGCAGTAGCACTTGGCGTCGACGGTTCCGAGAATCCGGACATCATGACTCCGCCCGTGGATCTGGAGGCCAACGAGGCCATAGCGAGAGCCATCATTGGAGAGGGCGCCCGCAAACCGTTCAATGCTCTCAGATATGAGGACATGTTAGTTTTCGACCCAGAAGACGAGGAGGAGGATGAGGAGAGCAAGGATCCCAATGATCCATTTGGCTTCAACAAGCCGAAAAAGGAAGAAGAGAAAGATACATCTCCATCCGACTAAACCTAATCCAACCCTCAACTTGGGCACCCGGGTGGGTTTGTTGGCATGGGATCATGAGAGCGACGCTCAATAAACGGGCTCTTCTGCTTGAGTCAACCCACTAGCTCGAAAGGTCCTCTATGATCTCAAAACACCCTCACTTCTAAGCGACATCCGCGCAAATTTTTGCAGCTTTATCCCAGAGAGAGGATGTAATGGTCATTGACTAGAGTGATCAGTTGAGGCACTCGTTTGCCATCGTATTCTTTTCCAGTGACGGCGATCGAGTCACACTTTTCACCCCAACAAGAGTCTGTTTGATTCCACAACGATGGGTTAGGAAGTCATTTGAATGCAGGTTTGAGGTTTTATTCCCGATGGAATCGCGTGTGAAAACACAGACCTCTCATAGTGCGCCAGAACTCAAGGCTGCTCGAGGCTCAGTTTTGTGGCCATCGATTCCAAACTCTTGTATCTGATCCACTCGTCAACCGGATAAACAACAACCGATCGCGTTTACTGGCAACACCTTGAAGCACTCGAGTTGGAACCTAGATTAGCACAGGTTCCCCAATCTCAAACTGATCCCTCGAATTCTTAGGCCACTTGTGAGCAGGAGTGTTGGATTGGGTATAAATTACGGCCGATACGGATCGCTTGAAATGGAGCTGGTGATTCCGCTTTGGTTCACCAGAATCAAGCCAGAATTCATGGAAAGGATGAACCTCCTTCATATTCATGAGTTTGCTTGTTTACAGGCAGCTTAAGGGTATCGTTATGCTCGAGGCTCAGCCGAAATTCGTGTTATCTAGTTGGGAGCAAAGTCCCAGAGAATCGAGCCCTATAGGACGAACTCGACGGAAGGCTAATCGTATAAAATCTACCATCAAAACTAGATTATAGCTCATTGTTGATCCTGTTGCGCAAATTATCGCTAGATTTAATCATAATTAAACCGACTGAATGGCATTTGGGTGACGATTTGTCGATCTAGGAATTCCATAAACATGTCCAATGGAGATTGTACCTGTTCTTGGCTAGGCTCATCAATTCGGTTGGAGTTTTCCAATCGAGGGAGTTCCAGATATAAAAGCTCGATGTTTCTCCCTTCAAACAGCCATCAAGAAGATCAACCCAAAGCAGTCCAATTTCTACCAAACACAAAACAAAACAGCAACGAACAAGATGCAATCGTACTTGACTCCATTTATCTTGGCCGCGCTCTTGCTGGTCGCTTGCCAGGCCTCACCTATCGCAAACAAGACTGATAGCCTCGAGGGGCCGGCAATCTTCAGCACGAACCCAAATTCTGACCGAATTGCAAATGTGAGAGATGATGGCACTATCGAGGTTATCATGGACCAATTCAAGGGACAGCCGAGTCCATCTTACGAGATCGACGAATCGTACTTCGAGGACCCAGATTTCAAGGCCATGTGGGATCTCTACCAGAGGAAGGCAAGCGAACAGCCAGAGGATGACGAAAACGAGTTGCAGGTCTTGCAAGATACGAATGAAAGCTAGGTTGACGATGGAAACAACAATCGCTGAATAAACACCTCCCCTCACCGCACTTCGGGGGGCTCACACAAACGAGAGTTGATGAGCTCATCTCTTATTTTCGATTGCACCATTCAGACATTTGGATTGAACCAGTAGACAAACGAGGCGAGCTAGATCAAGTTTCAGCGTCCAATTCCCGTTGAAGGCCCATTTCGGGCCTGTTGGCCACGAGCATCTATAATCTCTGACGCGCAGACCAAGGGTGGTTTTAATCAGATTGTTGTGTGTCCTCACTCACTCAATCTCGTGCCGAACCAAACAGAAACGCCGATGAAATCTGAAAATCAAAATCTGATCCGAATGGTCCGTTCCAAAGTGTTGCCTGTTTTCCTTTCATGTTGAGACCCTTGCGCTCAATCGACGGACGAAACATGACTAATACCTGTGCACAATTCAGAACATTGAATTGTTCACATGAGACAGGGAATCAGGTAAACGTGATGAAGGAAGACTGCAGGTGGCTCAAATTCGGCGAGTATCTGGCCCATATTGATGATTAGCGTAATCGGGATTAGATGTCAACAGCGATCCTATCGGATTCCATCGGCAATCGTTCTGAATTCACTTGGCAGTCGATCGTTCGAAGGCCGAGCCAAGTCTAAAATTACTCTGCCAAGTTGGCCACGAGCACAGGCTAAAATCGGCTGCAGCTTGATTTAGTTGACACCATTGTTATGGTGATGGATCTGTTTCGCCAAGTTGTCTTACCCAGTCGACTTGGCTTCTCCATAAGACAACTTGAAATAAAGTGGTTCGCGCTTGCTTNACTTGCGTGGAGCTAAGTTCCAATGGAATCAGACTGAACTCTGACTATTCTGAGCCTCTACTCNCCCAGTTGCCGAGTTCCGTAGCACCAAGTTTAAGGGCTGAGCTACGATGGAGGGGACTACAATTGTTTAGAGGCTGAGAGACTTCGTTTTAAAGTTAATCCAGCGCAAAGCTTAGCTATCAGCGAGCGAATATAAATTAGACTCTCGTGTCACCGGCACGACAGGTAAGCCCGAATCAAGGCAGCCAATCTGGCCGAGCAAGCAAGGGCAAAGGAAGTCTCAATTATTGGCTTATAAACCAACTGGGCTCCCAAAGAAAACCGCCTGCTGAGTGCCAAGCGGCCGAGTGGAAAGCATGAAGCGAGAGCGCTGAGAGAAAGTCACTCTCACAACGTCGAGGATAACAGCCAAACGATGACGATTTGTCGACTGCCACTCTCGAATTGGCCAACCAAAGCAACAATGGCAGCTACTGAGTCTGGGTCGCCTTTCGAAATCAGCTGCTCGGCCTATTTGTGCGCCACCTGAGGGCTCGGCGCTCGAAGATAGCCGGGCTTGTGAGTGAAACAAGGCGGCCTCTGGTTGGTTGGCTCGTTAGGAGGCAGAGCGGCAGTGTTTACGAGCGGCGGCGAGCACTTGCTAGAACAGGAAACGGAGCTTCGGGTGGTGGGTTTGCGCGACTTTTGGCGGCGGCGTCTTGGACGATACAGAAATCGCAACCTCTCGCTCGATTGCAATGCGACGAGTGGGTTGCTCGAAACGGTCACACAAGTAGCCCGAGTTGGCCAAGATTGCTCGCAAATGTGGCAAGCGAGCGGCGGCGGCGGCGGCTATAATAGCCACTTTCGTCATTCGCTCCCAGCAAGCGAGCTACCTGTTGGCGGAGTTTAGTTTGCCTCTCTCTCTCTCTCTCTCTCTCTCTCTGATGAGAGGTGGCCGCTGGAGACACAACAAATACTGCATGCAAACGAGAGAAGAGACGAAGACGAAGAGGAGAATGCGAGAGGGACAGGTGAAGGCGGGGGGGAGAGAGAGCGAGGAACAGGAACGGCGGGTAGACTTTCCCTGGCGCCGATGAGTCACCGCCAACATGGCGCTGGAACCTCAAGCAGGTATGTTGATTTCCCTGTTGCTTGCGAGCGCGCAAAGACAACGGCGACAAGGTTAGAGAGCAGTCAGACGAATCGAGGCTGGAAACCACGGACCTCCTCGCAGTGACTAATCAAGAGATCGCGCAAGTTAAGGCTACACACTGTCTAACAATTGAGCGCCAGATAGACTAGCGCTAAGCTTGCTCTCAAAGCGGAGAGACTGCCTCTGCTATCAGCACGCGAGTCGGGCATCCTCCTGAGGCGCCATTTGCATAGGTTGGTCGGGGCGGCGACAGAAGGAGGGCGAGAGACGCGTGATTTTAGTTGTGTGTCGCCTCGCTTGCGGCTAAACATTGACAAGGTTCGCATCAATGAGATTAGCGCGGAGAGAAGATAGATAGTTCGTAGTGAATTGCAACCTGTTGGATGGGCCAAGTGGGTTAAATTTGCCTTCCCAGTTAGCCGGCCAATGTAATGTTGTGATGGAGAGGATTCAAGATAGTCGAGCTTGAAAGTGTGGGTTTTGTTGGAAGACGACAGATTGTGACAGTGATTACGTTCGAGGAGGAGGAAGCGCCGATGCAAGTGATGCAAGAGGCTTACGCCAGTGTTAGAATTAGACGGCCATGGAACTTACATAAGAGACGGCGCTTGGTGTAGTCGCGCTCTCGCCGATTAGCTGAGAGCTCGCGAGGTTTGCATTAAACGAGCAGCTTGAGCTTGGCTGCTGGAACTGGAATTGGTTGGTGGCAAGTTGAAATTCTAGTGTNGCCCGCAAGTGTGTTGTATTGTGGCCGCGAATTTGCTCCGGCGAGAGGAGCTTCTTGTGTTGTTGACGTTGGCACAGGTTGCCGACTAACGAGTGTTGCGCAATCAAGTCGGCGGCCAACCCCGACGCCACACTCGTGCCTCAAGCCGATTAGGGCGGCGAGCAAGGGCGAACGGGCGCGCGAAATCCCCGGTGAACTTGTGCCCGCCGCAACTCAGCCTGGACGCCCAAATCCCGTCTTGCCGCCGACAGTTCGAGCAACAGCCGGTAAGCCGGACCGAGGATTGCAAGGGTTGAGTTCATTCCACTCGCGCGCCAGCAAGACAGCCGCTCAAGCCGAAAGCCTCGAAGTGAGGGCGACCGTCCGCTAACTCGAACAAGCCCGCCAACTTGGTAGCCAGACTCTGAACTCTGCTAAGGGGGATAGATTTTGTGCAGGCAAAATTTGTCTTCGTTAGTTAGTATTTCGAGATTAAACAGTGAGAGGTTTTAAGCGAGCACCCGGACGCCTCAGAGTAAAGCCAAAACAGAAGCTCAACAATGTTCAAAAGCATACTAAACTCTATCAACGGCCACCCAAAATCAAGCACCACGAAGCCTAATGAAGCGGACGAGAGTCCCGTTATAAAGGCGAGCCGGGGCGGCGGATTGGCCAGCGCAAATGGGCAAATTTTAGTGAGAGATCGCTCGAGCGCAAGCGACAAGATAGCCTGTGATGGTGACCAGCAACCCAGTGCCAAACTGAACATTGGCAAGCGGGGGAGGAAGAAGATATTGGCCATGATGGACAAGCTCCACTCGTCGATGGGATCCAGTGTTGGTGGCAACGCTAGCGGCGTTCCTAGTGAGCAGAGAGCGAGACGAAGAGGGTCGAGCTTGAGGGAGTTCAGTGAGTTGAACAACAACAACGAGCCAACAAAAGGGCGTGAAGAGGATGAGGAGGAGGAGGCCGAGTCGGACGAGCCCTTCCTTGATGCAGATGATGGCTGCGGCCAGCTCGCAGATTTCAAACGCTGTTCAATTGACGATGATGACGCCAAGGGTGCCTTCCTGCTGCCAGAAGAGCAGTGCGATATTCCGACTTTCTTACAAACTAAAAATTGTGATCCACATTTGGTGGAAGAAACTAGACGCCTGTTGAAGGAACGTTACGCTAAAAATCCAGACTCCTTCTATGACAACGACTACAAGCGCATGCTGACCGACGATTGGACTGTCTCGCGCTTCCTCCTAAGACGCCGATTAGATCCAAAACGAACCGCAAAGCTGATGGAAGAGTGCGGCCGCTTTAGGAAGCAGTACAAGATGTCCGAAGTTCAGTTGTGGGAGTTTCCGGTTGAGTTTCACAAGGCCGGCGGATTGTTTATGTACGCGCCCGATCGGGTTGGCAATGTGACCGTTTATATGCGAGTGAAAATGTACAGACGAGTTCCTGAGATTAGTGACGTTTTTAAGGCCTTCATATTGTGCGTTTTAGAGCAAGCTGACGTGGCCAATGGTGGCCGAGGAACCGCAGTCATCTTTGACCTCAGCGCTTGCGGCCTCCAAAATGTCGACCTGAGCTTCCTCTCCTGGCTCCTATCCTCGTTTAGAAACTACTGCCCAAAGGGTGTCAGCTACATACTCGTCTACAATTTGCCTTGGATTCTGAACGCAACCTGTAAGCTTGCAATGACTTGGATGAGCGCAAGCAACCGGCGAGCGCTAAGGTTTGTCCATGGAAACGAGATTGAAAATTTCATTGCAAAAGAGAATCTGCCCGACTATTGTGGCGGCACCTGTAAGCTCGATTATCATTCTGTCCCAGCAGGCTCACTGCCAGCAATTGACGTCTGCGATAGGCTCGATATGACCCGAGAACAGGCGCTCAAAATAAGAGAACTGTTCAAGGAATACCTGGACGAGGAAGATTACGAGAAGTATCGCAACAACTCGCAGAATAAACTTGGAGTCCACGAAGAGGCACGAACAGGTGGCCAGTTGGCTGGGCCAATAACAAACGGACTCTCGCTGGCAAGCGATAACAACACTCATGGTTCTCCCACGGATCTAATCTCACAAGCGAGCAAGTTTGTTGCCTGATAACAATTGCAAAGCCTCATAAAAATATCCTCAAGGTAACCGGCCACCGCTGCGCCAAACGCCTCCTCCAAGAGACCAACTGATTTATCGAACAATTAAAAGTTTAACTGTCAAACTAGGCGACAAAACCAAGTCCGTCTACCTGGCTGGTGGTTAGTCAGGTATGTTTCTCTCTTTGTCCCGGTTTCGGCTGGGCAGTGTGAGAGTATTAAAGAGAGAAGTTGGAGGTAATCTGATCAGCTGCGTGCGTACGCGCCGGCCAACTGGAGCTACGCGCGCTTTTAGATTCGAGACTCAAAACTTTCCATCCTGTCGACCATGAAACCAGCTTGTCAGGACCAGTTCGTCCTACCGTTTGTTTAATAATTGGAGCCTGAGAGGCTAATAGAGCTGGAGGTCGTCCGATTGGTTTCCATTAGTTTGACAGCTCGCTCACCGGCTCCAAGAGTCCAAGATTTATGCCCACCTGAAACCAGCGCTCATAAATCACTGCCGACAACATATAGCGACACCAAATTTATCTGGCGAAACTAATTATTTTCGGTAGTCGTTAAATGGGAGGCGTAGATCAAGGAGCGCCCAAAGTGGAACTATTGCATGGCCGAATCAACAAGACAACCAATTGGGCTAACGAAGATGGCGTCAGTCGCCCAAACGAGCGATATAGCTGGGCGCAAAATATATGATCAAGTTGAGCAGCTAAAAATTAACCAAGCCAACATTGTTTGTTCAGGCCATTGAAAGAAAGCGAGCTAGTCAGATCTTCTGCTCTAACTTGTTCCTGGGTGTATAAATTTGGCGCCCAAGGAGGCGGAATTGCAATCTGAAACTTCTCTTTAGCCGACTGAATATCGAGGAAAGTGAGCGGGGACACTTTGCTTGTACCTTTTGTGCGCCAGTAATGAGTTCAAGGCATCCGTTTTAAGGCCAGCAAGAGCTGAGCAACAGGCTTGCCGCTCGATGAAAGGCGGTAACTAGTCTGCTAGCGAGACTACAAGAGAGGTTACATCGTTGAAATGAGAGTGAGATGTACAGATACCCGTTTGCCGCTCGTCTTTCAATTTTTGGCCACCTATTGAAAGTGGTCCTCAGTTTATTCGTCTTCGAGCAGTCAACCAAAGCAGAACCATCTTGGGTTTTAAATGTTGGCTGGCAAGAGAGTTGAGAGAGTGTCAGTTTGTTTCAATTCGACGAGCCAAGTTTCGAGAATAGTGGCAGACCGTCAAGTCAATAAGGGCGGAAAGTGATAATGCAACATAGTTCAAAAATCGAAAGACTAGAGCTGAGTAAACTCGAGACCGCTTCCGAAACATTCCAGCTGAATCTTGCATCTGAACACCACGACCAAGTACAATAGGTTCAGCCTCTATACGTAATTCAGCTATCAAGGAGTAACGAGCAAATAGTGTCAACATCTCAGTAGGAGCGACAGGTTATATATCGATTATTGTCCGTGAAAATCGCAAGAATGACCATAACAAACAGAGACACGACAAAATGTGCCTCAACAAAAGCTGGGTTCGATTTTGACCATGGTCCATGTGATGCAACAACCAAATCCGCTCCCAAAAGAGACTCCATGCAGGGAAACAAAGGCACCGATCAAGATAACGGTAGTGGACCAATCACAAAGTGGAACACTGCTAACGCTTGCACTGCAACTTGCAATGAGTCAGGCGCCGGAGTTGAAGGTCGAGTTGAGTCATTTGATCATGTAACCTTCTGGGTTGGGAATGCTAAACAGTCTGCCGTATTCTACATGACTCAATTTGGATTTCGGCCCTTTGCATTCCGCGGCCTGGAAACTGGATCGCGCGATCTGGCTTGTCATGTGGTGAAATTGAATGATACCATCATACAGTTCGTATCGGCGCTAGAGCCAGGCAACGAACCTATTAACAAGTTTCTTCTCAGCCATGGCGATGCTGTGAGAGATGTTGCTTTTCGTGTTAGTAACATTGAGAAGCTGCTCGAGCACGCCCTCGGCCAAGGGGCTGAACTTGTCCATCCTCTTGAGGTCACAGTGTTCGATGATGCAGCCGGAACCGAAAATGGGAAACTCACCCCAGGCAAATGTTTCCTCAAACGGGCCACCATAAGAACGTTTGGCGATGTAACTCATACATTTGTGGAACGGAACTACGAATACGAGATTGCAAAGTTTTTGCCTGGATACAAGAAGCCATCACTTGAGGTGAGTGTCTTAAGGGGT
>Ga0058699_1000536_pt1 | contig 11814 bp, 5 predicted proteins | sample AgamicAtPe_FD_55078 | JGI IMG/M metagenome (GOLD analysis project Ga0058699, IMG submission 55078) | Agave microbial communities from Guanajuato, Mexico - At.P.e | ecosystem: Host-associated > Plants > Phyllosphere > Phylloplane/Leaf | place: Guanajuato, Mexico | collected 2012-10-15 | reverse complement strand
GAGAGAGAGAGAGAGAAATGCTAGCACACTGCTGGTGTGCTGGCAAGCTGACCTAGAGCCTGCAATATGAACTGATCTTGGGACTAGCTGTTCGATCTTGAAAGGATAGCTATCAAGTTCAAGTCGCATCCGCCGAGGACACTCGAGCGGTCTAAGTCTAAGTTGACGTATCGAGAGGAAACTTAATTTCCTTTCCAAAGCGCTTTTTTCCCCAAGAAGCGGCTGATCACCGTATCGGTCGTCTCGCTTTCATTTGATCGTCAACTCTATGAAAATCTGACTCTTGCTTCTCTGGCAACACCTATCTTGTTCGCTGTTTATCTATCTTTGGTTAGTGATGAATGTTGCTCATGTTTGGCCTCGCAACCGATCGCTCGCAGTCATAGACTAGCAGCTCACCTGGAGCGCATCTTGCTGACGCGCCGACCAATTGGAGCCTCAGCTTGGAGTTAATGTAAACAAATCAGGGTGNTAAAGGCGCCGATTTCCGCATTTGTTGCCAGGCTTGTCACGGATCAGCGAGCCAGAGAGGATGACTGGCATCCATTCGAGCTTTCTAGCTCGCGCATCAGCTAGCAGAGTTGGTTGTTTCGATGGAGCTTGGCGGCATGCGGGAACCAAATCGCGCGCTTCTATCGGAATCTGAGATCCAACCAAAGAGAGAACAATACCAAGGAGGACCTGAGCCGTGCCATGGGCGTGTTAGACGACTAGTGGCAGTGAGTTACTGTACAATGAGTTGCGATAACTGGAAACAGTCAGACGTTTCACATCACTTGTCGCTCGCTACAAGTTAGCTAAAACTAGTTGGAGCCTAGTCGTATGCCTTTGTCGCTTAACATTTAAATCTCGTTCAAGCATTCGTGGTTGAAAAGCTCTTCATCGATGCTCCCCCGTCGAGCTCGTGCAGCTAGCCAGCCAAACTTTCAATGAAGCTTGAGCAGTGTCGCCTCCAAGTTCAGTGATGAAACACGCGAGGTCTACTTGCGAGAGTCCGAACAATTGGTGATGTGCGTGCTTTGCCACCGTCGTCGCATACCTGTTACCTGCGAACCATTGAAAGATTTCAGGACGTAGAGCCAATGTAAATTCTCTGCATTAGGAGGAAACTGTGCCCAATTGGCGAGCACAATTTATCTCCGGGAAGCCTGTTGCTTCAAGCGAATATTTTATCATCCTAGAGGTTTTTAGAAGTACATGGTCGACTCTTGTATAAGCTGAATGTCGGCCAGCATCCTGTTCGTAGTTGTGCCGATCTTTTTTGTCAGCTCGTTTCTTTCTTTGATCGATAATGACAGAAATCTGTTGATGATGTCGCCGTCAAGGATGAGCTTGCATGGGTTTGTTATGCTAGGTCGAGCTTGTTTGATCGAACGCCAAGCCTTTGGGTTTAGACCGGCAACGTGTGGTAGGGCCACGGTAAGTTCATTCTGCAACATTTGAAATCGGTGATAAACTGACTCGTCCAGTGGAAATAGGAAACCGATCGCACCATCAACTGTGCAAAACATAGTTATGTGCTTCCGGCGACACTGAAGTGCTCCAAGCTGGTCGTGAGCCATAGCTCGCGGAACTTTCCCTCGCAGGCGGCAGAAGCTAGTTACATGTGCCCCCAGGTGATAGTCCGCCCGGCGCAGCAGCCGAGTCCCGCCATGACTCTCCTCGTGCTCTGGGTCATGGGCATAGATGATGATATTCTTCTCACTGTCTGTAACAACAAAGTTTAACAGCTGGTTGTCGACAGCAAAATCACAGGCAAACACCTCCAGAGGCTTCGAATCGCGACATACCATTGAGAGTGTTCGCGTCTCTTGCTGGTAGCGTAACAATGAGACCGATTTACAAACATCACTAACAAGGATGATATTCTTCACGCTCGACGCGCAATGTATATAAATCTGAGTATCTATGAATGCAACCCCATCGAGTTGCTCCTCTTTCAATTGCCAAAGGTAAATCTTTTGACCGACGGCGCTCAGTAGTAGGCCGCAAGTGTGAGACAGCGTGGTTACGGGACCCTTCTGCTCTTGGCAATAGACCTTTTTTATCTTGTTCTTGGTTAATGGGCGATCTGGTTCTGGAACCACTTCTATGAGATCTAATATCCATATTCTACCTCTATTTGGTACGTCTTCGCCATAACAATAGTTGGTGCTTATAGCGATGTAGCCCTTCAAACCACTTGAAGTGCCCTCGGAGGCAAGCAAAACGTTTTTAACACAAGTAACTTGTTCCCATTCTTCTAACTCGAACTCACAGTCAGGAATCAAATCCCAATTTTCGGGATCGTATAATTTGATTCGGAATTTTTCAATTGTTGGTGCAATGTAACCGTTCTCGCGCTCCAGATCCTCTATCTTCATGTGTCGGGCTCGCTGCCAACTTTCATTATCTTCAGACAAGGATCTGGGCGGCTTGTTACGACACAGTAGACTTTACGTTCTACATGATAGTTAACGAAATGGACGGTCTCGTTCATTGGTAACTTTTTAACTGGCCAATAAGAGTCGAGAGTCAGATTCTCGGATAATCGTGCGATCCTTAGTTCCCGATTTTCTGTGAAATATATGAAGTTCTGGTTGTCGTATTGTGAGAAAGCATAGATTGAGCCTTCAGCATTCATTGGATGTGCTCTTAGTGCCCCACGATCGGTCATGATGAACCAATGAGGCTTTGATCCGGATAAGAACACACCATTGTAGCCGCCGATTCCTCGGAACTCTCGCAACCAGTGCCTGACTTGAAGCCACCTTTGTTGCAAATTCAAATTCCAACTATGGAAGCGCTTGCGAGCATTTCCGTCTGTCACTCGTGGTTGAAATTCAATTGCATTGTCGATGGCGGGTTCAAGAATCAGCGAGTGGATTTTCTTGAATCGTATCTTCAGATGATTGTATATTTCAACCTCTAGAAAACTGTACGCTTCGTAGATTGCTAATTCTGATTCAGATCGTACGAAGAGCAAGGGCTTCTTGCCATCGAGACCGAAGCCGGACAGCAATACTTCTTTTGTTTTCGGGATTGAACGATCAAGATCACTAACGAACGACTTGACGTTGTCTGACAGCACAACGGGCATAGATGGAAAATTGTCCACCAGATACACCCGCCTGAAATCAGGAATGCTGAAAATCTCTAGAATGCCGCGATCGTCAACAGTGAGTAACCAGTAAGTCGGACCTTTGTTGGCATATCGGCCGGATTTGCACGTGAACAAACCTCCGAGATCTTTATATAGATCGAAAGACATTACTTTTCCGTCCGAGATTGTTCCGATGTTATGATAAACCAAGCCATACTGACGCTGTACATCGGAAACCTCGGGTTCAGATGATTTCAGCTGTAGATGGAATATCGAGCCGCTTTGTGAGAGAGCAATTATGTGAGGATCAGATACACAAGCATCGATTACCAAATCTTCAAATCTCACTTGGTCAATAGAGATGCTGTCCATGACGAGAAGAGCACATGTAGGCATTATCTGCAAAGTGAGACGATCTTCGCCAATATTGCTGGCATATATGGTAGGTTCGCTAGTATCTAAAGCACATTCGTCTCTCTTCAATTCTATCAGCTCTCCTTTGGTTGAGAAGATTCTGGACTCATGATCGCGATTCAGGATAAGTCGCGAATTCGATGGGTCGTCCCACCGGCTTGGCCCGACGATCCATATGTTGCCACAGTCCTTGAGTTCATAGGTATCCTCAACGTATGGTTTCACAGTTCTCTGGAATATGCACAGAGATCCATTCTTGTGGTGTCCTGCTGTCGTGACCAGTTCTACGAACGGGTCCCCATGGTTATAATGCAGACTTTCAGATAACTTTGGCACCTCGCCGTAACAAATTTTGCCGCTCGCACTGAAGCTAAGTAATTTGTCGTGTTCACGCAAATAGATGGGTTCCGTATCCTCAGTTGATATGGAGGAGTCTGCGTCATCATTATACGCGTCCACTTGATTAGATTTAAGATTTCCAACGATTTCAGCTAGCACGGAATCCCCAACATGTGATCCGATGAAGAGAAGATNGTCATCGCACAATGTTAAACAATTGGGTTGGACAGTCGAAGCTATACGCTCAAAATGAAAATTCTTTATGGATCTCATATCATCGTTGAACAATGTGACTATGTACACATCTCCATCTTTGAGAACAAACAATATCTTATTATGATTGAGAAAAACTGCTTGACTAAGGTCCAAACTAATGTTGATATAGTTGATCTTGTTGCCCTGGTCGTCGAAGTCATTGAGCGGGAATGATGAGCTGTCTTTAGTGAAGGAGTTAAATGACATGCCAAAAGCTGGGACTGACTGATTGAGGTAGATGAGCTCGTTGCAGGCCAGCACTAGAAGGCCACCAATAGGCTTTGGCACTGGGAGGATTCTTAAGCTATCATAGGGTAAGTTGTTAACAGTCCAGATGATTGGTTGAAGGCGTTGGTGCACGTTCATGGATAGGGCGACCATAGAGAACGTATCCTGCCGCATAGCGACNCTACCAGACCAAGTACGNGTTGGTTCGTATAAGATAACTAATGTTGGATCATTGTAATTATGCAAAAACTGTATGTCTGTTATGTTATCGATCTTCTCGCCACAAGATTCCTCGCTCAGATCAACCACGTAACTGGGAAGCACCGNCGTCTTGCTGGTGGAACTGGGTATTGCTCTTGAAGGCACGAGTTGGTTCGATGGCGGGAATTCCACCTCATCGGTGACTTGGGATGGCGTTAACTCGTCCTCTGAGCTGCTCGTTGAAGTGTTATACAATTCTTTCTCTAGATCATCTTCCTCATCCTTATCGAGAGGGATAATTACAACATGTCGACCGTAGATCAGCATGGCAATACATCGATTGTCTGGATCGACTCTAACTCTGGGTGGATACATANGATTTGTGACACAACCACCACGAAGTAANTCGTCTTCGAAATAGTGCATTGAGATGGTCTTGAGATCGTGGAGNTCAGGGCTGTACTCAACGATGGAGAGCTTCGCGTCATGAAAGCTCATCACCAGGGAGTCNCGTCTACATATTGACCGGTTTCCCAAGCTAACTTTCTGTAATGANGCTACAGTGCCATAGAGTTCAAATGATTGTGCAAACTCTATTCGTGCTTGAGATCCCACGTGGACGATCCTGTATACGTTNAGCTGGTTTGCACCAGCCACTACAAGGTTGGACTCGTGGAGGTTGTAAAAGTGGCACTGAATACTGTGCTCAACGGTCGTAGAAGGGTGGGTTGTTTGACAAATGGAGTACATCTTGTCGAAAGATCCCGTGATAGGGGATCAGATAATATATATAAAATAAATCAAGAATCCGGACACATCGTAATATTCGTCGAAAGCAAGATCGATAATTTTTTATTTAACAGATACAATACATGCAACTCTCACACATTTCGGCGCCACTGAGAACAGGCAGTGGGGCGCCAATATTTGAAGTGAAGTGATCTCCGTGCAGTATTCATTTGTTTGGAGGAGAGGGGGGAGAATAAATTTCTGTACGATTCTACTTCTGTGCTGGTCATTTATTTTAATCGTGTAGGAACCAGATCCGGTCCGTGCATTAGGGTTTTGTGATTGACGATGGCGCCGGAAGCAACTTCTTCCTGAATCGGGTAATCTGTACTGAGAGCAACACAGATTCGACACAGAGACGAGAACTAAACTCAAATCACTGCTAATATACGAAGACTTCATATGCGCACCAATCCGATCCACCTACGAGTGCCGATGCACCGGATTCGAGCGGCAAGAGGTCTCAAGAATTGGCCCGAGTTCGTTATATCTTTTCTAGGGTTGGTCCGAATCTTAGTATTTATTCTGGTTCTGAATTTCAGAGACTTTCACGTGCAGAGTTTGGCCTGCTTAAACCAATATAGTGCATTCTGGTGAATCACAATGGAGTTGGTGATCTCAGGACGCAGGCTATCCTAGCGATAGGTTTCGGTTGTGATTGATGACAATTTTAGCCAGAGAGCTCGGCGATCGTGGTGCGGCTACCATGGCGAACAAAATAAAGAGCAACAAATAATAAAAGCTCGCCTGGTCCCGCTAAATTTACCAAACCAAATTTTCCAAGCCAAAATACTGTAACCTTGTGGCTAGTTGGTGGCCTCAAGGCGAGGGGAGCGAGCCGGCCGACTTTTCAAATGAACATTCCAACAACTTTCAATAGCTTTAAGCTGATTCATTTGGCTAATCTGAAGCATATAATTTGAAACTACGATCGCTCTCACCTTTGTCACCAATCGCCCACCTAATAAATGTTGACCTTGGCTCATCCTAACTGATTAGCTCACTATTTCATTTGTGCTAACTCGGATCAGTTCGCGTATAAATAGCCAAACCTCTAGTCCGACAAACGATTCTTCGAACCATGATAAGTGGTTCGGTCAGCTTCGAATGATCAATTGGAGTCGAAATTTTCAATCTTAACTCCCAGGATGAGTGATTCCCTTAAAACCCAACTGGCCACAAGCATAACGCTGGTTATTGTTTGCCTCGCTCTCACGAATAACAGCTGCAGTGCCCTATTCCTGGGCAACCTCATTGGTTGCAACTCTTTCGGCTGCCGATTGGCCGCTCTTGAATCAGATGTCAGCCTACTCAAGCAACAAGTGGCCCGATTGAGCGGAGGGAGTAGCGGAAACACAGTGAACCCAAACTCGATCAACAACTTCAGGCCAAGCGCACAAGATCCCTACAACCAAGGCATGATGGGTCCGCTAAACCAGGGTCAGTTGGGTCAGTTTGGGGGCTCGAACGGCCAGCTCCAATCACAGCTGCCGCAGCCGCAACAAGAGTCTCAGAATAACAGTCCACGAGTCAACTACGCTAACCTAACACCAGACTATCAACAACCACAGCAGCAGCAGCAGCTAAGGAGAGTTCCAGGTTTCTCAAGTGGACTCAATAATCAGCTTCAATAGAAGAGCCGAAAATAGAACCTATCAATTTTGGCCTCTAATGAGCTCGGCCTTAAAATAGAACCCTTATCCTCTTCATGTGATGAACATTCGCTTACCTTTTAAATAAAATCCTTAAAAGTTTCCTACTTGCAGTTTGATCTTGAAACTCGGATTTCCCATTAACTTGGGGAGGCTAAGAAACAGAGAAATGGCATCACGAACTATTTTTCCAATCCTGATTGCGCTCGGCATTATACTTGATGGCAGTCGGGTTTCCGCCCTCAATTATGAATTCAAGTGTCCATACACTTTCGAGCAAAACCTTCTAGAGACTAGGAAATTATGTAGTGAGGAGCGTCTGTGGCGCGACCGTTACGTGGAAGGATCATGGATCGGGCGCAATCGGATTGATTTTACAGTGATGTGTACCTGTGAATTTCTCTCACGTTCAATCGCATGGAAAGCNNTACTCACAGATGAAGTGAATCGCCTACACTTTGCCATCAAAACTCTCGTGGATGGAAGGACTGCAAAGGATGACATGCTCAAGGATTTCAGTATAGATGATCAGAGTGATACGATGAAATTTTGGAATCGCTTCCTTCTGTTTTTACGCGGATCGGAAAAGGATGAGCAGATCACAGAGTTGAAGAAAACCTTGTTGCAAATGTTCGAGAAGTCTCACCGCAACAGCGAATCTCACAAAAATCCTGTAGCCCCAATGAAACTGTTTAGGAATGTTTGCTATGGACTTAGAGCTCGTAGCAAGACGATGATCATTTTTTTAGATTCATTGGAGGAATTGACGGAGAATGCGCAATACAGGTATATGCTAATGAGCAGCGACGAACCGATGAACAGAGTGATGGTTGTGAACAAGGTGTGTTCATTCATGTTCCCTTGAATCAGTTAGAGTAAGCTTCCGGTTAACCGGCAGCGAGATAGTCATTTCTGTCGGGGATAAGTCTTACTGACTGAATCGCAGACAGTTAATTTCAAAATAAACCGAATGCACAATGGTCGAGTTATGGGTTCGTTTTGGTGAAAAAACTACTCTTTTCACGATCTGCTTTGCTCGAGCATGACAATGAGTATGCTAAATCATTGTTGAGTTTGCAACATCGGAAGTCGTCAGGCTAAGTTTAATTCGCCTGTAAGTCATAGATCTTCCCTAAACAGTGTCATAATGCGCAAATCTTATGCTACGCCCCGCTTTGCAAGGCCAAGATTCTTGGTGCAGACAAATGTATTCTTGTCGACCACCGGAGAGATTCTCAGCTGTCACTATACCTAAAACTGTCAACATTTAAGCAAGGGCTCGATATACGATTGGAAGGCAATGTCAGATGAGCATATCGTTCTCATCCGCGTCAAAAATTGGTACTCACATCTAAATTTAGCTCTCGCGATCATCCGGTTAGAAAGACCATTCAGGGCCGATGTTTTACCCGACCTNGTCTATCGCTCTCTCTCTCTCTCCCTCTTCAGTCTCTCCTCTTGACAAGGATCGAGAATTTTGTCCGAAATTTTCGAGCTGAAGCATTCGCCTAGTTAGTTGCACCAGGAACTTTTAAGGATGGCCTCACTATCAAACATGATAGTTACAATCTTAGTCCTTTTTGTGGTTGCTATGACCGTGGAATCGGCAGATCGCAAACTCGAGTGTTCTGGAGTGATCCAAAATTCACCACTAGATACCTACAAGGAGGTTTGTCACTACATAGCATCATGGAAGGATGAGTACAAAGAGAGCCTTACGGTGATGAACCGACTTGACGTTATNGAAATGTGCACCTGCAACCTTCTCAATCATCCNATCGTATGGCAAGCTATGTTTACGCATGAGGTTGAGACCTTGTATTACGCAACTCGCAAATTGGTCGATGATCGAGATGTACCCGAGAATGCTGAGGTATCAAGTACAAACATCGTGTTTCAGGATGATGTTGACAANCACATGTTCTTCTGGGATCATTTCAACTCGCTTCTCCGCGAGACCAACCAGAAGAAGCAACACGACCAGTTGAGCCGAAACTTGTTTGCTTTATTTGCGGAGCATTACTATAATCCAGATTCATATTCTGTGCCCTTCAAAGGCAATCCACAATCTATGAACTTACGTCGGGTCATATCAAGCACTTGCAACCAACTGCTATCCCAATTCGGGAGCTTCCTCAAATATTTCAGCAACCTAATGAACCTAACTAACAATCCCCGTTATGTTTACAGAATCGTGAGATATGATGATACCTTATACAAGATCTTTGGTGTCATTAAGATGTGCCAGTTCTTGTCGTTATCAGGTGAGCTGATCTGAATCACGATCAAAACATTCAAAATGATCAGATCCAATATCGTAATAAAAGGAAAAAGACAGATGTGACTGCAAACATAGGGGCGATAACAGTTGATTTATTATCGAATGTCGGTATATGACCTAAGGCATCCCGTTCGTAACAGCAGTTTGCAGGGATAACAATTGATGTGTAAGTTTATCCATAGCGGAGTACTTAGCATTGTTATGGCTATGCCTCTTGAGCTCTAGAACGTGGTTGATTTGATCAATTTTGCCTTCAATCGTATTATCTAATATACACGAAACGAGGAGAGCCTCAACCTCGGCAACATCGAGATTAAGCTCCTTAGATATGAGATCAAGATGAACTTGGGTGTAAGGTTTGACGAATCTGGTAAGGACCTGTGTACGTATATTCTTGAGCAAGTCTTCGATATGCTCTTTGATAAACATATCGTCCATTATGCTGTTCCTGTTGTCGTTGAGTATCTTCTCGAATCCAACAATNTCATTGTTTTGGTACGCTGTGACAAGGTTGGTCATTGCTAGAATCTCTGGATCATTCTTGTATGGCTTAGCCTCCTGAGAGTCAAAAGGATTGATGTCAGATTTCATGAGCATACTAGCCAACACGAGGTACTTGAGGCAAGTTGATCTTCTTGGGCTACCAGATTCATCGTAATTTTTGAAAGCCTCGAAGAAATCCGTGTGTGCCTTCTCNTACTCGCCCTCCCTCAGGTGCATCTTTCCACCACATTCTCTAATGACACCCATTATGATAGGGTGTGGTATTGCCGATTTGATATGTAGTGACTGATTGTATAATTTTTTCAACTCCTTGTTGTTCTTGCGGACAGTGTACATCTGTATTTCGAGCGCATAAATTTCTAAAAGCTGGGTTCCCTTCTTCAAATCNTCGGTTCCGTCATCATTGCGGCANGATTGATGAAGTTGCTTCAGNATTGTTGATAACCTTTTAAAATCACCCCGATCGAAGTAGAGTTTACCCAATTTGGTGTTGGTTTTGAACCACAGGCGGTCATTTTTAGCATCTTTTAAGGCTTCCAATGTCGTCTCATAAAACTCTTGGAGCAGTTCCATACGATTAGAAGTGGAAATGTAGTCAAGTATGGAGTTGATTGACTTCTCAGAATAATTTCTAGTAACGGCACTCTTGATATAAGATAACAGCTGCTTATATCTACTCATCATNTCGGCATAATTAGCCATCCTAAAATTGATTTTGATCATCTGTTTTAGAGCCTTGAAGCCCCAATCACCCTTCTCTCCCTTCTCTAATTCCAATACTTTTTGAAAACTCTCAAGAGCAAGTCTAGGATCGCTGTCCTTTAAGGCTTTCGAATTATAATATTGATTTTCCAAGTCAACATCAGGCTCGGAGTTGCTGTCCTCACTATATTCAAGATCGTAATCCTCCTCATCGTTGCACATGAAATCGTTCTCAGCGTCGGACATTGTGACAAGTAGCTAGTTTTTAGGTGTCTTAAGATGAATTTGGTGGCCAGATAAGTAAATACATATAGGATAGTGTTTATTTGTTTGGTATTCCAGAAGATTTGAGATTTGAAAATGAAAATGAATGTCGCGCTAAACTTTCAAACTGGCAGAACGTGCAAAAGTGGCGCCAAGTTTCGAATGATCAAATTTCAGGTAAATTTGACAGATTCGAGTATGTGGAGTGAACTAAACTGATGCTTGGGTATGTCGATATAGATGCGATATGTCTGCGTTATTCTTAGAACCGCTCTCGAAAGTCGTATCAGGCTGAAGAATCACTAATGACTTCCGCGTTCACTGCCCCGTTGTTACCAAAATGAATGTGTCCGTTCCTGGCCTCTGAACGATGTCTTTAAATCATCCGGAAGACATGATTGGTCTACGAAAATGAGCCAATCGATCCATGGCTTAGTGATGGACTGCTTAGATTCTCACCAAGTCGGTGGGTAGGAACAAGCTCAAATGCGATGATATGCCGTTGAACTGCATTGAGAGTCGCAAATTTGTCGAGTTTTGATTCAACTCGAGAGCAGTATTCCGGTATGTCGCTAGTCTAGAGATGTAGACCGTCAGTTGATAGCTCGATAAAACTTCAGACGAAACAAAGGGTGCAGGAATTTGCTGCTGCGGTTACTTCTTTGGCAAGATCTTCATCCCGGACGCAAACAGCTCTCCAAGTATGACTCTATCTGCTCGGAGCTACATCTAGAGAGATCTTACAATCGTCTAATTGCTCTCGAGCTTCATGTAGCAAGGTAGAGGCGACAAACGATTACTNTACAGCGAAATTGCAAGGCTGTCACTCTAGATTATAACGGGACAAAAGACGTGAGATCAATCAATGCCTTGGGGTATGGCTGACTCAGCCATGAGTAACGCTGATGCCGACCANCCGGGCTGGCTCACCTGGAACCTTTCAGTGAAAACAAAACATCGCTCATCCATTGAGCCTGAGCTCAAGTGAAGAAGTGTAGCATGTATCTGGTCGGAGATCTACCTGCTCGAGCGACACTCGTTGTAGAACTAGAACTGCTCAACTCAATCCGTCGCTGGTAGAGAGGTTCAGAAATTTCTAGCTA
>Ga0058699_1000534_pt1 | contig 11820 bp, 6 predicted proteins | sample AgamicAtPe_FD_55078 | JGI IMG/M metagenome (GOLD analysis project Ga0058699, IMG submission 55078) | Agave microbial communities from Guanajuato, Mexico - At.P.e | ecosystem: Host-associated > Plants > Phyllosphere > Phylloplane/Leaf | place: Guanajuato, Mexico | collected 2012-10-15 | reverse complement strand
GCTTTGATGATGTCCCTCTTTTTCCGTTCGCATTCCGTATCGCAGGTGAATATAGAATAGCCATCTGCTATGGTGGCACAGTTGCTTATAAATTCTGTCTTCTTCATCTGAGGTACGTCTTGAATTAGAACAGCGATCGGCTTGATCTTGTTAATGTGTTCTTTCAGGGCCATGAAGGAGGCTATTCTCCTGTCGATGTTGACTGACATTATTGGCATTGTGTTGGTCTTCGGTCTGGTATGCTCTGATATAAATGATGAAATGTCTAATCTTGGGCGCGAGTAGTTTTTGAGGCGATGTGACGATAGATGTAGGTTATAATTATTGAATGGTCTCAAATAATTTGATCGGTAAGGTGTGTGAGCTGATCGTAACATTTGACCTAATATGCTCGTTGATATTGGGGTTGTCTTGATAATAAGGTTAGTAATGGATTGTTGTGGCAAGTTTTGCAAACAAACGTAATGAACAGTTGCGTGAGCATGGGCGAACTCGTGGCCGAATCTAGGTCTAGTGTTCGCTCAACTCTTCCCAACGCACCCGCACGTAATGGTTCATGTAACCATGCATGCGCAAGACGTTGACTGGGGTAGCGTCCAGCACGCAACAGTTCGCTAGGGAATCTACTGCGCAGAAGCACACTCGCTCTCAACTCTTCTTCTTGCCGAGTGTCGCCTGCAAGCTGGCCCGCAGAGTCTGTCCCGAAGAAGTGCGGGCTAGCCTGCTATGTGGATATCAGTGAGTCCCGACGCTCCGTTGGGTGGGCGTGGCATGTCGGACCAAGAGCGCAGGCGCAATCAGCATAAATTTGGTGACTCGTCGATGGAAATAAGCAACCAGGCGTAAAGTCGCATCTATGGCTTACAGATGAAGGTCTCCTGGGCGCTGACCTCAGCTGTATCCAAGATGATGGGCGAAAGGATGGCGCACCTCAGCAGTTGTGTCGTAAGGATTCCCACACTCTTATGCAAAACAACACGGAGAGAGCGCTCGTTTTGCAGCCGAGGTCACTCTCTTAAAGTTTGGAGCCCAGTGAATACGCGCTGCACAGGCAGGCTGTGTGAGCCTATACGCCAATCGGCCTGGAATTAGAGATATAGAGTAGATTTTCTCNAAAACTAAAAGTAGCANAGCTCATTTTATTTATTAGATAGCTTTTAAATGAGTTCATGAGTATCACTGATTGGTTTATTTCGAAATAAATAATAGAAGTTTTGGATAAATCACGATTTTCACACGACCGCCGATCAAAGCGCGTCGCCCTGCGTGGTGAGATCCTGCTGTCCGCTGTGACGTTTGCGGCAGTGCATCTCGTGTAGAGATATTGAGCGCCGATTGGTAGTTTGGAACGCCCTACCACAGATTTGGCACTTGTGAAACACTCTCTTCTTTAGATTCTCATCTCGAGCACAGATACGCTCGGTTTCGAATTTGTGAAACTGTGCAACAATTGAATGGTGCTGACCGAGTGGTATGTACAATTTGGTTGGCCATCCATCCTTGTCGAGAAGCTCTCTGCTTTTGTAAAGTCTCAGAAACTCCAAAGCGATGCTTGCCGCCGAACTTGCGCAATGATCCACGCCTGATTGGTGTAGGAACTCTGTAGCTGTTGTTGAGATATCCCCGCCAATTATCATCTTCAAATGGGTTCGTATCATCTCGTTGCCGAGAAAGGCATTAGAGCCGTCGGCAATGATCGCTGAGGCTGTATCTGCTCTGAATAGCAGCACAAAACAGTGATGATATTCTGCAACGACATAAATCGCATCCTTGCTTCTATCAATCTTGGATTCATGGTTCAAGATTTTAACTTCAAGATCCGACTTGTACGTGTTGCAGTTTCTGCGAGTTTCAATGGTCTCGAGGAGGTAGTCCAAATCAACCCAGTTATCCTCATTGAAAGTATGGCCTTCGCCATGTGCACCAACTCTCTGTTTGAGCTTTGTTGTCCGGCCGAAATGCGGATTATCCTTCAGGAACTTTTTCAGGGTTTGGACACAACCATCGAGGTTGGCCTCGGGTTGCCACGAATTGTGGCAGTTGTTGAAACCGGCCCATTTGATTTTAAACTCGCGCTTTCCATCCGACTTGATGCGGCAATCGAGTATTTTCTCAACTGGGTAATAGCCGGCATCCTTTGAGGTTACATCTAGGCTCGTCAGTAGCTGATTGGTTGCACAAGTTTGCGTCACCACTGTAGTGTCACTATCTTCGTCTTCTTCATTGTTGTCTTCTACATTGTTGGACTCTTGTGCCGGCTTCTCTAGGCAAGAGTCAACTGGAATGGTGAATACAAGTGAGGGATCTTCAGCTTGGTCCTCCTGGGCACTTGTTGATGTTGTTGGTGCAGCTGCTAATGCTTGACTAGGCTCTTCACTTGTCTCGGATTCGGCCACCGACTTTACCTGTTTGCTGTTTGCCCGTTGACCCGTCTTCTTGGCCATTGCTGGTGGTTTAGATACAATTCTCTTGCGAACCATTTTGATAATATGAGTTGTGTACTCTTACTAAAAATTAAATGTGGCCAACTTGGTGGTAGTGGCTAGGCGCGCGTACTGCGTATGGCACGTTCTTGCACAACTCGATGCAACAGTGGTGATGCGAGTGCACTGCAGTCGACGTTCGCTACAATTCGCAGATCGAATTTCACCCCCATCCTCCCGCCCATTTGTACAAAGCGCGCGTCTTTTGAAAATTCACCTCGCCTGCTTTCATTTGTCATTGAGTTTGGTATATTTCTTTCTGCAAGCCAACTCATGGAGCTTTATGGATCTTCTGTTGGTCGTTTGGAAGGCCTTGTTGCATAGTTTGCAACGCGGGAATACCCGCTTGACCAAGTTTGCATCTCGGCCATACATCCTGGTGCTCGGGTACTTGTGGAGCTGTTGAACGATTTTTCTGTGGGTCTTTGTAGGTACCTGCAACTGTCTTGGCCAGCCATGTTCATCAAGAAATGCTCGGTCCTTGTAGAGACGCATAAACTCTAGGCTGATGCTCACAGCTGAAGAGGCGCAATGGTCTGCACCTGACTGATAAATGAATTCCAATTTTACAATTTTCACTTGACCCAGCAGTCTCTCTATGGCTTTGCTCGGTGCTGGGTCGTCTAAACAAGTGTTTGAACCGTCCGATAAGAGCACAAGTCTTTCTTTGGCCCGAAATAGCAGAACGTAGCAATGGCGCTTGCTCAGGTAGATGTAAACTCGATCTTTGTCCGGGTTGGCTCGTTTTGAGTCCAAGATTTCAACCTCCAAACCGACCCGATAAGTTTTGTTGCTGCTAAAGCTCCGGATTGTTTGTAACAGTGTATCGGCACTGACAAGGTTTCTCTCATCAATTTTCAAGGCTTTCCTGCAGTCAATACCAAGTAGTGGTTGCAAGTTCGTCTGCTCGCCAAATTGCGGATTCATTAAGAGAAAAGTTCGGAGTAAATCTATGCAACCATCCAAGTGTGTCTCCGGTTCCCACGTATCAGATTGTCCGTACCAACCGATTCGGAACTCTCGGCTACCATCGGCTCCAATTCGGCAATCAACGATAGACTTGACTCGATGATAGCCATGGAGTTTCTCCTTCTTGTCCGTCAGATAAGGTCTGGCTTTCGAGCTCATCGCCGAGTCCTGACTCATTTAGCGTCGGTGTTTGGCCAATTTCCTCTGTTATCTGGTTGCAACAATTTACCTCCTCTAGTGTGATTGCAGTTCTTGCGATCTTGTCAACTGTAGCCACCTGGTCGCTAGTGCTACTACTCTCACTGCTTTCGGATGACTGCTCATCGTTCAACAATTCGATGGCGATTCTGTTGTCGCGTTCCTTGATTGAAACTTTTTTGTTCCTCTCTACTCGTTGTTCTGCAGGTAATAAATCTGTCTTGATATAATAAATCAAATTCAATATTCTATTACAATCGTGATTACTCACTCGAGAATTCCTGTAGTCCTCTTCCTTCTTGATGTCTAGTAAAACATTTCTTGATTCTGCCAACAAGTGTTCAATCTCAGTTCCAATCTCTTGATTTCTGAGGCCACGTCTCAGCATAGCCGACTCTATCTGCTTTATCCTCCTGGTTATGGGGCCGACAACGAAAGAGTTAGGGTCTTCGATATCGTAGAGTTTGTAATAACATTGGCACAGTGATTTTTCGTCCATGTTTAATTTCGAGATTATCGAATTTTGATTGACTTCTCTCAATATTAACGCAACACTTGTGGCTCTGCTCGCTCACTAACAGAGCCACGGCTATTTGTGCTCGGACCAGCAGAATACCCAACTGGTCCCGTGAGCATGAGCGGCCGGCCAAGAGAGCTCGTCGGTTGAGCGCTGCACAACCAAACTCTCAGCACACACTTCGTGTGTACTTCGCCCTCGTAAGTCCTTGCGCTAATGAGGTATCTTCCTGCCTCTATATCCGGTATCTCCAACGACAGATCCCCACACCCCAGCGTCCCAGCTATCGGTTTCGTCGATCTGTTGAGCCAATGAGGTGGAACACCGGCTACCCGTCTACAAACTTTGACTCCAAGCCCAATTTCAGGTGCCTCTGCCTCTGTACCAAATAAATCATCATCTGGACACCTGTAGATCGCAAAAAAGATGTGCTTGATGTAACTCAGAGGCAGATCAGGTCTATAATATAAATGTCCTGGTGTGTCCCAGTCTTTTGGCATTTGAGTAAGGGCCAGGATGAGCTTAAAGTCGCATCCCGATAGTTGATCGCTTACATTAACCAACCATTGACCCCGCCAGCCAAACTTGCTGAGCCAACTATTAATAACTTGCTCAAAGACGATTGCATTGCGTACAATCCGACAGACACCAAAGCTGTCGAATTTTTCCTCAAACTCGGCCAGACTCATTTCGAATTTCCGCTTGAAATATTTGTCATCCCCCATTTCCATTATCCCAAGGCTGTCCTCAGTGTTGCACGGGTTCTCGATGTAGAGAACTAGACCGTCCATTTGATTCACCACAGTTACGGCATAGATGTGATTAGCATCGATCCCATCAAACTTTCGGTTTTCAAGTCGTATGTCACCACAACTCTCCGACAGCTTCGAGCATACGATTTGATCTGCGGAGCATACCAGTATCATCTCCTCCGTTATCGCCCGCTTCAGTATGTTATGAAGATTATGGATTGACCCAAGACTGAGATCATCACAGAACCCACCTGTCAACTCTGTCAATGCCTGACAGGTGAGTCCACCATCAAAGACGTTATAAGTTCCGTGCATCTTTGCATAAGCCTTCTCAACTAGAGCGGCCCAAAATTCATTTGAGTTTGAGTTTCGCATAAAAACCAATCTTCCCCCCTGAGTTGGCAACCTATCGTCGATCATAATATTTATCCAGCGCGTGTAATGCCAAAATCTGAATATCAATGACCCGTCATAGATCCTACCATCCTTTGGTGACAGCGACTGGTTTCTCGGTACAACAAACTCGAATAAACTCCTTACCGATTGTAATCCTATGAGAGAGGCGGCGAACCAGCAATTGCATAGATTTCCCTGAATAACGAGCGATTTTGCTGATTGGTCTGAGTCGACAAGAACTGGTCTCTCCACGATTTGCCACGGCCTTAGCCATTCTAATCTATCACAACCCGAGCACGCCTCTCTGATCTGGAACAAAGGATCTTCATAAAAGGGTGCCATTTTGGGCAGCTTCCATAGGGTGGTACACTCGCAAACTTTTTGATTGATTCTAAAACTCTGACCACTAGCTTCCAGATCCAGGAAGTTCAACGAACAGATCACGAATGGAAACAAAATCTTTCTAGGTCCCCGAAATCGACACAAGCGAGCTCGCTCGGTAAGCGAGAATGACATTGAAAATGGTAAGACTGTGATCATTGGAGATAATGGTGTTTAAAGGGTAGAGTCAGCAAAGAAACCGGATGTTCGGATTAGAGGCAGAGTTTTAAACAGTGAGAGTTGATTCCTAGATGTCCCNAACTCGTCTTATGACCATGGAGCACTAGGGAGCATAGAGGCGAACGTATCTACGCCNCTGTCTTGCGCAAGAATTTGGAGCTGCACTGATGGAGCNCGATGTTACACAGCNTTACGCGNCAAGCATCNTGGCTCATTCGCTCGCTCGCTTATGTGTGTGCCCGTAGACAAAATGGCAACGAAGACGAATTGTGTTTTGCAAAAGGGCAAAATTTATGCGAATCTGGCCTTTACGTTTGTCCCGAAGGCCAACTCAGGACAGTTTTAAAAATTGCAGCCAAGCCAACCGTCTTGCGTGGTCTTCAATTTTTCCCTGAAGGCCAGTATTAGAGCCATGAAAGGTGTCAAGGACGGGGATATGGATGGAAAAAAAGCGTTTTTGGATTTACTCAATAACTGCTAGGTGAGTTACATAATGTGTTATTTTTCTCTCATCAAACTTTTGATCCCAACTCCATTCCACTATGGCATCTCTAACACAGTGTCAAGACCATCATGACAACTCAGCAGGCGGTCATACGTTCAGCGTTCTCGGTTTAGATATCAACTTCCCCCATGAGCCATACGGTATCCAGAAGTCCATGATGAATCACGTGACTCGCGCACTGATGAACAAACAACACAGTCTCATCGAGAGTCCTACAGGAACGGGAAAAACACTTGTTCTGCTATGTTCCACACTCGCTTGGCACCAGAAATCTATCGCACTAGGAAGACCATTTATGTCGAGCAAATTTGTAAGCAAACTACCGTCGAGTCCGTCGAGTGACAGCGATCTAGATGAGAACAACAACTACAAAAGTATTCTTTCGACACCTCCACGCATTTATTATGGGATCCGAACGCACAAGCAAATAACGCAAGTTATTAGAGAGCTCCGAAAGACCTCTTACGATGATGGCTCCATTAGGGTATGCATTCTATCCGGCCGAGAGAGGGCCTGTATCAACGACTCAATCAGACAGCTGCCAACTAGAGACGAAAAGTGCCATGAATTGGTCTCGGCACGTCAAGCAGAGATGAAATTTTCCATCAAGAGGACCAAGAGGCGTGAAACGTGTAGATTCTATTGCGATTCACGATCTGTTGCGAGAACGTTTCAAACTTTGGGCAACAATACAAAAGTTTGGGACATCGAGGACGCCTTAGATTTCGGTCGCAAGAACTCAGCCTGCCCCTATTACGGTATGAGAGCATTGCACGAGCGAGCAACCATAACTTTCTGTCCCTATAATTACCTCATCGATCCAACCATAAGGAAGGGCTTGGAGATCGAATTGAAGAACGCGGTTGTTATATTCGACGAAGCACATAACATTGATGACATCTGTCGTAGTAGCGCCTCATTTATCGTTAGCCTAAGGCAGATAACTGACTTGACAAGAACAATTGCCAACTTGGTGACTTATTATGAACGGAAGGGACAGGTTAATGTTGTCAACGCCTTCAATTATTTTGACAAGATATTCAAATCCATCGGCGACCTGTTGAATGGCACTCAGTTCGATAGCCAGTTGCGTGAAAGTTCCATTTCGTTGAGCCAGGAAGAAATGTTGATCTAAACTGCATGGCTTAGGTCTGGGAAGGGATTGTGTGTTGATTTTGAAGAACCACTTGAAAAATTTGAGCTACCTGACTTCAACCAACGTTGAGGCCGATTATGATGGCAGCAACAACGATGGACCCACTAGATCTCAAGAGCACAAGCCGCCACCTCGGCTCGACTCTGATGGAACTCGACTAATCAACCAGTTGGCTACAACCATTGATCTCATGTATGCTACAGGCGACTTGTCCACGTCAAGTTCGATAGACGATTTTAGGCTTGTTCTTTGCCGCTCGATTGACACGCAGGCAGGTGGTGTTATCAGCCGCGGTTTGGCGGCAGTTGGGATTATAAGTGGTAAACTCGTTAAAGAATTCAAACTCTTCTGCATGAATCCTGCATTAATCTTCAGACAGGTGCATGAGAGTGCCTGGTCGGTGGTAGTGGCCTCGGGCACGTTGGCTCCAATTTCAAGCTTCAAAACAGAACTTGGATGCCAGTTTTCGAACATCTTTGAGGGTAGTCACGTAGTGAAGGGTGAGAACATATTTGCATCAATCATTGCAACCGGTCCAAACAATCTTCCTCTAAATGCGTGCTACACAAACTCTTTGCAACCAATTTTCCAAGATGAACTCGGCAATATTGTCGGCGACATCTGTGCCACAGTGCCAAACGGTGTACTTTGCTTCTTTCCAAGCTATGATCGACTCAGCAAATTCTTTGGTCGCTGGCAACAGCGAGGCCTCATGACGATTGACATGGAACTCAAATCAAGAAAGCGAATTATACAAGAGCAGAAGAACTTGAGCCCTTCCGAGTTTGAACGATCACTTGCCAGCTATTACAGGTACGCAAATAGTTCTGACGGCGCTCTTTTGTTGGCTGTATATCGAGGTAAGGCAAGCGAGGGGATTAATTTTGCAGATAAAGCCGCGAGGGCTGTCATAACGATTGGAATACCGTATCCAAATTTTGGTGAAATGAGCATCGCACTGAAGCGCGCCTACAACGACATGGCCCGGTTGTCGAACCCTGGGCTAATGTCAGGTCGCGAATGGTATGAAGCTCAGGCATTTAGGCCTTTGAATCAGGCACTCGGGAGATGCATTCGGCACCGTGCAGATTGGGGTGCCATCCTGATGCTTGACTCGAGGTTGCAGTCCAACGGAGCGAGAAATAATATAACCAAATGGATAAGAGCCAACATAATCGATGAAACCAACCATAATCTAGTAATCAAGAAACTCCATCAATTTGTTGCATCGCGTCATTCCATCGATGATTGACTAATATTAAACAGTTTGTTGAGTTTTTGTTTGAACTGTTTTTGTGCCTTGCAGAGTGAGTCGACATTACTACGTCTGCCAGTGGATAGTTCAGCTGCAACCTGGCCCGCACGTTTTCGGGACCCGATGTTCGGGCTAGGTTGCTACGGGATTTTGCTTTGTATTTTGTGTGCGCGCACAGCGTGCATGTCTTTTTCGGGATCGGGCAATCGCGTTCCCGTCTGACAGCAGATCGCACTAAAATCGTGATGGCTGACTGAATTAGACAGACAAATCAAAACTTCTATTATTTAATTTCTTACATCTGATATAATTATAACTGTGGGTTGCTTATAAGCCATGTTCGGGCAAAAAATTGATCTTGCTACTTTTAGATTTGCCGTCACCTTAGGAATTGTGTTATGCACATCAGGAGCTCACAAACTCGCGCGATTTCGGCATCCAGATTGATTTGTTGAACAAACTGACGAAAATTTTCTCGCGATAATGTCTAGTGAACTCATGGAAGAACTTGAGTTTACAATCGGCAGAGATATGTTCTGCATAGGCACATACGAATACGCCGCTGTCTATTTCATTCTTATAATGTTTCGTTCTTCCAGCTCTCGTTTTCACTAAACCAATCCATTCGTCCTTCTTCAGTGGTTGACCATAATGGTACCTGTGGCAAGCGTCCATATGATCGAGTATTGCATCTAAATAGTAGCTTCTCTTAACGTGGTTGCAATCATAGAGGAACAAAATCTTGTCTCTAATGTCAACGACGACTAGACACCAATTTAAACACTTTTCTATCGGCACTAAAACAAGATCGTATTCGAAGAGACTTCGTCGCGAAATGGGCGCCTTTGCAATGCATGGATCGTAGTGGCTGTCTACAATTCTTCTAGCTACAAATGATTCAATACGAGCTATCTTAGTCCCGGACGTAATCGAGTAATGTTCACAGATCAGATGTAAGTATGCGTTAATAATAACATCTCCCAACGATTTGTTTCCTTCTATCGTCTCAAAATCTCTCACTCTCATCTGAATTCCTTCCTCCGACAGTAAAATTTTGCCCACTTCTCCGCATATCTTCAGACTGTCGATTTGTTCGTAGTGTAAAGTTGAGATGACCTCTCCGCTCCTCTCATGATCCATCACTCTTAATGAAGCGAGAACCCCTTGCTTGTAAAAAGAATCTCTCACGATCGCGACCACAAATGGGGGTGCAGAATACTCGTTGCACGCATTTCGCTCTCTGCAGAATGGTGCCTGCAATTGTTAGCGCCCGTTCTTCGACGAGAGCTCACGACGAGAATAAACGAAAACCGTTCGACCGAGTGCAACACCGACGTTCGAGCCCAAAACTTGGACATATATGTAACGATTTCTCAAAACTTCTATTATTTATTTAATTGCAATTTATGTTATAGAATTCCATAAGTGTTGTATCACATTTATGTGAGAAAATATGAGCTTTGCTACTTTTAGTTATTGAGCAATTCCTCTTGTCACAGCGACGGGTCATCTTTCTTGTGCCATCTCTTATCAAAACCCTCAATCATGAGCTCTCTAGCAATCACAGATCGATGTTTCATGTAATTCCAAACGCGTGGCTTCTCTCGGCTCAAGCGATAAATATATTCGAACAAAACCATCGGATCAAGTTTCTTAACCTCAGAATCGGTGACATACTTCACAACTTTGCCCGAGTTTGGTGGCACAATGTCAAACTTAACACCTCGTCTCGATGTCTCATGCCCCATTATCCGCAAAAACTCACTCTTTGGTAATTCAATGCTCCATTTGGGCTGTGTCTCCGACTCTGACTTCTTGAGCATAAGCTCCGCCATGTCAATTAAGGCCATCTCTTCAATCTTCATGTTTATCCCGCTCAACGACAATGGCGAATCAGGATAGATGTTACGCTGCATATTGTGGTCAGGCAAATTAACAGTAACCGGTCTCTCCCTCAGCATCACACCTGTCTCACTTTGCGATGGCTCAAGGGTCGGCTTGCTGTCCACAGGCTCCCATATTACTCCACGGAATAGACTGGCAAAGAGTTTTTTCCGATATCCTTGCATGTCCTCTTGACCAAAATTGAACTCGCGATCAGCCATAATGTGCTCGGCGTACGCGCAAATAAACACCCCACAATCGTCTGAGTTGTTCTGGCGAGGAACGCTTTCATCATTGAAGGTATCGAGAAGAATCCACTCGTCTTCGGTAATTGGCTTCTTGTGGTGATGTAAGTGGCAAGCATTCATGTACTCCAATATGGCTTCGAAACAGTTGATTTGTCTGCCTTTAAGACTATCATAGTACGAGAGTTTCTTCTCTTTCAGATTTATGCTCGCCAAGCACCAATGATGATGTCGATACACTGGAACGAGTATCAAATCAAGCTTAAATATGTCTTCTCTCTCGATTGCGCCCCTAGCAATACAGGAATCGATACCTGATTCGAGTATACCCCTAAATATCAGTGGATCAATGTGACCAATCTCTCTTTTGGTAACCAGAGAAAAGTGCTTGCTAGCTAGTCTCATGTAGGCATTGACCACAGCATCATTTAACCACTCTCGACCTAGTATAGTCTTGAAGTCTCTTACTCTTAATTCGAGCCCATTTTTGACCGTGACAACCTTCTCCAGTTCATCCTCACTCTCGGCATTCAGAATAAACTTGACCTGTTTGTCTCGATTTGTTACCATAATATCTGATTTTAGCTCGACCATATCTAATAATGAGATCGACTTGTAGAACAGGTGCGTAATAGGCGTCCAATATAATCGCTCTAAGCATAGTTTAATAATTAGATGTCGCCGAGGTAGAGTTAGGATGGAATGAGATCTTTGTTGTGAGAAAAGCAATATTTTAAAATGTTCCAACTGCGTTTACGCAAGATCCAATTACGTGTTGCTTCATGCAAGCGTAATCCTGGAGACAAAAATTGTGCACCCCTGTGCACCAACTGCGATGATCTCACTCGGCCAATGGGACATTTTTCATGTCGACAGCTGTCATGTTGATGAATAATCTC
>Ga0058699_1000533_pt1 | contig 11821 bp, 9 predicted proteins | sample AgamicAtPe_FD_55078 | JGI IMG/M metagenome (GOLD analysis project Ga0058699, IMG submission 55078) | Agave microbial communities from Guanajuato, Mexico - At.P.e | ecosystem: Host-associated > Plants > Phyllosphere > Phylloplane/Leaf | place: Guanajuato, Mexico | collected 2012-10-15 | reverse complement strand
CGAGGCCCCGAGTGTTTTAGGAGTGGTTTGTCGGCCACGCGACGAGCGCTGAATGAGAAGTGCGAGCACTCCATCCGGATTCGGATTCGGATTCGGATTCGGACTCCCACTGTTCGAGGCGGACGAGTTTTGACGGCTGGTTCCGGCTGCTAGCAACTGGTTGCGCGTGCGCGCGCTGTCCCCGTCCTGGTCACGTCGCATGGAACTGGAGCGCGCTGGTCGCTGGTTGCTGGTGCTGGGCCAACATGTGTCCCTCTGGCCTCCGCAGTGGCAGCAACAGTGGCGGCCGCAGCCCTGAGCAAACCGACTCAGTCCAGCCAGCTCCCTCCCTCCCTCCCTCTCTGTCTCGCATGGCCCCTTGTCGGCCAGACCATTTGTGTCACAATGTGCCCGGCCAGTGAGGCAGAGCGGCGCGAGAGGGAGGGGCGCAAGCGGGCGGCCAGACGGCGTTAGCGGGCGCCAGGTAAGAGGCAAGTGAGGAATTTTAAGGTGGCAGATGCGCTCGCTGGCCAGGAATGCGAAACATGGGCCAGGTTGCGCAACTAGAGCCACAGGCGAAGCCAGACTTGCGGAGGGGGAGCAATATGGCCACCTTATGTCGCCTCGGCTCCTCTCTTCCTCACTCACTCACTCACTCAGACCAGTTGCGTGCCGCAGAGCGTCCGATAAATCACCATCAACCATCAGGTTGCACCTTTCCTCTCCTCTCGCATTCCAAACTCTGGCCGCCCGCTTCCTCTCGGTGGCCAACTTCAATTCACTTTTTTCTCTCGCGTCTGTTGCATGTAGAGCCTCAAAATTCATTTCGAATTCAATTGAAACAATCGCGCCGAGGATGCATTTTGCGGGCCAGCCAAGAATGCGGCCAGCTTCCTGCTTGCGGCCGACATTTCCTCTCCCTCTCTTCTGCTCGCCTGCTTTCGGCCTGAATTCAACTTGATCCATCGGCAGGCATGCTTGTGTTGCACCGACAGCAACACCCTCGGCTCCTCCAAGGCAACCCGATCCAGATGGCGTCTTGCAGCGGCTCTGGCTGAGTCCGCTCGCACTGCTTTCAGCCATTCGCAAGCCTCTCGCCGCCTTGCTCGCCCGCCNGCCNGCCNGCCAGCCTGCAAAGGATTCGGTTCAGGCGACAAACGTAAACTCGCNCGTCCAAATCGACAAGCCAAACTGTTGCAGCCAAAACCAGTTGCTCGAACGGAAGCAAGCTGGCTGGCGGGCGCCCAAAGGAGGCGGCGCTGTTGGCGCACCAGCGCTGCAAGGCAGACGGAAACTCGGATGCTGGCCGTGCCAACACATGGCGTGCGCCTCCAGTTGGTCCCTCGGCCGCGGTCAGTGCCAGCCAACAATGGGCTCCCTTTGCGGGCCTCCTGTCTTCCTGTCCGCGAGGGGCTGCCCGCTTGAACACTCTAAGTGGCGAAGAGAAGGCAATCAAGTCGGTTGTCCCTTCTCNAACTGTCCGGCTGGCTCACTTGGGCAGCATGTGCTCGGCCGAGCTGACGTCTGGAATTGGCATTGGGGGCAACGAGAGTGGACGTAGTGCGGCAAACTAATGTCTTGCAACGCAGGCGCCAACTATAATAATATAATTGTTCCATTTCCAACGGTCGGACGACCCTAGACAGTTGACTTGGCCCCTTCGAGCCGACTTCCGNCGGCGCCGCCTCCCCCGTGTTCCGGGTTAATTACCTCTCGGCTTTGCTGGACGCAACTGCTCAAGTGCCAAACTAGATTCAATTGGCGGCCAAAGTTCGAGTGACTGTGAGCCACTTTTCATCTGCTCGCGCGCTCATTCAACGCACTCATTCAGCCCCATTGGAGGGACACAGATATCCGATCCATTTTAATCGAGAGCACCAACTAGCCGGCGGCTGCTTGGACCAAATCTGAATAAACTGGCAAAATCGTGCCATGTGCAGCCTGCCTGCCTGCTCGCCCGCCCGAAAGCGGATGGACGCAGATGACAAAAACAAACGGCTCCTCTGAGAGCACAATTTGCCTGGCTTTCAATCTGAATTATACCTCTATGGCCGAGAACATGCGANCATCGGCCGGCGCCACAGGAGAGAATGTGCGCCGGATGCATGGGCAGCGGCAGCAGCAGCAGGTAACCTCAGGTACACTAGAACACTTGCCTTTCCTTTGGCTAGAAGCAGATGTTAAGTAGCCAAAATATAGTATCACTCGCGAGTGGCCCCCAGCTTCCTTCCTCCAGAACCAAGCAACTCGCTTCCGTCCGGCAGCAAGCTCAAGAGGGCCACCCGAAACAACACGTACAACCGCTGGCCGTTCTACTGTCTCTCCCTCTCTCGCTCTTTTTCTCAGTCATGCAAAATCTCTCGCTCACTTCCTTGCACTTAATCGTGCATTCTCGCGAACAGGAAGGAGTCATTCGTTAGTTTACCTATGCTCTTTATTGCTTTCGCCGGGACGAGCTTTTGGACCGATTTTTGGCCGTTGGCAATAGGAAACTCAGTCGGCCAGCTCTCTGTTGACAGTTTCAAGCCGCTTTAGCCAAGTTCTAGTCAGCTGGCAATTGTCTTTGGTGCACCCCGGACACCTGCGTCGCATTTGTGCTGGAATGGTTTCCCTAGATTCAATGTGCTCCTTGATTAAGTTGGCCAAACCTTGAATGAACTTTGGATGGTCGTTTGCGGCAGGAACTCTAACAAAGGTTTCGAAGTTTAGCTTCTCTTTGAGATCCTTTGCATACTCGATGTCTAGCTCGTGCAGCGTTTCAATGTGCTCGTTCACGAACGCTATTGGAATCACGACAAAATGCTTGTGGCCATTTTTAACATAACCTTCAATGGCTTTCTCTATTTGAGGCCCCTGCCAGGCGACTGGTCCAACCTTTGATTGCCACACCAAGCTAAACGCATTCTTTCGCTTCAATCTTGACATGACAGCCTGCACAGTGCCGCCCACCTCGCCTGTGTAATCGTCCCCTCGCTCCACCATCCAGATTGGAATCGAGTGCGCACTGAATAAGAGAATAGCTTGGGCTCGGATATCTTCTGGCAGTTTGGCCAACTCGGCCTCTATTTGGTCAGCGTACACGTGGACTATTGCGTCCGACACGGGCCATCTGTCAATCAGAGACCACCTCTGCTTAGGCCTCTCCTCAAGATGCTTTTTAACTCCGACGCAATATTTTGCAATTTCGTTCAAACTGCTACCTGTTGTGCTACAACTATATTGCGGATACTTGGACAGCAACACGACGTTTTCGGCTTGATCCCTCTCTAACTGCATGACGGCTTGTTCTATGTCTGGCCGCGAGTATCTGAAGCAGGTATAAGCCTTATGTGGACCTGTTGATGGACTCTGTTTGTCTAGGAGCTCGACTATTCCTCGGCCTTGTAAATCCGACCAACTTTTCAGCGGATCACCTCCAATTTGGTCAAACTTTGCTTTCAGGTTGGGAGCTCTGCGCTTTGATATGAGTGGGCCGAGGAAACCTTGCATTGGCATCTTGATTATGTCTCTGTCGCTAAACAAAGCGAGCAAAAATTTATGAACATCCTCAAGTTTCTCTGTCTCTGGTCCGCCCATGTTCATCATGAGTATAGCCGTCTTGATGGGCTTACTTTCACTAGTGGCAGTGGTGGCCATTGATGCTACTAGTTTCTGGCNCCCAAACTTAACGAATGTGCCTGGAGCCAATTTAATTTTAGAGAGACTAATATTCATCATTGGAATGGAATCTGAAAATCATGCAAGATCTAATTCATTCTTGTCATGACTTACAAGTCAATAGAAATGAGCACAGGATNGTATTGGTGCACCTGTCGATGAGTCTCAAGTGCAATGGCATATTTCGTACAAGAGCCTCGTTGTTTACATGGCCAACGCATTGGCCATGTAAACTCTCGCTGGCTGAAGCATTCGGTGTCTCGAACTTNAATGGGATATAACAGAATTTAGTTGCGAATAAGCTTTTATTACGCACCTGAGTTAAGACATATTAATCAATATCGAATAGCTGGCCAACATGAACAATCCATTATATGGGAATGTCCCATGGGATTCAGTAACTATTCTCAAGAAGAAAGCTGCACCGATACAGAACAAAAAGGCAGCAATCAACAAAGCGGTCCAACAAGGAGAATCGCTTGATCTTCAAAAGAAGTATAATGCGGCCACCAACAGACATCAGAGTACATCTCTCAATACGGCAAAATTAGACGCAGAGACAGATAAATTATCCCACAACAAGGTCGGCTTAGAAACCGGACGTNTGATACAACAGGCTCGAGCATCAAAGGGCTGGAAAAGGGACGAATTTGCCACGAAGATTTGTGAGAAGGCTCAGGTTGTTACAGACTACGAGAATGGATCCGCTATACCGAACAATCAAATCTTCTCAAAAATGGAACGGGCTCTCGGTATCAAACTAAGAGGCAAGGATAAAGGTCAAGCTCTAGTCCCTCCAGGCTCGAAGAAACCAGCGACAGCATCAACAGCCTCCAAGAAACCTCAAAAATAAATTTGATCGTCTGATATCCAAGTGCATATCTACAAGCTCTAGGTTTACGTTTGGCTCTCAGTTTTTTGTTTTCACACNAGCGTGTCATATAGGTCGGTTTCATCTCAACTTCTAGCTATCGCAAACTCTCCACAAAACATGTCCAAGTCTAGTTCTGGTGCTAAGATGTCCACAAGAGATGCTTTGAAGGCTCTAGGCCTGTCAAAAGAAGCAAACGTTGATGAGGTCAACGCTGCTTTCCAAAAGAAGCTGTCGGACCTCCAGANGAAATACTCTGATAAGCCGGACAAATTGGTCGCGGAAGCCGATACCTTGTACTTAGCGTATCGAACAGCATACCGATCCAGAGACGGGGCATCCGAAGATCAAATACTGCCACTTACAATCACGGGGCCGGACGCCATGCTAAACATGTTCGGTATAGATGAAGTCCCTCACCAAAGTTTGAAGGTTCAGATGCAGTCGCAAGCCCAGTATAGGGACGGCCAGTTGGTTAGGAAGGAATCAAGCAAAACAGAATCTTTCATCAACAAGGACGGAAGGAGAGAAACAAAAGTTTACGAGAACGGAAAGCTCATAAAGCACACAATCGACGACAAGAACATGTTAAAATGAGCGGAAGATGTATGCCGTTGCATATCTCATGAGACGGTCATGGAGTAAATTATGTNGCTTGTTCGAGGTTTATTCTGTGAAGTAGGGACACTCAAAGTGCTTGATCGAAAACTGGTTCAAGTTTGGATAGTCAATCGATCTTATTTCAATAAATGTGACAATTTGAGGTTCAAACTCGACTACAGTTAGATCCTTCGCGCTCGATCTCGTGATTTCCTTGATCAATTTCCATGAACCTCTTTCGAAGTCGTTAGAGACGCTAACGCTNTACGATAGATGAGATCTGTTACTCACACCGGGCGATACTATCCTAAATGCAAAGGAGCTTATCTTGAATGGTTGAGCAAGTTGAAAGATAACCTTACCGGGACTGTTCCAGTTCGCACTCCCTCTAGCGAAATCCGTTGTGCGATAAGGCACAATCTGTTGATTAAGCAATGGAGATCTATTGTTATTCGCCACTGAACCAATTTGACTATTAGAGCTGTCAGTGGGTGAGGGCAAACCAGTTGATAGTGGCGGATTTGTTGAGGTAGGAATAGTAGGATTTGTCGACATACTTGATNGTGAGCTGGCTTTTGATCTCAATCGGAAATGGCGCATCGTACCGTTTGAAGAACTAGTTAAAGCTATCGTATTGTTTATCTCTATTACTGGCGATTTTGGCTCGATAAAATGTTCTTTATGTTCACCATTCTTGAGTTTGTGGGCTGGACTTTCATCATCTGTTAAAGAATACATCTGAGAATCTACCGTGTTATACATGCAATCAAAATAGACAACCGACATTTGACTGCTACCAGTTCCGTAGAATTGGCCCCTTGTTCCAGTTATTCGGACATGTTTAACAACTCGTTCTCTGAAAAATATATGTTGCCAAGATCGACACCAGTAGCTCGAGTAGTCAACTATCTTGGACCAGATTCTTCCATCAACAGACACCTCAATGTAGTATGAGAATGATCGTTGTCCGTCATCTAATAGCAACATTCTGATGTTATTGACNATAAACGGGCGACCAAATGCCACCTGTATGTATTCTTCGCGGGTAGAATTGTAATAAGGCATGGTATGATTTGTGCACGTCCTTATATTATAGTTCCTATCTGAGCTGCAAACTAAATCTTTTTTAAGTCTACCCTTGATTGGTTCCACCTTAAACTCNTTTGTGGCAATATTCCTATTATAGACCAGATAACCTCTGACAGTTTCCTCCCTTTGACGCATTACGTTTGTGATGTCGAGTAAATTTAGCATTGAGAAGTGTTTCAATTTCGATATGTTCAAGTAGCTGTGCTTTTCTGAATCAAATATAAGTTCCTCTTCGCCTTCCTCTATATCGCAAGAATTCTGTACAGGGATATTGCCATTGTTCTCATCAAATGTCGGCGCTAGAGAGGTAGCGGCCATTTTAACTTTCTTCTTGCTCGAACCTTTTGTAGTTAGACTTCGCTTGGTTGGACTCCAATTGTGTATTNGTAAAGAAGATCTATGCCTTTCTAGGTTACAACTTTCCTCTGGATCTGAGACGGGCAAGTTGAATTCCGCAAAAATTAACTTGATTTCGGATGCGCTCAAAAGCGATAACCTCACTGGTTCTAAAAGCTCTTTNAGAAGCTTGACACATTGCGATAGGGGTTTTCCGCAGGCATTTTTGCGATAATAAGTGCAGATTGCCCTAAGTATTGCTTTTTCTGGTGCATAGAACGAATCCCTGCCAATCATCTCCTTCAGTTCCTCAATTTCNAAACACGAGAATTCATCGTGTTCTAGTATGGCCTCTGCATTTTTGTCAAAGAACCTCTCACAGGCTCTGGCTAATTGATCTATGAAGAACNATTTCGATACCTTGTAGAGAAGCCATACGTTGCTTTTGCTGATATGTAATCTTAAGTATGAGGCTATATCACAGACGAGCTTCTCCAAACAAAAGTATCTAGCCGTTACAAGAAGATCAACTAATTCCTCGGACGAAAGATTGACCAAGGATAATTTGCCTGAATAAATGTATCTCAGTAATAGGTTGAATGATCCAATTTCAGTGGTTGGCAATTCGATCCTGGTTAAGCAAGATTCTTTCATGCCATTGAATAATAAGGCACGAAAATATTCGCTCCTAGCGGCTAAAATGCTCCGATTGACTCTGACTTCACGATCCGCAATAACCAAGGTTAGATCGCTCAATTCTGTTCGTTGGAATAGGGAGGAGATGTTTGAAATGAAGTCATCTAAATGCTCGACAGTGGAACTCTGATTTAGTTGAATTGGTTTATCGGGCCAGTCGTAGCCGTCAATGTCTTGATCGGCGTTGCCGTTGAGCATTTGAGCTCGAGAGACTTGAATATAGTTCCTAAAGAGATTATTGGTTTCTTTGATTTGTGGTATGAAATAAAGGAGTTGTTTTGGCGTTTAGGTGCCGAAATTAGATTGAGAATAAAGACAATTTGAGTTCTACGAAGGCCAAAATATTGGAGATTAGCGAAAGCGAGGAAAAGCATCTGGGAATATATACAAAAACACATGATCGCCCTACAAAAGCTCTGGGATTTTGTGCTTCTGCCGTAGTGTTTTCCCTGTTCTCTCGCTCGATTTAAAGAGCCTTATGCAATTTTCGCATTCAAAAGAAGTGAACTTCTTCCTATCCATCATCTCCTCGTGTAAACTTATTGATATTAGGTTATCTCCTGGCTCTATTCCGAACAAAGCTTGAGCTTGATCGATATCGCGAAACATACGTACATCTTCCTCCACTCTTCTGATCGCATTCCCTCGCGCTCGTTCGGTCAGAGTCGTAATGTTTTGCAAAACAATAGCCGTTGCTTGGATGCTGCTCACGATGGAGCGAAGATCAAGAAGACAAGATCTAATAATTGCACCCTTTGCGTACGGACTAGACGGAGCTCAATAGTTCATTGGACTAGCTGGGAGAGATTCGTTCGAGTTATGAGAGCACGCGTTTGATGGCAGATCTGGTGGGACTATAATTTTGCGGCCTCTTCGAGCTGGCAAATGGAGGAGAGGATTCACTGGTGAGCCAACCGCTGATTGATAGCTGCGGTCACTTTGAACGCCACTTTGCTTCCGAGATTGATTGACATCCAGTGTGGCATCTGCGGAGGACTCACAATGGGGCACGATGATCAACAGGTTGTTGGAAGAGAATCGGCTGCACTGGATGTGGGGCCAAGTGGTGCTCTAGTAGGATGAAGAGTTTCTGTGTAAAGCTGATGGAGCGAGCGGAAGGAAGTGGAGCGAGCGAGTTCAGTTGGTAGCAAAGACCGCAAGGCCCAAGGTGGCGCCGAGTCTGAGGTGCACTCATGGTGCAGTTAGAATTTGGGCCCTAGTATTCGAGTTTCAGTTAGTGGCGCTGGTCTCAGCCAGTGGGCTTTCCCGTTTCTCTTCCTCCTCGTCGACGGCGATTTGCAGCCGATCGGCTTGCGTCTCTCCCGACGGCAAGATAGCCTCAGCACAAACAATTGAGGCCCAGTGAGAGTTGAACTGGCCAGACTCTTGCAAGGCGTAACCAAACGGAGGAGAGGATAGTTCATCGGGCGCTCGATTGAAGCGTTGANGCCGCAATNCTTCATGAACGAGGTTAGCCGACACACTGCAACAGTCTCGGCCCAAAAACAACCTCACAAAGCCTGTGGCTCTCAATGGGCCCTTTCGGCCGCCAAGCCGGAGCGGTCGAGTGTTGCGAGTTGCAACTTTGAGAGGGGAGCAAGGGGCAAAGTTTGGGCGAGAGGAGCGACCTAGGGCCACACATTGGGCCTCTTTCGTGCANGAGCGGAGTTGGAGCTTCCCTTCTCAACGGGCCACTCAGGTAGGAGCGGCCGACGAGGATGGCAGGCAAGCCGGGCGCCCAATTCCACGCTCGACGGACGCTCGTCAAGCGGAGGAGGATGCTCGAGGAACTAGGAAGTAGCTGGTTCCAATTGGAGCGCCAGCTCGGGCTCGCTTCGAGGAGAGCGACAAGAGACTAGTCTAGTCTACTCTGCTCTGCTCACACCNAGAGTGTGGGGCCGAGAGTGGGCTGGCTCGGCCTGCGCTCGTTGGGGCGGCCGCTGAAAGAGGAGCGGGCGGCCATTTGGCCTCCTTTCTCGTCTGTGTCTNCCCATCTCTCGCTTGGTGGGGCTCTCGTAAGTCTCGCATCGCTCGCAACTCTCGCGCAGCTGGGGCATCCGAGTTTGCGACTGCCACTGATAGTGCAACCGCAGGCGCCGCAGTAGCTCAGGGCGCGTCTCTTGCGCGCGACTGGCGAGCCCATAATTTACGGTCGACAACCCCGGCGAGTCGGCCGCTCTTTGGGTTTGTTGGCTGGCGGCGTTTGGCTGGATGCAGGGCGAGCGGGCTGGCTTGCTAGCCCCGGGCGGGCGAGTGCGCAGGCGCCCCGTCTTGGGGCTCTGGCAGCGGCTGGCTGGCCGCTTGTGCGCGCATTGTTTGCCGTTCAGCGAGCGCTCATTCGCCGTGTTGCCCGCAGCCAGGCAAGAAGGCAGCAGATAGACAGAGAGAGAGGGAGAGCGAGGCAGCTCGCGCCGCAGAGACTTACTCAGAGGGAAAAGAGCGAGTTTCGGGCCGGAAGACTGGCGCTCGAAGAGTGACACAAGTTTGCCTGAGCGGGACCCACGAGACGAGAGCGGCGGTCCAGTTGGGCGGACAAGCGAGCGATAGGAGAGCGACAGGATGGCCGCCGAGTGAGCGAGCGAGCGAGCAAGCAAGCAAGCGAGCGCTCGGAGCTAATTAGAGCGGCCAGTTGGCTTGAGGTAAGAGGAGCGAGGAGTGAGCCTTTGCGAAACAATCGGCCCGCAATGAGCAAATCCGTCGGCCACACTCAAGCTGGCGACGCTCGCAGTTTGAGCGCCTCCAACAGCAGCAGCCTTGGCCGGCGGCCAGACGTCGGCCAGGCAACAAGCGGCGCCGAGCTCCAGCCATCAATCAGGTGAGTGTTTTGCGAGGGGCAACGGCAATGGCAATGGCAATGGCGGCGGCAGCGGCAGCGGCAGCGGCGGCGATGGCAATTGCAGGGGCGCCCCCGTCCGAGCGAGTCCCACTGGGAGCGAGCGCGGCCATTTGAGCGGCTGTTGCCGTTGCCGTTGCCGCCGCTGCCGTGAGAAGCATCCAGCCGAGGTGTCTCGAGTGGCCTTGAAGTAATGGGCCTGCAGCGGCGGCCACTTGCCGGCCTGCGGATGCGCCAGCCTCCCCCCCATTGAACTCTGTCGATTGTTCGTCCGCCAAGACGCAGCCGCCGCCGCCGCCGCCGCCGCCTCGCTGGGCCGGATGGGCGGCGCTGGCCGAGTGCACGGCCAATTTGGTCGCCACAATGCAATGGCTCTCGTTGGCCGCAGACCGCAAACTAAATGGGCTCCCGATCGACGGTTTAGAATGACACTGGGGGCCGAGCGTGTGTTTGTTGCGGCGGGCAGCCCGCTTTGAGTTCGAGTTCGAGCTCGAGTTCGAGGCGGCGACAAAACAGCGCGGACGCAGCCGGCGTATAAACACATAAATGCAGTTTGTGGACGCGGAAATGGGCCAGCATGCTTCCATCGGCGCCGCCTTGCCTCCTCTACGGCAGCAAATTGCCATAAGTATCCATTGTCAAGGCAACACAATCGATTCGCGCGCAGAGCGCTTTGAACTTGAACTGGCTTCCTGTGCTCGCAAGCGGCAGTCGCGTTGGCATTGGCAGTGGCCATCCCAAAGCCCTAGCGCCAGGAGNAGCAGCAGCAGCAGCCTGGGCCGCCAACAGTCTCAGCCAGTAATGTTTTCCCAAAGTGTGACGTGAATCCGTGAGCTTTTCACTCGCTCGCAAGCTCAAAATCTAAGGCAAGACTGCTCACTGGCTCGCGAGACGCGCTCAACTCGGCCACTCTAATTATTGGCCACTTGTTACTCGCCGAATCGCCACCAATGGCCACTCTTTCGGCAGGAGTTGAGAGTTTAGAGTTTAGAGCGGAGAGCAGAGAGAGGGAATTAGGTTGATTTGTCCAGCCTCTCTGCTCGAATTCAAATTCAGCTCCAAGGTTCAGCGGGTTGGCTCGTTAGTTCGAGTGGCCAGCTTGGCGGCGGCGGCGGCAAGTCTGCGCTAACTGGCCCAGCAGCCCGCCGATCTGCAATCACTCAAATCGGAAGTTTTTCTCGTTGGCAAGCTCTCGCCGGCACACACAGGCTGACACAGGCTGCTCGCTGGCCGGCCGGCCGCTCCGAGCGAGCCTCTGGCCAATTATGCTCGCTATTATTTTTGCCCATTGCTCCTCGGGGGGAGCTCGGCCGAGCCAGGGCGAGCAAGAGCGAGAGCGAGAGCGAGCGGGCTGAGCGGCGGCCGCTGAGCGCCGAGGTCGAGACGGAGTGCCAGCCGGCCCAGTGTGTCACCTGCGGCCACACGAATCCTTTCTTCGGTTCGCTCGGCGGAGAAATTTTCTCTCCTCGCCCTTGCCTCAGCCTCTGCCTTTGCTCGCCAGCTCGGCCAGATTATTCTTTCATTAATTTCCAACAACGTCCAGCGCAAACTCAAGTTCAAGTTTATCAGTCAAACTCACGCCAGCCAGCCACTGAGTGGACCAGTCGGCCAGCCGGCTGCTCGGCCGACCAGAGTGGCCGCTTCCTCTTCCCGCTGGCGAGGCCGCCGCTGCCACTCGCGGGCGACAACTTGTCGATTCCTCCGAGTGCGCCAAGCTCGGACTTGGAGCCGCAAAACTTGACCGACAAGCGGCGGCGGCG
>Ga0058699_1000531_pt1 | contig 11845 bp, 8 predicted proteins | sample AgamicAtPe_FD_55078 | JGI IMG/M metagenome (GOLD analysis project Ga0058699, IMG submission 55078) | Agave microbial communities from Guanajuato, Mexico - At.P.e | ecosystem: Host-associated > Plants > Phyllosphere > Phylloplane/Leaf | place: Guanajuato, Mexico | collected 2012-10-15 | reverse complement strand
CAAGAGGAGAAGGCCGGATTCTTGCGCTCGATTGCGAATCGTTGGCGTGCTTTTATAACCGAATTGGAGGAGCATCGACAGGATATTGTTTACATGCTAATGTTTTACGTGATTGTGATTGTTTTATTCTTTGAACGCTTTATTATCTACTCCTACCTAAGCGAGCACATGGATCTCAGGCATGTCATGGGCGTTGGTATAGCTATAACGCGAGGATCCGCCGCCTCCCTATCCTTCTGTTACGCAATGCTTCTATTGTCAATGTGCAGAAACCTCATGACCAGAATTAGAACGATGGGCGTTCGCGAGTATATTCCTCTCGATAGTCATGTCAAATTTCACAAGGTTGTTGCAATGACTGCGCTCGTAATGACTGTGCTCCACACTGTTGGTCACTGTGTAAACTTTTACCATGTTACCCAGCAACCTGTTGAACATTTGAGATGCCTAACAAAGGAGATGCAATTCAGTGGAGAATCGAGGCCAACCTTCTTCTACTGGATCTTTCAAACTGTAACTGGTTCAACGGGCCTGATTCTGTGGATCCTCTGCTCAATCATCTACATTTTTGCCCACCAAAGGGTTCGCCAACGCGCCTATAGCTTCTTTTGGTCAACGCACAAACTCTACTACCTTATATACGCCCTAACCCTACTTCATGGCTCATCAAAGCTAACAGGTAGCCCGAGATTTTGGATCTTCTTTTTAATTCCGGCCATCCTATTCACNATCGACAAAATCATGAGCCTACAAACAAAACTATTGGAGTTGGAAATTTTCGAAACCGAGTGTTTGCCATCGGATGTCATCTCTGTGAAATTTGCGCGCCCTCCAAGCTTCAAGTTCCTATCTGGCCAGTGGGTGCGCGTTGCCTGCACTGCATTCAGGCCGCACGAGTTCCACGCCTTCACGCTAACCTCNGCGCCCCAAGACGATTACCTGTCCATCCATGTTCGCGCGCAAGGCCCTTGGACCTGGAAGCTCAGGTCCCTCTTCGATCCGGCCAATTTGCAGTACAACAAGCTGCTGAACTCGCAGCTGCCGCCCAGGATCCGCATTGAGGGTCCCTTTGGGGGCGGCAACCAGGATTGGTACAAGTACGAGGTGGCTGTCATGATTGGCGGCGGCATTGGGGTCACTCCATACGCGTCAATNCTAAACGATCTCGTCTTNGGAACCTCAACAAATCGTTACTCTGGCGTCGCCTACAAGAAGGTTTATTTCATTTGGATTTGCCCTTCGCATAGGAACTTCGAGTGGTTCATTGATGTTCTAAGGGATGTTGAGAGAAAGGATGTAACAAATGTGCTTGAAATGCACATTTTCATAACCCAATTCTTTCATAAGTTTGATCTGAGAACAACCATGCTGGTGAGTAAACAAACGAGCCCAACCTTGAACTTGACCTAACCAACAACCAATCGGCACCAACTCGCTAATTCGCGNGAGGCAAGAAGCTGATCGCTCTGATCGATTGATATCAATATCAAGATGAACTTTATCTCCTCTAACTTTCGCTTTCGTTGCTAACTCGCTTTCACCTGTTAACCAACTTACGCCAACTACAATTTCGCCCGCAAAACGCGCTCGCTTTAAACACGACTCAACCAAACTCGCCCTTGACTCAAAACTGTCCTTACGTAAACAGTACATTTGCGAGAATCACTTCCAACGAGTATCCAACAGCAGCCTATTCACAGGACTCAAGGCGATAAATCATTTTGGCCGACCAGATATAGCTGCCCTCTTACAGCATGTTCAAAATCAGCACTCGTGTGTAAGTTAACTTCCCTTACCATCTAATACTTGGAACGCTATCATGCTCCTTTCAAAGCCTAACCAAAAGCCCCAACTTACCTTCCATGACCAAAAACAAATAAACGCGCACAGGTTAACAAGGTTGGTGTTTTCAGCTGCGGACCAAAGGCTATGACCAAATCGATTACGAAAGCCTGCGAAAAGGTCAACCAAAGACGAAAGCTACCCTTCTTCTTGCACCAATACGAGAACTTCTCATAGACATCTCTTTAAACGTAGACTTGGCGGCTATAGATAGATGGACAGACAAGCAGCCGGTGTGATCGACGGACTAAGAGCCGCTCTCGGCGCCGCCCTAATCAAATTTGTGCCCTAAAATCTAGAACTCGCACAAGCTCTCAATAGCCAGTGATATCGCCTCCCCTTCCGCCGTCACAAGCCGGCCCAAAACCCCTTCCCTCCATCTTCCTACCCCCTCGCTTCCTCCCTATTTTCCCCTATTTTCTCTCGTCAGGGCGGATGGATGATTCGGACGAACCAAGGGGACCCGCTGGACGTTCAAGGCAACCTGGAAGGCGCCTCTCTATTTATTGGACATTCATCATCGACAGACAGACACGTACACACACACACACACACACNTACTCACTCAAATCGAGCGATCTTCAAAGGGTCCCGAGTGAGACTCTATTTATCTTTGCACTCTAGCGAGAATCTTTGTACTCAAGTATTCAGGCCAGAGCCACTTGGAGGAGAATTGGATAAGCTGCCCATTTGATTTCAAAGATGGCCTTCCGAGGCGGACAAATAAACTCTCACTTCCACCATCATCGCCATCACCACAGCCATAGCATCCTCTTGTTGTTGATTAGGCTTGCTTACTTGAGCGAGTCTCAAACTGGCCAAAATATTTTTTTAAATCGTGGACGCATCCTATTCTATGGCCCACCTACACCATAGTCCAAGTTAGGATTGGATTGCCCTGACCGCTTCTCCTCTTTGTTTGGCTGGTTTGAGCCCTCGCTAGATCCACTGCCATCAGCCTCTACAGGTGGCCTCTGCGCGGATGGCTCCTCGCTTCCTGGTTCTCCGCTTCCTGGCTCTACACTTGCCGGCTTCTCACTTCCTGGCTCCTCGCTTGCCGGTTTCTCACTTCCTGGCCCCTCACTTGCTGGCTCCTCACTTGCTGGCTCTACACTTGCCGGCCTCTCACTTGCCGGCTCCTCGCTTGCTGGCTCTTCGCCTTCCGTCTCCTCAGTGGACGGTTTCCTTGTAAATGGCTTTTTCTTGGACGGTTTCTTCGTACTCGGCTCCTCTGTGCAAGGCTCCTCTGTGGTCCATTGATCTTCACTATTTGGATTCTTGGTCGTTCTCTTCTTCGTTGGCTTGGCCCGTTTTGTCGTTGTTTTCTTCGTTGGCTTAGGCCGTTTTGTCGTCCGTATTGGTCTTTTCGTCGTCGTCTCTTGAGGTGTTTCTTGAATTTCGTCAGCTGGTGCTTCCGTTGTCTCCTCTTCCGGTGCTTCTGTTGTCACCTCCTCCGGTGCTTCCGTTGTCACCTCCTGTGGCTCTGGTGTCATATCTGGATCCTTGTAAATTGGCCAACTTGGCCTCCATTTATGCCCACCGCGAGCTAATGGAGCGGGCGTAACCGTGCTAGCTATGGAGCTCACGTTAGCGACTTCGGCGCAAGCAATGCTTGGAATTCCGAACGAGCAGCATTTAGTTCCCATATTAGGTCGGTAATAAAGTAAAGTCTCCCGCGTTATTTGCGCCAAGCAAGCCTTCAAACCCTTCAGTCCGTGACTTAGCGTGACAGGTGGACCATCGTTCTTCTTTTCGGGTTCCGATGGCAAAAAGCTGTACGGATCCTGATCCTCGCATTTGAAGGTGGGTATTCTCAAATAACAGCAGGATTCTGGTGGAGAGTGCAAAAACTCTGTTGGTTTTCCCTTGACCCAATCTTCTATAAAATTAAGACAGCCGATCAAGCTTCTGAAATAGGGATAATCAGGTTTGCAGGAAACGAATGCAAACAAATTGATTATGACAAACAGCGACCCAAGCAGTCTGCTGGATTTCGATAGATTAAGGCGCATCAACTTCATCCTGAGCCGGGGCTTCTAGTTCCAATTTCGAAGAGTTTGGATTGGACAACTTGAGCTGTTGTCTTCTTTGGAGCCAACACCTGCTCGCGTCGGCTCCAAATCCCAAACGGAGAGCAACTAGATGCTCAATGTAAGATGATACCGCTCAATGGGGGGTCTAAGCGAGTAGGTACACGTCAAACGCAACTAGAGTGTACTAGCAACTTNGAGCAAGCCCCCTTACTCTTCACCCCCGCAGACTGTTCGGCCCCGAATTCAACCTCCATCTTTGGACGAGAAATATCCGGTCGCCAATCCGACTTCCAGCAAACGGTGATCAAGGATCACTATTCTGAGGCTTGCACCCCAGATTTTGTAGTTATCGCCACCAAATTATCGTTCAAATCTGAATTCAGCTCGACTTGAACTCCGTGAAAATCGAGAATTCTGTGTTTATGTGGTGCAAACCTTTGACTTATGCCGCAGTTGCCATGGAGATCCTCGCGCTAAAACCATGGTGTCTATTTTTACTTGCAAGCGCTCGNGCAGTTGCCTATTTGGGCCACACTGAGGGTTCGAAGCACCAGTGAACTCGAGTGTGACAACATATGGGGTCAATAGACGACAGGTGAACCGATCGTTCAACTCGCGTGGGGCCCGTTCATTGATTGAGGCGATGGTTTTGTATCGCTCATCCATTCAATCTATGGCTGCTGGCGCGCAATTGCTGGTGCAAGATTTGGTTCCAATAGACTAGCTCGGAGTGGAAGTCATGTTCAAGTATGGAACTTTGCCGCAATTAAACAACAGCAACCAGCAACAAAATGTCGAAAGTAGCAGCAAGCGCGAGACTCGAGCTAACCTAAGGCAAGATTCGCGGCATTCGTCCCTATTCTCAACCCAAAACTCCTCCTCCATCGACTCCTCATCGTCGGCCTCGTCAAGCGAGCATAGCTCGATTGGCGGCCGTTTTGAGTCAAAACAGCAACAAGACGAAGCGGCCCGAGATCAGGGACCTTTGAAGCGGGCAATTGAACTGAGTAAAGGCAGGCGATTGGCCTCAAGTGAGACAGATTGCGTTTTGCTGTTCAATTTGCCGCCAACAATAAACAACTCGGCGCTCGTTCGGCAGCGCGTCTCAGCCAAAGATTGTCTGGCAGCGGCAGCTGTTAGTACGGGAGCCTCGTTACCTCTCATGATTGGAAGCAGAAGCAGGTGCGTTGTGAACCTGATAGAGCGGCCAAGCGAGCTCAGGGCTGATCAGAGCTCAGTGGCGGCGGCGGTCGCAATGGTGCCTTCGACCCAAAGCGGACCCAAGAACACGGCTCTGAGAGCCGAGCAGAGGAGGCAGCACATGGTGTCGGTGGTGAGGCCTGTGGTGAAGGCGCAACAGGAGGAGGACGAGCTGCTAGCTTTGGCTGGCGATATTATGGTGGACAAAAGTGCTCGATCCAGAGCTGCGAGCAGAACTAGCTCGGTTATAGAAGATTTCATGAGCCTAGACGATAGGCTCAACCCCAGAGGTGGCCTTGGGCTCGAACTGGACGATCTACTGCGTGGTTGTAATGGGGGGATAGATGGTGGCAAAGATCGCACCGAGGATCGGCTGATGTCTGAGCAACAAATCAGGCAACAAGTCATCCTGCTCAGGAGAGAAGATTACGAGCTAAGTCGAGGTATCAAGAGGCAGCACAAGTTCGTCTTGAAGAAGATTGAGGAGCGAAAGAGAAGCCTGCAGACCATTCAGAGTGTCTGGTTTCAGAGGGATTTCAAACGCGCGATTGAGAAGCTAGTTGATTTCTACAATCAGGGTTTAATGTTTAGCTTCAACAGCAACCATAAGGAGCCCAATAAGGTCAAAGGTGGAGAGAGAGGTCATTTGAGGGTAGCAGACTCTGAGTCTGATAGAGGTACAAAGCTAAGCTCGCTGAACACCTCGCTGGTTGTCGATGTTTTGGGTGTTATTTTATCAAGACCAAAGCTTTGGAATTTAGAGATTTGCCAACTGCTGTTGCCGATAATAATTGAGGATTTGCTTGTACAAGCGACACCTGAATACGAGTTCTATGTTGAGGTTGGCCTGAAATCGCTCAAACTAATTTTGACACACTTTTCGCCCATAATCAAAACAACGCTCGAAAGCCAAAAGGAGTCGGCCAAATTGGTTGGAATAGATTTGAGCCGCGAGGATAGGATAAACAAATGTTTGAATTGCTACAAGTTGTTGCTAGAAGCTGCGAGAGTTCTCATGAGACGTCAGCAAANTAGACAAACAGTGAACAAGGAAAGTGGGAGGCTAAATTCAATGTACAAAGAATTGAACCAGATGCTATCCGCTTTCAGAGCCTCTATTGAACCAAACCAGGTTGCGTCCTTTCCACGCAAAGATTGATNGATTGCAATAGAGTTGTGCTTGCTTGCTAATTAGCATTGCCGTCAAGAGTTTGGCCATTTTTAAGGTTGATCTGATAACTAGACTCAATCAAATGTTCTCACCTTTTTTGAGAAAGAAACCAGTTCCGCGTTTGGCAGCCCTTAAGGGTATGGCTGCTCCCTCTCTCCTCTCCTCTCCACTCATTTTGCTNTCAAGGCGGATCATCGAAACACACAGACACTAGCAGCTAGCCCATTAGCCATCATACTCGATGGTTGGCGGCGCCGTTGGCTCAGGATAGTCAACTGAACTGTCGTCAGGTGGCGGAGTTGCAGGCCTCTTGCTGGTCGACCGCATGCTTGCTGGTTTCACGGGGGACGGATTGTCTATTGAGGGTCGTTCGGTCGAGGTCGTCGTGGTTTCTCGCTGCTGCTCGTAATCAGGAGGCTCCGTTGACTCGTCCTGTGGTGGCTCAATTGTCTCCTCCTGTGGCGGCTCAATTGTTTCCTCCTGTGGCGCCTCAGTTGTTGTGCTCGTCGTTGTGGTGGTGGTGCCTTTCGTTGTCCGACGACCCGCCGGTCTCCTAGTCGACGGTCTCCTAGTAGTGATCGGCTCCTCCTCCGGCGCCTCAGTGGTTGTGCTCGTTGTTGTTGTTGTGGTGGTGGCCATTGTCGGCCGACGACTTGCTGGTTTCTTGGATGCTGGCCTCACAGTTCTGGGCGGCTTGTCGGTGTCCTCTTGTTTGGGAACCTCAGTGGTTGTCGTTTGCCTGCTGTCCGGCTTCCTCGTGGTTCTGGGCGGGCGTTTGCTTGTGCCGCGTCTGGTTGGCTCGTTTGCAGGGTTGGAGTCGTCGTAAGGTAAGCTTGGCGGCAGTATGGCCGACTCGGTGCTTGGCTTGCCTGTCATGTAGGGTCTTGGTGTGCGCGATGCTCTGTTGTTGAGCGGTCGGATGGTTATTGGGGTTCGAGTTCTCCTAGACGGCCTCCGAGTTGTTGAAGGCGGCGGCTTGTATGGGCAGAGGAAGAACAATAAGTCGATGGCACAGCAAGCCTCTGATCCAAATGGTCTCCTCATGCGCAAAATGTTGCCCAAGGTGTCGGAGATGCACTGAGCCAGCGAATAGGCACACAATTGCCTCTGCTCGTATGTTTGCATCTGACCTTTATTTTGGTTGCAAGGTCCACCAGCCTGTGACACCTCATTTGTCGGCCGGGGGAAGTGCCAGCCAAGCCTGGACACTCGCTCACCTGTCTGACCTGAAACTCCGGCTATGAGTTGGCAGAAAACCAACACAGCCACCAAGACGAGATAACAGCAACTCTGGAACTCTTTATTCGGGCTCATGCTCGGGCTAGCTCATTAGAGGGAGCTTTTCATCTGGAAATCGATCGGCCAGTGCTAGCGGCCCGACCAAAGGTTGGCCTTGCAACTCGAGAACCCCATCAGCGTTTGCGTTCAGTTAGCTCTCCCAGATTTAAAGCCGAATTTTAGCAGATTTGAGCATCGTCAGCAGGTGAGCGAGCAAACTAAGGACGAGTAACTCTAAACCGGCGGCTAATTTTGGGGCCGCTAAGTGTTTATGAGGCCAAAGGCTGCTCGGGGGAGTCAGCTCGGTTGATAAACTAGCGCGGATGCAGCGTTAATGTAATCGTTTCGTTCGAATCCGTTCGACCTGTTGGCTTGCTCGTTGTCGCAAGCTCGCATCTTATCATCTGAAATCGGAACTTTCAGATCGCTGATTCAGTGGGATAGACATATCATTGGAATAAGCAGCATCGCTCAGGGGGTTCTCATGGAACCTTTGCACGGCCCTAGAAACGAGTGAGCCTTGAATCCGGATCTACTCGTGCTATTCATGAATAGGACACTTTCAACATGATTCTAACAGTTTCATTCGCCAGACTTGGATCTGGTATTTGTTTTTGTAACGGGTGTCTGCATCCGAATCTAGCCACCGGAATAGCTCGTCTGCGCGGTGCGAGGATAGAAAGAGGAGGCTATCATTCGGCTNTGAGGCCAATGCTGATCGGGCGAAATTTGATTGGTGGTAGGCGTGAGATGGGATTTAAAATGAACCCATCAGAGGCAACTGGGCAAACTCTTGTCTTTATTCTGTCTGCACTACATTCTCTTCCAATTCAACCCTTCGTCAGTTCGAAACTCTGTCACACCGTTTCAGATTTAGAAGCGGCTGCCTACGAGNCCCCCTTGAAGGTTCCAACTGCGGGCAGCCTCACTCGGCTTGTTACTGGCTTGATTGGCGCCACTGGTAGTTAGTCCCCTAGCTGAATGCACCTTGGTCGATTTGGTCCCATCTAGCTTGTTGACCAACCCCTCAGATTGGTAGCCACTCGGATCTGTCTTACTAGTCGTCATCTTTATCATCATCACCATCAATATTGTCATCTTCATCACCACTATCATCATCTTTATCACTACCGTCATCGTCCCTCTTCTTTGGATCATTGTCCTTAGCATCTGGTACCTTTGTTGTTGTCCTCCTTATATAAAAAGGTGGGCGAAACGGTCGCTTGGTACCTGGATTTGGCTGCTTTGTCTCAGGGGTCGGCGGCTTTGTCTCCGAGGCTGGTGGCTTTGATGCCGGGGTTGTTGGCCTTGGCTCCGGAGTTGACGGCTCTGGCTCTGGAGTTTTCTGCTGACCCGTTGATACTTCCCCCGAAGCTCCACTGGCTGAGGATGGCTTAGCACTGGTTGATGGTTGCCTTGTAGATGAAACTTGCTCATCCAATTCATCGTCCCCTTCAGACTCAGAGGTTGGCTTCTTGGCAATCAGAGGACGTTTGTTTGGTTTAGTCGAAGCAGATGGACGATTGCCAACGGGAATCGTTGTGGTTTGCTCGCTGGCTGGCTCATCTTCGGGTTTGCTGGTGGTTGATATCTTGCTCGGCCTTTTGGTCGGATTGTCGGGCATGGATTGCGGTGCCGAGCTTGGTTCATAATTTGGCTCGCCCATGTCAGCGCCGGCAGGAGTTGTGCTCGGGCGCCGGCTCGTTCTTGAGGGTCGCCTGGTGGGGCGGGCTGAGTCTTTTGGTGGGCAGAGGAAGAAGAGGATGTCTACGGGGCAGCAGGCACGATTTGAGGGCGGCTTCCCGTGCGCAATGTTGCCCAACATGTCCGTTATGCATTTCACAAGCGTGTAAGCGCAATCAAAGAGGATGGTCCTCTGTTCCGTATCCATGTTTCGCCCATAGAGCACATCCTCCACCAACGGAAAGTCGCTCCTGTCCTCTTGGTAGGCTCTCAATGTGCTCGCGTTGCATTTAGGTACTTTATCCGGTTGCCCTGGTGAGCGACCGAGGGNTTTGTCTGACGAGAGGTCTCGCTTGCCAGAAACTAGCGCGGGCCAGCAGAGGGNAACTGTTGCCGCCAGCAAATATAGACTAGGGAAGGGTTTGTTGAACTTCATTGCGAGGCTAGTGGATGGAGAGAGGAGATTTCTTTGCTAAAAGATCCTAGGTGAGCGGATTCGCCGAGTTATCACTCAGCACTCTTAGTTTTGGCTGCTTTGAGAGGCACTCANNTTTGCTCGCTGGCCATAGTTTTGCGTCGGCCATTCACGCTTCTCCCAAAGACTTTGTGCATATTTACTGCAAAGTCAATGGAGAGCGAGCGACGATTAGTAACTTTAAACCGAGGACTAACCTTGAGGGGGGCAAACTCTCATTGAGCTGAATGTATCTCGAAAGGCTTGGCGAAATTTCACTGAAAACAGGCTAGTTTTCAATTCAATCGATTAGTTTGATCTTGGTCTAATGGAAGCGGGAGAGTCTAAGTTTGGACAAGTTTTAGGGGCGCCAAATTGAATGGCGCGAACGCTTTAACTAACCTGTAGAGGATTGGATTGACAAGGGCGCTGATATAATAGGAGACGCCGCTAACGTGGTTCAAGAGGCTGTAGATGAACTCTTGCTCGGACGTTGGCTCGGTCACGTAAACTGCCATCAGTCGCTGTTCGATTGGCNGGAGTCAGTTGGTTGGTTTGTCTCTAGGTTCAATTGAATTGAATTGAATCAAACTAGACTAAACTGGAGCATCGACTAGCAACTTACCTGCGCGTGAAAGGGCGCCCAGCAAATGAAGAACATGACCACGACTGAGACTGTTTGCGACGAGTGGGATTCGGGAGGTTTGGTTAGCGAGCTGAGGTTTGCGGGCGAAGTTACTCTCGTGTTGGTTTAGCAACCAAGTACATGTAAGGCTTATGGGCCAGAATCAAGAGGGCATCGGATCTCAATGCTGGCAATTAAGTCCAATTGAATTCGTCATTACGATTCGAGCGCCATTAATTCCGGCCAGCGAGCAAATAATGCCGTCAAAACTGTTTAAAAGTGGCCGGACACGAGCTTGCCGCTCGAGGCCAGTTGTGTCTTGGGCGAGAGAATGCGGAGCCAAGCAAACAAGGTTCTGGAGCTGGACAAGCTGACGCAATTTAGTGCACATTCTTAATTGTCAAGTCAGCACATTTATTATTGGCCGCCTGCTTCCGGACTCGTTGGAGCATAGATAACGAGCGCAACTCGGCTCCGGGTGTCGATGCGCCCGCGTCCCCTCTACGGAGGACACTTGCCGCGCTTATTACTATTTCCCACACGCCTTGCACCGATCTGGCCAGCAAAGGCACTGGGCCGCTTGAAATGGAACAAGTTGCTGGCCATTGGAGGGCGCCGCCCGTTTAGCTTGGCCAGCTATTGCGGCCGCCCTCAAATTCAAATGGAGTTTACATTTTGGCCCAGATTTTGGGGCGCTCAATTTTGGCCACAAGCCGTCCAAATTCAGTGGAGCAACTCAAAATATGTCTGGCTCGATTTTGAAAGGCGCGCGCTCAGATGTCCAAACGGATCGGCTGCCCAGCGAGCTGTGCGATCCGGCAAACAAAACGGGCCAAGCGCAATTGCCGCTCCGCCCTGGCTGCCGCTGCCTCTGCCTCTGCCGGCCCAAACAGGGCCGCTCTTGATTCCCTGAGCGCGCAAGTCGCAAAGTCGCTAGGCGGCCAATTGTTACCAAACCAGCTCGCCCACCTTCGCTCGCCAGCCAGCCAGCCAGCCAGCCAAGGGAATTGAGGCCAAGATTTTGCGCGCTGGCTACCGAAACCACCGACGAGACTTAGCGACGACTCACTTGATCACTCATGATTGATGGCCAGCGGGCCAAAATCGGCCGCCGCCGCCGCCCCCAGTTTTGGTTGAACGTTGAGCTGGCGAGAGATTTGGGCGATAAATTTGCCAAACGGGGCCAGTCTCTTGCCAAAAACACCCTGACCCCCGCTGGCAGCGCATAGCTAGACAAATTTTAACAAGTAAGCGCGCCAGTTGCAGAGCCAGACTCGCTCAAGCCAAGGCAAAACGGAGCACAAACAAACCCACCGTCGGCCGCAAATATCCGGTCCAATTTTAACAATTTCCGGCCGAAGTAGCGAGCTTGAGCGCGAGCCTTCTTGCCGGCTGCTCGGATTCATTGGATTGGAAATGCGAGTAGCTTGCTGGCTGGCTGGCGCAGCGGCAACGCTAGCTCACTTTGACCGCCACAAACATCATTAGTCGCAATGTGAGCCCTCCAAGTTTCCACTTGAATATTGAATCCGGGCGCTGAAAACACTGGAGGAGGAGTT
>Ga0058699_1000529_pt1 | contig 11859 bp, 9 predicted proteins | sample AgamicAtPe_FD_55078 | JGI IMG/M metagenome (GOLD analysis project Ga0058699, IMG submission 55078) | Agave microbial communities from Guanajuato, Mexico - At.P.e | ecosystem: Host-associated > Plants > Phyllosphere > Phylloplane/Leaf | place: Guanajuato, Mexico | collected 2012-10-15 | reverse complement strand
AAATAAAAATAAACGTGCTGCACAAACTCAAGCAGAAACCACGTGGGCAGAACTGTGTGAAAGTGTTTTCAAAGGCTGATAACTTTCTTCCTTCTCTCAAAACCAGAGCTAACAGTTAAATATTATCATATCTAGGATGGATCCATCGGACACTGTTTGTATTGAGGTATTAAGGCCAAAAAATGTCCCAGAAGGACTGTTAGCCCTAGGCACAGTTGTCCAAATCTCCGAAATCCAAATCAAACTTCAGATTACGGGCGGTATCGTTTGCCTCGTTGAGCGCTCTAATGTAAACCAGATTTATTCAAATCTACTCAACGAATCTGACAATCCACCCAGGTTGAATCAGTTGTTCAAGGTANGACAGCAGTATGTCTGCAGAATCGTTGAGAAGAGACCCAGGAAAGGCTATGCAGATGCCAAGGACATAATATCAACTTTGGACCCTTCCAGTATCCAAGAGGATTGTCTACCGAAGACTCTACTAGCAATACCACAGGTGCCCCTACAAGTTGCGATCAAATCGATCGAAGATCATGGCTACCAAGTTGACATAGGTTTTAAAGGTTTGACAGGTTTCTTAGAGTTTTCAGATGCAAANGAGTATTGTGATAAGCGGAACGAGTGCAAAAAGTTCCTGGTAGGCCAGGTAGTGAGATGTTACACAAAACATGCTATAACCTTGGACGAAGAATCAAGAGTGGTACATTTATCCCTGACGAGGGAATCAATTAAGAACAGTAAATTCTCCCAAACCAAGGTCTCTCAGAACATAATAACCGAGCGATGTATCATTCCTGGAGCTCGGTCATTCCTCACAGTAATGCGTGTTGCTAGGGATGGGCTCATTGTTAACTTCATGAACGAATTTTCTGGCTTTGTTGGCATNGATCATCTCAAGTCTGCCTGGCATGATCCAAAGACCCATTACAAGATATCAGATCAGATAGAATGCAGTGTTCTATACTACAACAGCATCACAAAAACCTTTGCGCTATCGATCAGGCCAAAGAAAGACTTTAGGAAGACGCTGAAACATTTTTTAGAGAACTATCATGTAGGTAAAATGATCAAGAGGGCAAAGTTTGAACGAATTAATGGCACAAGATCAGTCAACTTCAAGATTGATAAAATTTTCAAGGCTGTTGCGAATGTCAATGATGTGTTGAACGTAGATATTAGCGGGATGACTAAAGACGAAATCCATTTAGCACTCGACTCTGCATTCCCTGAGGGGTCAATGCATCGGTGCCGAATCAAATCAATCAACTTCGCAGATCTCATAATAGTGTTGAGTATGAAAAAGGACTTCCTCGAGCTACCCTTTGTTTCGGTGGAGGAGCTCAAACCGGGTGATTTCGTAGATGCCGTTGTTAAGAGACATGTAAAAGATGGAATCGTTGTTTCATTTGGCCTCAACTTGCGAGCTATTATATTGAACGTCCATCTCAATGATTATGTCTCACAAAAATCTCACAAAAGATACCCAGTTGGGAAGGAGATTCGATGTCGAGTACTAAAATCAGATCACGACAAGCAACCAGTGCGTGTCTATTTCACCAACAAAGAGCAACTCATGGATTCTGACTTGACAATTGTCGATTCTTACGATAAGAGTTTCAAAGGAAAATCAACATGCTCTNTCATCATAAAGGTAAAACCAAACGGATTGATCGTGGAACTGTTCAACAATGTCAAAGGATTTATCCCCAGTAGATTCCTTAGTTCTGCTCCAATCAAAAACATCGAGGACATATTCCACTTGGGTCAAGCAACTCCTTGCTCAGTTTACAGAGTTGATCCAATTAGAAAATCTCTGCTGCTTGGAATTATACCATTTGAGCAAATTATTGAAATGAAACGAAAGCATAGTGAGGTAGTGAGAGCTAAAAAGACACTAAGCGCCTTGAAATCCGCCGAAACTAAGATCGAGAGAAAACTCAAAGCTGCATCCAAGCTTTCGAAAAAGAACGTTCCAGGTCTAGTTTGCGGTGAATCTGAAAACAAACTCGGGGACATACGAAGAAAAGGGTCAAGCGATGCAAACATTCAAGGATCAAAGCGAAAACGTGAGTCTGAATCAGCGGATGATAGCTCACGAGAAGATGAACCTAAGAAGTTAGTGAACCGCAATAAGTCTGCGAAACGTTTCAAGTTCCTGGATGTTGATCTGTCAATCAACTGGTCCGCAAATAATGATAAGACTCAGAACGTCACCGCCAATGAGAGTGAAAGCGATTCCGAGGAGACCAGCTCTTCGTCTAGCGATGAATCTAGTGTTAATGAGGCAACTGAACGGGGTCAGAACCTTAAAACACGGCGCCAACGTAGCGAGGAGGCAAAGTTACGGGAAGAACGCTTGCGTGAGGCGGAAAAAAAGCTGCTTGACCCTGATAGACCGCCGCAATCGATACTTGATTTTGAACGACTTGTATTGAAGACACCCGACTCGGCTGACATTTGGATCAAATATAGCAAATTCTTCCTCAACAACGTGGAGACTGAGAAGGCTAGGATTGTATGCCGACGCGCTCTAAAAACCATAAACTTTCGCATGGAGAAGGAGAAACTCAAAGTTTGGTTGCAGTTGCTTAAAGTTGAAGCTAAATATGGCGGCTTGGAAAAATTCAATGCGACTCTGGATGAGGCCGCACAGACTAACGATCGTTTGAATCTATATCAGGGTGCAACGAAAGTTCTAACTAGTTGTGGCGAACTAGATGAGGCCCAGCGTATCCACGCGTTGCTCTTGAAATCGGATAGCAAATCTCTTGAGCTTTGGGTGGACTATATACTATTCAATATGGAGCATAAGAAAGATTTGGACAGAGCGCGAAGTCTTTTCGATCAAGCGAGCAAGAGTTTGGATAAATCGGACCTGGTTACTTTAAAGTCTAGGTTTGCTCAATTTGAGTTCAAGTTTGGCGATGTTGAAAGAGGCAAAACTTTATTTGAGAACCTCCTTAGTGATAATCCTAAGCGAGTGGACCTATGGAGGGTCTATGAGGGGATGATAAAGAAATTCGGAACTCGCCAACTGGAGAGCGAGGAAATTTGTGAACAGAATGACAAAATCTTGCAGCGCATTGCTGAGAGCATCGACTTGGTATCAAAGAAATCACAAACGAGATAGAAAGGATGTACAGATCTGCTAGTAGATTAAATTGATTTAACAGCGTCAGAGAACCTATCCTGAATCCAAGCAAGGACTCAAATGTTATAATTGTCTAAGAATACGACTCCTAGATATCTGACTTGATGACGAGTTTGGCGTATCGGTCGGTCGTGAAAATAAAGTTTCTGTCTGAGCATCATGCATCCTTCTGGCCACATGTGAACACTTGCGACTTAAGGCATCTTTCACGAGTGATTCATAGTGATCGTCCGTAATAGAATTCTTGCGCAATGGAGGCTTGTTTTGATTAGAGGCATCTGGCAGCATTTCGAACGACTTCATGGAGGTTTGCAAATGTTCTAGATCTGACTCAACTATAACGTTGAGGTTTGGACGATAGCGCGCAACTTGAAGCCTAGATCTTGCGAGAGTGGCCGCATAGCGGATGGCACGTACAACACTCAGAGTTCCGTCGGTATGAACAACTTTATGGCTGGATGTTACAGGGTACAGAATATGCCTATGCTGCGCCGTATCAGAGTCTCTCNGCTCNATTTTNGGGTTCCTGTTCACTAGCCGTCTCGCTGTTTGCCGAGTCTCTCTACGCGAACTTGCGACTGGACGCCTCGCTCTACTTCGGCGTTCAGCCTCAGATTTTCCCGGCCGAGCGATTTCTCTCTGACGACAGGATANCCTTTTGGTCCGACAGTTATGCGCTAGCATTACGTCCAATCTAGCCCGAGTTGCTGGAGGCATCTGGAGGTTGAACGGCTGCGAGATGTTCAGAGACCGTTGTTTCTGCGAGCTTGAAAAAGTGTTTGAAGCAACAATATCGCTTCTCACCGGCCGAACCTCCACCTTCGATCCTTTCGAGCGAAACTTTTGTCTCGATTTCAAGTAGATCAACAGGCAAAGGGTGTAGGTCAGTATAACGAATGATGCCGAAACGGTTAGCATGAGTAAGCTGTTGGATCTCAATCGGAGTCTGACTGAATCGAGCTCGTTCGGAAATGAAATGCTCTCTTTAAATAGTCTTGGAGAGTTGCTATCTGACCGAGTCTCGGGCTCGTTTTTGAGAATTGGATCTCTTAAGGTTGTTGGAACTCTGGCGGTGGGCGAGAGAAAAGAATCTGATCGCGAGTAAGTGGCAGTGGGATTGCTAGGCGCCCTAAATTCTCCATGCCCAACGCTAATCAACACACCGACAGCTCGTTTGCTTTGTGCACTTGTTGTTATGGTTTCTGCTGCCTTTGTGTCTGATTTTGACCCTCCAACTTGGTCCACTTCCTTTGTCCCGTTGGATCCAGNCGAGCGTGTTTGGTTTGATGCTTCCGGCGATGGCTCACGATTAATAAGCACAATCAGATGAATTCTTTCAACCAGCTTGGTCGATCTATCCGAAGTTCCATTGGCCGCTTGATCCCAGTGGCAAAGCATTTCACTCACTATCAAAGTTTCCCTCCGAATGATTTGCTCGTTTCTCTTGGGTCGATTTGATTGAATGGCTATTGAAATAATGTCCCTCCCTTGTGCGATGTCCCGATTGAGGTCCATTGATTTTACGCTTAAGCTGGGCACCTGGTATTTAGTTAAGCGCGAGTAGTGAATTCGGTCGCNCGCAGAGGCATCCAAGTGCGCAGGTGGTTCGAAGCGTTGGAATGACCAAGTACTTATTGTATCGCACCTGTATGAAGTTTGTGCGCGTCCATATCCCCCCGCAGAATCTGAATCGGATCTCTTGAATTTGGTGAGGGCTGAATAACGATTAGTATCAAATTTACCCTCAGGACTACCAATTAATCAAATCCAAGAAAATCAAATAGCTAAATTGTCTCACCTAATATCACGAGCTTTCCGCTAAGTTTTGAGTCCGCAACCAAATCAATGTTGATTGTCCGCCGCTCGCTGCAACGAGCTTTTCCCATTTGACAAACGAAGATAGAGCTGACGAGTTAGTTGGTGTGAAACCTTCGATAGGTGCCGAGATGTTTAGAATCTCAAATGCTCACTCGACTTACCGAAGCATTTAGGTTCTTCTGCCTCGCTAAAGGCAGATCGGCGCCTAAATTCTGGCGTCTCAATTTGTAGACAGCAGGAGGTGCAATTCGAGGATGTTTTGTGCCCGCCGTTGATCTTTTGAGGCTGTCTACATCTACTGAGCTTGCTATTCAGCATCATAACTTCAGGCTGCCAGCTAGTTCCGCTCATCGGCACTAGTAATCGTGCGTCCGCAACTAAGACATCATTGAAACTGTATCTGTTCATCACGAACTGACGAGACTTCGATGTGGGACTCGGTGGCTCTGTTAAAACTAGAGTCTCTCTGGAGACTGACCACGAACTGGGATCTTTGCTGGCTCTGACAACAAGTTCGGACGATATGTCACCAAGTAAACCCAGGCAAGCGAGTTTTACCTGTCTACTGCTGAATGTCTCCTGCCAATCTGGTGGCGAGACCGCAAGGTTAAAAAGGCAGAAGAAACGAATGAAGCGTCAAAAATGGCACCAACAACGTCAACACAAAGCTTAGAAATGCTAATGATGAGTAACAAGGATTCGTACGATGCACTGTTCGTATTTGGTCCATCTTTGCTCCCGTCAGTTGACCAGCAGAGCGCGACCGGCTCAGGTCGATCGGCTTGAGATGGTTTCGGCCAANCAGTCGAGTTTGAGGCCAGCAGTTTCGACTTGTCGTCACAAATGAAAATGATTTGTGCCATCTATCGATGATCAACAAAAGCGTCCAGCCAGTTTTTGATATCCACAGTATTCCAAGAGGAATCTCAGCAAAATGGACCATCCGCTGGGTAGCGAGCACTGCAAGATGAATATGCGCGCTGATACGAAGACTCTTAAGTTTGATTCCAGTATCGAATGCGATGGCGGAAAGAATTATACCTGATTCCGAGAAGAAGTAGGCGTTTGTTTTCAAAAGTGAACTGTCCCGACTGCAGCAGATGACTGTTGAAATGAGATGGACGGGAGGGGAAGTTCTTGTCACTTCGTCGCACCAAAAAGCTCAGGATTTTCTCGCAAAGCGCACAAAAAGAGACTTTACCTAACATCTATCTAGGATTGCAGATATTCCAGCGTTAGTAATGGCTTCATAAACGATCTCTGGTGAGTTGAGCCATCAGGTTTATTATCTGAATGGAAATGAGTGGTCGAGTGAAACTGCATAAAGTCGAATAACAAACAAGGAAAACAGAGTTCAAACTTGGTCTGCTACCTTCAGCGAATCCATACAAGAGGGCTTGAAGTCGCTGATGTTTGGCTTGTTCAGATCCATTCTGGTGTAGAAGAATCACATCTCGACGGATTCAGCTACAATAAATGAATCGAAGGTCGCCTACAGCCATTGCGAACGGGAGAAAGTTCCAGGTATCTTGAAGAATGCTGTGCTCACGTATCAGAGCAAAATGGAGCCCGCTATCAGACAATGGAAACAATCAGCGCACTTCTATTGGCCATGACTCCTAGATCGAACCTCAAATGAGCCCCAAAGTGTTGATTGGGGGCCACTCACGCGTTGACCTTCTAATCTCAGCCTGAATTGCCTCCACGGTCGCAACTTTCTATCAATTCTAAGATATCCTTTTTAAGATGGTAGATGTGAACGTTGACTGACTTCCCATCCTTACCTTTCTCGCATATGGCCTGGCCATATGAGGTTGCCGCGTAAACAGTTTGGCGTCCACCCTCTAACGCTATCACTGGTCCGCCAGAGTCACCTTAGCACACGAAAATAGAATTGGTCAGCCTTGCAATGAGAGCTTGCCAAAAATGAGAGCACTGGGCCGATGGTCACTTACCTTGACAGGTGTCTCCAACGTAGCGCTTGTTGTTTGACCTGAAACAGATCTTTGACCGATGATAATCAGCCAAGTCGCAGCTCTCCCTTCGCACGGGCAAGACCTGGAGTGTTTGTGCAATTCTATATGAGGANAGAGAACCCATACCGATCGCATAGGCTTGTGTGCGATGTGAGATATCATTGTTTGGCAGGCAAGCTGGTTGAACGGAGTCGCTGAATTTGATTTTATCTCTTAGCTTTAGGATAGAGATGTCGTTTGTTAGAACTTGCTGATGACTAAATTGGGGCAGTATACAGATCTTCTCAACCGGGTAAACATCTGATTTAGCCTTCCTATCGTGGGTCGGACTCACAGCGGCACCGTATGCGCCCTCTGCACAATGTCCTGCTGTCAGGATATGACGGTCGGTGATTATGGTACCTCCGCACCAAAACATCCCAATGAAGCCTCTTTTCAAGACCACATTTACGAAGGATGGGAACTGGCCCTTCTTTGCGGTGTACCCGCCCGCGACAAGTGGATGAGCTGACTGATTCGCCAATCTATTGAAGCCAAACATGGGCGCTCGTCCACAATCGCTCGGCAATGAAATACGAATTGGTCTACTTCTATTCACTGCCTCATCATTAGCTTTATCGCTGACATCCTCNTCATCCACCTGCTCGCTAAAAAACAATCCAAAGTTGAGTGCTAAGCAAAGAGTCGCGAAGAGGACTCTTGTCGCACCTGATCGGCTAACAAGAGCTCGCATTTTGCTGNCCTCTAAGGAGAATGGTATGACCACTGCTGCTTGAGTTTGTTCATGGCCCTTTTAAGGCTAGCAAATCTTGGCTCCGACAGAGATTCACGGAGGGAGATCATGTTTCTAGCCAAAGATCAGGCTGAAGCATACAAGCTCCTCATAACAAAACGCCTATCCACTCATGACTCGTTGATCAGCCTAACGAGGGCTAAAAATACGTGGCTAACGAGTCTAGTTCACAACCTACAAGGGCCGCTAGCTCTAGAATTCTTGGAGCTGCGCTCAACATAGGTGGCTCCTCACTTTGAAAGAAACATCAAATGATTGACATCAAGTGCGCATAACTCATGTGAACGTTTAATGGATCGAAAGGCGGACTCGATGGCCTAGACCGGCTCGCTTGGGTCTCCAATCGTGCGAAGACTCAGCTGAGCTTGTGCCGCTTTCTGGTGAAGATTTTCTGAAGGGTACTCTCGACTAGCTCGTAGGTGCCCGATATTATGGATGTGTTGATAACAATAAATATGGACGTTAGCACTGCAGCATAGATAATGACCTTCCTTCGGCAGGACTGGCGCGCCAATGATCGTCTGACAGTTGCAGTCTGGTTCTCTAACAATTTTACCTGATCATCTAGCAACCAGGCTCGATCTCTCACCATGTTTAGCACTGATTTCCTTTCAGCCGCCCGATTAGCGTTTCTNNTCAAAATGCTCGTCAACTTTCTTGACCGATGGTCAAGTTCATCAATCTCACTTGAGTCGTCTCGATAAGACGACTCGCTCGTCGTTGGCGAGACACTGGCCGAGCTAGACGATGAGTTTCTTNTGTAAGATTGAGCCATTTAGTTGGATGAATATGGGACCAAGTGNAAATGGATTTCAATCAGAGGAGTGAGAGTGCAACATGCTGACTTCTTTTGGCACAAAATCCGAACAGGAATCCATGCTTATTGCACTGTAATGAGGCACTTGAAATAAACGCTAACCCGAGGCTCACTTGGAAAGATTTACCAATTGAGAAGGATTTGTAATCGTTCAGCCTGTGACCCATCGAAAGTTCGCAATATTCCCTGAATCAACGTTAATGGCTCAACCACGATTCTAAGCAAACCGGATACAACCGAGCTTGAACAGCCATTCCCTCACGTGAGTCACCTACAGTCTTGTGATATTTCTCGCTCGTGCGTGCTACCTTCAAGCAAACAATAAATGTTGGAAAACAGCTGTTTGGATATGGGGCAATCCCCTTTCCAAATTAACATCTGCAATGCTTTCTGTTAACACCATGGTAGCGATAATATAAGGATATAAGTGCTACTATTAGCTTGAACAAACAAGTTGCATTTATTGCTCCTAGCGAGAATGCAGCCGAGAAAACAATTGGCTGCAAACCCCTATCATGTATATTTACTATGAGACTGCAAGCTTTTATGTATGTGATTGAACTCTGAAACTTCCAATTTCAATCGTAGGAAGAAGATATCTAACCTACGTTAGAGCCAACTTGTCGCTCATCCCGATATATATTAGCAAACCGAATCTAAAATGACAAACTTGGGGGGCATGTACAAATTGCCAGTTGCTGGGCGAGTGTCGAAGCCCGCCAGTTGCAACGAGATCTTACCACGCCTCTACCTTGGAGACATATGTATTGCAACTAACAAAGAAGAAATCACTCGTCTTGGAATAACAGATATGATTACCATTGAAATACGACCCCTAGACGCTAGCTACTTGGCTCAAACAGTGAAGAGATATCTATACATCAACGTAATGGATCATTCGAAACAGGACATACTATCGCACTTTGAAGCTTCAAACGAGTTCATTGAATCTGCTCTTAAGACTCCGAGCAACAAAGTTTATGTTCATTGTGTCGCTGGAGTCTCCAGATCTGCTAGCCTAGTTATTGCATACATCATGAAGACTAGATCTATGGATTACACCGAGGCGCACAGTCTAGTGCAACAGAAAAGAAAAGTTATTGACCCTAACGAAGGGTTTGTNAGACAGTTGACGTTATATCACAAGATGAAATATTCCATCGATATTGCTAATATAGAATATAGGAGACTTGTGCTTGACGCCTTGGTGTTCGAATTCAGGTTAGTGTATCTATCCTACTATCAGATACACAGCCAGAAAGTCAGTAGCTCTGGAAGCTCGAGCATGATCCATATGCCTCTCCATGGTCATAAGAATTTAGCTGAAAAGAACAATATTATAATAATTTTCGATCAGTATTACAACAAACTTAACCTTCAACAAGTGAACAAGTTTCCACAAATTTATGACCCTGAATCAGCAATCAAGTGTAATAAGTGTCGTGCTATTGTATTCTATGCTATCAGTGTGATTGAAAATAAACAAGGCGGATGTGGTGTAACTAAAACTAACACACCTCAAGGACTTGAATCCACTGGTAGCTCGTCTTCTGCATCAAAGCTGCAANCCGAATCAAAGTCGAGCAAGGATCAGGTGAAGGATTGTCCCTTTATTTTCATCGAACCACAACCTTGGATGTCAAAGATTGTGTCAGAGCGCGATGGTAATTTAGAGTGCTACAAATGTAAGCGAAAGTTAGGCAAGTTCGATTGGACTAGCGGCGAAAGTTGTTCATGTCCAAAACACAACTCGCATATAAATTTTAACTTGTTCAAGATCATGAAGAAGAAGGTGGACTTTCCTGGACCTGGATACATGCACACTTCCTGAAATTGAATGTTCGCCTTAGAATTCGTCGACTAAGAAGATTGGCTAGGCATATGTCTGAACTTGAGTGAAATTATCTGGGCCACGAACAATGATGTGATTCTGTTGCCGTAGAATACTTGTTATTAGCCCTAGATCGATTAAAATAATCTCTCGTGGGGCAGAAAGCACGAAAATAATTGAATTGCTTCGAAAAGAAGCTAGCTAGGCTGTGTTGATTGCATCAAAGATTGTATTCAACGCTCGTTTTCACCCACTTCAATCTTGCAAGCTAGCCATGGTGGAATAGCGGGTTGGAATCGCAAATTTAGATGCCACACCTGCTCGAACAAGTTTCTTTATCCTCTGACGGATCTTCCGGTTGGTGCTTCATGTAACTGACGAGAGTTTTCTCATATGAGCTAACCGTGTTCTTCAAACATTGAATATATTCCTCGAGAACAGTAATCTCGTGGTGGTGGGTTACCTTTGCATCGTCCAGNGTTCTCCTCAACTCCGCGATAGTTTTCTCTTTAATGCTATTCTCTTCCTCCAAATCTCTTATCCTTGCTACAGTTAACTCCAATTCAGCTAGCTTGTCGTTCAAATCTGTCTGACACGCTCTGAGTTCATCCATCAAACGGTTGCTTGACATGAGGCACTCGTAATTATTTATTGCGTTCGTCTTCGCTAAATAGGTGTCATAGATGTCCCTCTTATACTGAGCACTTTCTTCACTAAAATCTAGATAGTCTCTCATCAATTTTACATAATCCTCTTCCAGCTTCTTGAACCTCCCTATTTCTTCGCAATTTTTCTTCGAATCTTCATTATCTTCGAACATGGTCAATCGGCATTCGTTGAGCTCTTGACTGAGTGTCTCGAGGGTCTGGTCCCTTTGACAGAGCTGGATCTTGAGTGCTTCACATTCACTATTTTTGTTTGACAGTTCCAATCTCAAACTTCTAACGATCTCGAAGTGCTCGACATCTCTCGAGATATTGTCCGCTTCGTCGTCGATCTCAGTTCTTGAGCTTGACTCAGGTTCAGGAGCCACGACACTAGTTTCCATGGTCGGCTTAGTGATGACAGGGTACAGCGTTTAATATAATCGATGATGAACGTCTCGAACTTGGCTAGCAAAGAACCGGCTACAAAATGTTGATTGAGTTTGGGAAGTGATTTCTGGCACGGTCTGATCCAATTCGCGGACTCAACATGAGATTTCGATAATTATCATCCGCACAGGTCCTATGAGATTGAGTGGTTATACAATCTAAACCGATGGCACATATTTAGAGCTGAGATGATTGCTAGGCCTTGGGGTCGACCTGTTCATTTATTCTGTCCTGCAGCGAGCTGGCCACAGAAATAATTTGTTTTATTTGTCTTGAGTCGTGAGAAACATACCAACAGTCAAGACAAAAACACATAAACATGCAAATATCAGAGGCCGAAGGCTGTTTTCTGCATTCACTCTCCCTCTCTCTCTCT
>Ga0058699_1000528_pt1 | contig 11868 bp, 7 predicted proteins | sample AgamicAtPe_FD_55078 | JGI IMG/M metagenome (GOLD analysis project Ga0058699, IMG submission 55078) | Agave microbial communities from Guanajuato, Mexico - At.P.e | ecosystem: Host-associated > Plants > Phyllosphere > Phylloplane/Leaf | place: Guanajuato, Mexico | collected 2012-10-15 | reverse complement strand
TGCTGCTGCTGCTGCTGTTATTGGCCTCGCAGCGAGCCGAGCAAACTAGAGAGATGCATCCAATCAAGAGAGAGACTGGAAATCTCAACCCTCGGCTGCTTGGCGGCGGATTCTGCGGCCGGCGGCTTCACGTGTTGCAACAACTGGCTCTGCTCACCATAACTCTGGCTGCCCACTCAATGGCAAACTGTCGCGCCAGCCAAGAGGCCACAAACTCAAGCCTCAGACAAACGCAATCGATTGCGAACGAGCTCAGGAACCAAAGCGAACAGATTGGAAAGCAAGACGAACTACTTGGATCTCCTCTGTCAAGCGCAACTAGTGGTCAACTTGGCGCCGCCAAGCAAACGGCCGACGAGGAAAGCATGAAGTTTCCGCTCTATATGCGAATCCTGGCCACCTTAGCCTGCGCAATCATACTCTCGGTTGGAGTTTGCGGCAATCTGCTAGTACCCCTGGTTGTGATCAAAACGAAGTACCTGAGAAACTCAACCAACCTGTTCCTAATCAACCTGTCGATCGCCGATCTGCTCGTTCTGATCGTGTGCATGCCAACTGTTTTGATTGAGCTGCATTCGCGTCCAGAGACTTGGTTGCTCGGGGGCACAATGTGTAAGTATACCGATGGAGAGGGGAAACGTCTANCTAGCCGCCTAACGCCATTCCTTTCAATGGCCATTCGCTCTCGGCTAGCTGCCACCCCAGAGCCGGCTGCTCGAAGCTAAACACTCTAAAATCGCGCTCAGATTTGTGTTCACAAACCCATTTTGGCCCACTTTACCTTGAGCCAGCAATGCAGCCTTGAGTCAGAGCTGTGTGGCGGCAACACTTGCAGCTCCTTCCGCTCGCTAGTTTGTGCAANTGGGCGTGAAACCTGCCCCAAATTGTCGCCTCAACTCTCATGGGCCTTCAATCGAATGCAACCGATTAAAAGGTTAAGCAGAGCCTTCGCGGGAGCTTAAGGTAACATTTGGCCGAGTTGAAATGTCGATGCTTGCATGGAAGCGCATTGAGCGGACTCGTCGCGCTCGCCTGCCGGAGAGACGAGATGGGCCGAGTAGTTCGTGAGGCCGGTTTGCTCGGTCTAGATTGGATGTGGGCCGATAATTGGCAGCTCCATGTCCTAATAGGATGGCCTGTGAGACACATGTACCTGCAGGCTCAGAATAGAGTCGCGCACACTCTGATTGAGGCCGAGTGAATTCTGCCACTGGCGTTCTAATTTGACTCGAAGCAAGAGGAGCGCGAGAAGTGGGCCAGAAGGTCTCTCGCCCTCTCGGCTGAATGTTTAAAAACTATCCGCAAAGCGAGCGCCGCACCCGCAAAAGAGGCTCTGGCTCTGGCTCTCTCTCTCCTCCTCCAACACTTCTCATTAAGCCGCAAGACAAACACAATGGGCCCTCGAGATAGAGACGCGCCCGCCTCCTGGGGGCATGGGCCTTTTATTGGCGCTCCCCGCGTGCATCTAGACAAATAAATTAATGAAAACGTCCGCTTGAACTTGAACCAAGCTAGCTAACAGTGGCCCTAGCGACTGGCCGGCGCAGTTTCGCTCGCCAATCCCGGCGGCCAGTCCTGAGGGGCAATGGCAATGGAGGCATCTCGCGCCCGCTCGTGCATCCTGCAAACGGGCTCCCCATCTCACCTAGTCCATGGGCTTAATTGTAGCGCTTGTCCGCGTTGTCGATGGCCCTGGCCACGCGCTCCAAGAGGTCTCGCATTCCGCCCAACAAGCCGGCTGTGTTCACGTTTGACATCAGCGAGGGCAAGGATCTCTTGGTGAAGTAGTAGATGTCCTGGGGGGAGGTTTGCAGGGGGCGCGCATACTGGGCAAAGGCCGAGGGAAGAGCCATGTTGGGCAGAGCTTGGTCGTTTGAGCTTCGGTGGCCATGGGGCCGTTCGATTGGGGTGATCGAGGATTCGGGCGGGATTTCGGTTAGCAGAGGGTCGCAACAAATTCAGTCTCCGGATGCTTAGCGGGCGAATGGGGCTAGATTTGGTGGGTCTGGTCCACTGTCTGCAGGTGACAGGAGATCAGTTGTGGTGGTGGGGGGGGGGAGGTTGGTTGACCGCCAAATCGCGCCCGCCATCTCTGGCCACGGCCGGACAGACGCTGCCCACTATGAATGCTTACCTGCGGCGACTTTCGCGCAACAAACCCATTGCGCTCATGCCCAGCGCCGGCATCATGAGAGCGCCGAGCCCGAATAGGAGCACCAAGGGGGCCACGTTTGTTATNAGTCCCGGTACAAGCGAGCCCAGTGCCCCAATCATGGAGGCGGCGCTCGAGACTGAGGATTGGCGGGCCATTGTTGCCGTGTTGCTTGATGATTTGCTTCCGCTCGAGCCGGCCGACGAGTCCGCCGCTCCAACTAACATCAGCCAGCCCAAGAGGATGGCCGACAAACTTGCAATCGCAATTCTNCTCGTCTTTTGCCCCTTCATTCTTCAACTTCCCGCTTCCAAGTAACTTGGGTTGCTCTCGAAAACTTCCGCTAATCAGCGCTTTTGTTGAGCGGCCCAAATAATCTGATATCTTTGCGCAAACTTTTGTTGCTGCCAAATCGGACGTTCATATCTCTGGCTGGCTCCTTCTCGAGCTCTTCAGCCGCAAGACGCCAGGCGCTGCAACTTGAAATGCCGAGAGGAGAGGCAGAGNCTCAGGCGGCGATCCCTCGAGAGCCTTTCAGGTAACGGAGTTTGAAGGTCAAGTTTGCGGGCCGGGCGAGTGGCTTCCAGACTGGCCGTTGGGGAGGCGCCAAGTTGGAGCTGGCCGCAAAGGTTGAGACTCAGACTGAGATTTGGATGGCCGCCGGAGATGAAGGCTGCGCAAGGGGAGCGAGGATCGTATTTGCACTGGCTCAATTGAGTTGAGGCTGCTTTCAAACTTAGTCCAAAACTCCGGCTGCACGCTGCCTCTTTCATTAGCACTCCAACCCCTACAAGCTGAGACGAGTGGCGCCCTGCTCGCTTCCCTGCAACCTGTTTTGAGCTCTTGAAAGTTGCGGCCTCGCAGCTTCAAATTTGCGGCACTCAGCCAGGATTGTCGGCCACAGGTCGGCCAAGGCGAGGGGAGCAAGAGTTCAAGTTGGCGCCACTAGCCAGTGCAGCTGCAATGGGACTGCACCTGCACTTGGCCCACCGAGGTGAACCAACGCAGCCAGTCGTCTCGGCTCCATCAGGCAGCCAACTCGCTTGTTAACCTACATTTGGTTGAGCCTTCGACGAACACTCGCTAGTTGGCCAGCTAGCAGCAGGGGAGCGGGCAACTTCCTGCTCCGGCCAACCTCCATTCGAACGCCGAGCATTGGAGTTGGTGGTTGGCTGCAGCGGAGCCTTTTCTCGCTGCCAGCGTCCCTTTTGCATCGCCATTGTTGGTTTATATTACCGAGGCTGCACTCAGTGTCGCCTCTGTTGCTCTTAAGCCGATTGATTTCCGCTTGTGGCCTCGATGGTCAGGCGGGCCCGTGCATGAACCGTGACTGGAACTCCTGGCCCACATAAGCCGACAATGTGAAACAATATGGCTGAGCTGAACTATCGAAACGTCCACCAAACACAGCGATGCGCTCAGCGACGAGCGCTCGTCCTCGGCCGTCCTTTTGGGCTGGCAAACTATGTTTCAGATAAACTATCTCAGGGGTTCTTAGGGTGTGAGGTGAGCCATTTTTAGCTCATGATGCACCCAAAGCAGTGTTGGAGGCGTCGGGCGCCCCACTCACTCCCTGAAGCCTTTTCCAGGAACCTTGAATCTAATTATGAGCGCAGACGAAACCTCTTATGCGCTCATACTCGAGCTTGTTCCTGCACCTGATTAAAGGTAAACTGAGCGGCCAACTTCCGGCGAGCGCAAGCAAACTCGTGGGCGCTCGCTTCCGGCAGCACCGGCCACGCCGCTCGTGCAGTTGGGTGCACATTGAATTTGGGCCGACCAGAGAGTGCTTCACTCGCCGGCTTTGCTTGGAGACGGCAGAGTTGGCCGTGTTCGCGGGTTTGGTGAGAGTCGGTCGCTGTTGGTTGGTTTAGTTCGGTTTGGTCAAGCCGACAGATGCTATCAATTTTGGCGCCTCCAGGGTCTCCGCGGGCGGCTATTCTGCGGCCGACAAGATAAAGCAGGCAATCAAGCCATTAGCTTGGCCGAGATAAGACTGCGAGCTGTCGTCGGCTCTATCTTGTTTGCCGAATGCTCGTGAGCCGTCCGCCCGGCCAGCTAGATGCAGGGCCTCTCGCCCGGCGCACGCCAGCGACGATCAAGGCTGCTCGTGTGCAGGTATTCTGGCCCCTCCAGCCGCAAAACTCGCCATAGCTGGCCGCTTGGCAGACGCAACTTCCTCTGCGCCCGCAGCCACGAACGCGAGTTGCGTGATTAAAAGCAATACCTGGCCAGAGAGAGAGAGAGGGACGGAGGAGGGGAAGACACCTGGCGCGAGATCGTGCGCGGCCGCTCTTGTGTGGCCAGAGCCAAGCTGAGGTGTCTTGTCTTATTTATTGATCGTCCAGTGATGCTAACCAGCACGCAAGCAAGACACTCTGTCTCTCTTCCTCGCTCCTTCGGCGCCCCCTCCAGTTTGGGTTCATCCGAATGAGCCGAGACAGGCGCTGACAGTGNCTCTATGCGCGGCCACTGTCATAGGGCCACTTAGTGTAATTAAGTTGGACGTATCCCTCGACTTTTCGGCTACTGGACACGAATGAGGGCGGGCCGAGCGGCCAGTGCGCCAGCTTNGCCCNAGTCGGCCGGCCACCAGCAGAGAGGTCAGCTCGGCTGAGATTTATTCAAAGCTAGCTGCCAGGGTCAAGAAACTCGAAGAAGCTGCGTCTTTTTTAGCCATCAACTTGCGCGTATTGATTTCGCGATCCATGAGAGCGGAAATGTGGCGCTGCCATTTTTGTGGGGGCAAAATTGGAACCAAAAGGCGGGAGAAATTGCAAGCGCTCGAGGGAACAATGGNGCCCGCGAACGGCGGGGTCCAGCTAATTTAATTTGACCGGCGCAAAGTTGCAATGCATTTTACTTTAGTTGGTCCACGCAGTTCGAGTTGGAATTGGTTTTTCAGCTTGAGCTTTTGGCTGCGAAGTTAACTTATTTACTCCTCCAGATGCTTTGCCCTTTGCGCCCCCACAGCCCAAGCAACCACCATTAGACTCNTGCCCGCTCCAGCCGAGAGCAACAAAACGGGCGAGTTCATTAACCTGGGGCCGCGTCTCGAGAGGCCCGCGGCAAGGGCGGCGAGAGGGGCCAACATAGTGGGGTTTGTGTTCGGGGGGAAAACTTGCATCTTGGTTTGCAAGATTGAGCAAATTAAAAAAGCAAAGACCACAATACTACTCTGGCCAGAGGAAGCCACCGCTGGGACCAGAATTCCCAAGCCGGAATTCGAATTCATTAATAATAACAGAGANGAACGGCGCTCAGCTACAATTCTGGCTTTTCCCTCCCGAACTAACAAACCTCCAGCTTCCGCCCCCAAACTTGCTAAGCTGTTTCTCTGAGAGGAGCCGAAAATGGCCGCTCAACTTGGCTCAATCGCCACGATGGATCCGAGTTGATTTTGCGCCAATTGTTTGGGCTCTTTCGTGCTGGCAAACTTTCATCCCTCAATTTATCCCGAGAGAGAGGAAATAGTGGAAACTAATGCGCTCGGCCATGGCTCGCCAGTGAGCAATCGGGTCTCTCAATCACTTCGCCGACTTGGAGATCTCGCCGCTGACAGGTGCAAATTTATCTCGCAGCGGCCAATATTCAGGTGGACGGCCCTCCAACTTTGAGGCCAGCGGATTGAGCGATCTCGTTGGCACTCAACTAATGGCCTCGAGAGGATGTGCGCCCGTCGGATTGGTTCCTCTAGTGAAGATGCGCTTACATTTACATGGTGAACTCATCGAATATGCCATATCATTTGCTGTCGCCCGCCGGCGGCCATCAATTCTGCAGCCTTTCGCGCCCCTCGAGCAGAGCTCACCGCTTTCGCCTAGTCGGTTGGCGAGTAGATTCAATCGCTTGCTTGATCAATCAGAGCTACATTTGCGAGGCGAGCAGTTGCTCGGTAACGTTTGAGAGAGATGTACGAACAATTATGCTAATGGGACACTAACCTAACTTTCCCCTTCATCCGCTTGTCTGGCGACACCTCCAATCATCCAGGTAAACTGAGCAACTTTGTTGAGATGCTCGCAGCAAATGGTTCCATATTCACAATCCTTGCAATCAGCTTCGAGCGCTACTATGCCATTTGTAAACCGCTCAAAGCCGGTTACAAGTGCACCAGACTTAGAGCCACAGTCATAATCTGTCTTATCTGGTTGCTCTCGTCGATTCTCACCTCGCCCATTCTAATAATGGCGAAATCCTCGCAGACAGTCTACATTGATGGCTCCTTGGTTTACAATTGTATCCTAGAGACGGACTCTTACTGGCCNAAGATGTACGTATTCGTCTCCATGTTTGCCTTCTTCTGTCTACCGCTGGTTGTGCTCATGTTTGTCTACTGGCTCATTGGTCGCCGTTTGATACGAGAGAACTTAGCCATGAGTGGCAGGGACACTTCTGGTCCGAACGAACACAAATCATCTCTGGACACCAATGGTGATGGAATTGGCACCAGAGCGGCTGCAAAAGCGAGCTCCTTCGGCAAATGGATCAGTTTTAGACGATTCGTCACGCTTAAAACCATCTCAGACTTCTTTGCTCCATTATTTGGTCAGAGTCGGCGCCAAGCAGAGAGCTCGAAACCANCAAGGATGACCTCCTATCAGCACTATTGTCTTGTCACCGCCACCAGTGGACCAAACAAGCAGAAGCTCTCGTCCGGTAAAGCGTTCAGTTTCGATCATCATNTGGTGACAAATGGCGGACAGAATGGATTTAGAAATATTGATCCAACTGGGAACTGCTTNTCTGGTGGCATTGATCCTACAGCGAATTTCAAGGTTGAAAGCTCGAAAGTTGCACATGATTTACCTAGAACGGAAAGGATTTCCATGACTAATCGATTTGTGAGGCAACTTTTTCGCCTAAATGGCAAGTCTACTTTCGACGGAAACGGTGATCCATTGGAGAAACATGCGCCTCCCTCTACATCAACTAAGTGCTCGGCTGTTCCAAATCAACTGAGCGCAAACACGGCCGCTAGATGCGATGGACTCGCATTACATTCGATCAGAGAGCTTCAAACAAAGGGCTGTCAGGCACTCGAAAGCGAATCCAGTAATACCGATCACGGAAGTCAGGTGCCATTTTTATCTAACATCAGGGAGGGCATCGGAGGAGAGGAGCCGGAAGAAAAGATGAATAGCGCTAGTGGTGGGCGTTTCAGGTTTAAGTGGGCCAAGAGTTTCAGCGTGATATCATCCTCATCTGCCTCCACCTTTACTCAGACAACAAGTACGAATTTACCCTCCGATAGTTCGCTGGAGCCGGCTTCAATACAGACAGGCGTCTCTAGTGTGCAGCGGTCGCCAGGATTGTATTCACATCGCTGTAATAGTGTAACTAATCAGCTTGGAACAAGACTGAGGATCAGAGTTGGAGGGAAGAGAGAGTTTGTCCGCCGTGGGTCAAAAAGAGCAACGCGAGCTCGAACCTCAACTTCGTCGGCCAGCGAATTGTCGCNATCGCCTTACTCGTCCAAATCTCCCTCGCCAGATTCAATGTCTGAACAAAGGATTCCATTGTACCGAGCTCAGGGTGGTGGAAGCCCAAATACGGAGCGCTCAAATTTCAGACAAGGCTCTCACTCTAGCCCAACTTTTGGTGAGTTCAAGCTTTCTGGTGATGACATTTTGCTAATCGTTGACGAAAAGAACATGAAGAAAAAACCAGGTACTGACGGGATAACACTTATTAAAGGTTCACGTAACACTCGAATCTATTTCACTGATCGAGATGCCGCTGGGGAGGATCCGGACAAAGTAACCAACCAACCGGATAAATACGGTAGTCTCAGTAGAACGGAAACGTTTGGAAGCATAGCCAAACGTGAGTCCAGCGGGCAAAATCATGAGCTTGCTCGACATCACCACCATCTAGATTTTAAGCGGAACAAAAGGCGAAGCGGAAGTCAGCCGGTTGTTTGTAGCCAAACTCGCAATGGTGCACACATATCAGAGCTGATGGCTGTTCAAGATATTTCGAAAAAGCAGCAAATGGACTCCAGGCGACAAGTTGTTGTTATGTTGGCCTTTGTAGTTGCATGCTTCTTTTTACTGTTCTTTCCCTATAGAGTCTTTACAATTTGGTTGATTCTGAGCACTGAGGATCAAGTTCAATCGCTTGGTATGGAAACCTACTACAATTTAACCTACTTTAGTAGGATCCTCATATACTTGCACTCAGCGATCAATCCAATAGCCTATAANCTAATATCTACCAAGTTCCGGCGCGCTTTCATGTCTATATTATTATGTCGTGGACGAGCAACTAGGCGTCACTTTACCACCGAGCATCGCATTTTAAGAAAATAAAGTGAGCAAACAGTGAAACATATAGGACAGTCTGCGTCAAGTCAGATAAACTGAAAGATCTCAGAGTTGAATTGAATTATTATGAACAAAGAAAAAGTTATCTTGCCATTNAATTGACAGTTCCAAATAAAATCTATTCAATAGTGCGCTAATCAACAGTTGATTGTTGTTGCGATTCTTATTAATGAGAGTCAATATACACTGAGAATGACCAAGATCAATTGTTGGCCCTCCTCCTCAATGATTCCGGATTTTTCTTAGATCTTGGTCTTCCCTCACTAGCCTCAGCATCATCTAGGTCACTGTCACTTGTTCGATCAGCTTTCTTTCTCTTGACCAAGATAGGTTTGGCATCATGAGCGGCGCTCGAGTATCTTGAGGGACAAAACTGGTCAATAATAAACACTATAATCAGACCAAGCACAGTGCCCAGGGTTACTGTGCATAATGCGAATATTAAGTATGAAACGTAATATGGCAAACCAAAGTCTTCTACCAAATAATTGTGTACATCTCTGAGAGCCATNGAGATCCTGAATGAGTGAGCGACAAATGACATTTGCAAGGTGTCCGGCGACCACCAACGTGATAGTGGTTCGATGGCTTTCCAACCTTGCTCCTCAACGAAATTTATTAAGGCCGTATGGTCTCTCGGTCCATTGTACAAACGAAACACACCATCCTTGACATGGTAAATGGTTGGCAGGCCACTAACCATGAACCGACCACTAAGTCCTGGGCTGGCAGTGACATCAGCTGATCCTACTTTGATGTTCAAATCGTCGGACCACTCGGCAAATTTTTTCCACTCTGGCTCAAGTTTCTTACAGGCCGGACACCATGGNGCGTAAAAATCAACCATCCATTCGCCNTGCAATACCTGAACCCACGATTCTTCGTCCAGGATCAGAGGCGCTTTAATACTGGTTTTAGCCGCATGTGCAAAGTAAACTATGAAGTACAATAGGGTTAATACAATGGAAGCCACATGTGGATTTATCGGTTGCATCGTGAGCTCGATCGTCTTTAAATATCACATTGGTTTTGAATCAATTATCTGGTCCAGTAAATTTGCATGGCACTTGCCTTGGTCACTCCGAATCTGAGTGGTTTTTTCGTTAGCTTCGAATTCACCTGTTCGACGCGCGCTGGTTTGAATAGTCAACACAGATCATAAGAAAGCCTCTAACGATTGGATTAATTGTTTTAATCGTGGGTAGATATTCCAAGCTTTTCAAGAATAAATTGTACTCACGACCAGAGATTATTGACTGAATCAAATCTAGCGAAATCGTATTCATCATAACACGCTATATGATCTATTCTCAAGACGCAATAACTCGCAGGCTACAATATCTCTAGATGTCAGTGATTAGATGACTCTTGTCAACTTTTGACATATAACCGTTGTAGAAGTCTAGAGCTTTCATCCTAGGCTTGAACTCAGGAGTTACTGACTCGAACGCAACCCAAGAGTCATCTGAGCACTTGATACATAAGGCTTGACGTAATTTATGAAAGTGCATTGTCCCAGGCGCTGACGGATTCCCGATAGCTCCAGCTGTGACTGAACCACACTCAGGTGCTCCCAGCAATCTGTTGATACCATATTGCTTAACTTCTGATGGATCCCGCATATTATCGAGCCAGACTTTTAGGCCTCCCAAACAATAAGTGAACAACTCAATGAATCCAGTATATGCTCTTACTTTTCTATCAATGAGTTGCGAGTCCTCTGATCTGAATTGAAGTAGTCCTTGTTCGGGCTTGAGCTTCCTTGCATATGACTTTTTTTCGTCTGTCTGAGGTTTAGCGGAGAGTAGACATTCTTGGTAATTAAGCAACAGACGTTCTGACATGACTCCCCCAAGATCAGCGAGTCTATCCCTGAGCTCATGAGCGTACTCCCTCCTCCTAATAGCGAGCTGCTCTTGAAGTATGATATCACCTATGTCGAACTTGGCTATCGGAGGTATTTTCATAATTGAGCAGCCAGTTTCTGATAAACCATCTAGAATTGCCGCCTGTACTGGGGTAGAACCTCGATAACGTGGCAGTAGGCTGGGATGTACGTTAAACAGCCCTTTATCGAACAGGTTGACTGTTGACTCGTCAATGAGGTGGCCGAATGAGGCGACTAGACCAATATCGAAGGTCCCCGGCGAAATCTGATTGAGGTCAGCAGGCCAAATGTGTGTTTCGATTCGATTCTGGGCTGAAAATCTAGATAGTAAACTGTTGTGCTTCGTCATAACTTGCAAGCACCTCAAATCTAAACGAAGTATGTGCTTCAACACCCTTATGGAAAATCTGTCCGATCCGAAGAAGAGCAGTCGGAATTTCGACGCGTCCATCGAACGGTATTGATTTTCTAATCTGTTTGGATAGACATCTCTCGACTCTAGGCCCTAGAATCTAAACCCGGCCGACATAATAGACGATATGTGACATGATGTTACATATTCCAAAACCAAGTTCTTATGGAATGATCATTAGGAGATGCTTGACAGTGTGACCACGTGCGCGAGAATCGCATATGCATGCACAACCGATACAACAAATTGCTTTCATTTATGTTCAAGGCTATACAGTCGCCGACCGTATGGCTTTGTTCTCAGACGGGCCATCATGGAGAAGTGATGACACGAGAGTCGAGAAATGCCGGAAACCGTAGTTGTTGTTCTAGGTCTCCCGGAGTCTCGATAGATCGCCAGAGAAGCTAAGAACAGACACAATGATCTAAGACCCAAATTGCGCCATAACTTGCGCGACTTATTAATTTTGAAACTTAAACGTTAACATTATAGGTAGTAGATTGTCCTACATATTGTAAGCCACATAAATGGGATCTAGTTGATCAGCTAGAAACCTGTCCTTAAGATGCATGCGTTGTTTTTCGCCACGCGAGTTGATCGGCACAACCCTCAGATCAACAATGACAACCACCCCTACAATTAGATGATGATCTTCCAGGACAATGTTTGTAACGAGAGGAACCAGATCCAGAGCTTCACTGTCATCACCGTCGAGCTCTACGACGACAACTAGATGGTTGGTCCAATTGAAAACTGCGCACTCAGCTATCTTCTTGTTGCAGCGCATTATACTGTTCTCGATATCAATAGGGTGGTAACGCAATCCTCTCAGCATGATAGTTTCGTCCAGAGAACCAACGACGAAAACCGAATCATGAGAGGACTGATCTCCCAGCTGGTCTCCTCCCGAGGGCTCGGATCNTCTAAGAAAACCAAGGAATCCAGTACGAGCATAGGAGTACTTAGCACTCGTGGAGTCTGCTGTGACTAATTTTTGGTTAAATTGCTCATTGAGAGATGAATCGTTTCCCAGGGTGCTGAAGTAACCGATTGAGTTGTGTGGTGAATGAATCCAGATCTGTGAAAAAAA
>Ga0058699_1000526_pt1 | contig 11886 bp, 7 predicted proteins | sample AgamicAtPe_FD_55078 | JGI IMG/M metagenome (GOLD analysis project Ga0058699, IMG submission 55078) | Agave microbial communities from Guanajuato, Mexico - At.P.e | ecosystem: Host-associated > Plants > Phyllosphere > Phylloplane/Leaf | place: Guanajuato, Mexico | collected 2012-10-15 | reverse complement strand
CGCCCGCCAGCCAGGTGAACTCGGCTCGGTGGGCTCTGAATTAATGATGAGCCACTTTTGGTTTGCGGCGGCAACCTGGGTGCGTCACGCAAGCGAGCCATGTCGTTGCCGCCGCAGCCGCAGCCGCCGGCGACAAACTCAACCGTGCGGTTTCGCTCGGCCAAACTCGCCGCCCCTGGAGAGCTGATAACTTTCGCCGGTCTCAGTGTTGGCCAACGAGGACGAGCCGAGTTATGATTTCCAAGTCTTTAAAATGAAATCCAGTCAAGTGGTTGGCAAAGAGAGCCAATCAGCGGGCCACCAAATGGAACAATCGGCGCCGCCGCCTAGCCGAGTTGCCCCACTGAAGGCTGCCCCTCGAGATGGAAGACGGCGAGCGAGTGGAGCAACTAGATTGAACTTGCGACAGAGGGGCGGCCATTCAAACGGTGCAATCAATTCGAAACACTCTTTGCCGCGGAGCCAACAGCTTGGTCGCCTGGCCAACTGCAACCTGCTATTTTCTCGCCACTTCTACCTGCTTTGCGGCCGCAACAAGCTTGTGCATAATTGCGAGCCTCACACTGAAACTCGTGCTGACCAACAAGCCTCCCTCCCTCCCCTCTCAATCCTGGCAGCCAACCAACCTCAAACTCCAATTGGCTGGCCACTCAATTTGCCCGCTCAAACCAGACAAACTGTTGCCGCAAAGTGGAAGAAAAAGAGCTCGAACGAAATGCAAGCCAAGAACACAAACAAGGTGAGACAGTTTAGTTCGTTGCTCAACGAACATTGGAAACGGAAACAGAGGTTAAAAAGAAGCNCCACTCGCTGCCAACAAACCGAACTGAGCCAGCCAGGTAAATGCAAATCCTTGCACCTGTTGGGGGCGAGCGAGGTTCTAGGTCAGAGGGACCAGATTGTGAGTNGCTCCAAGGAGGAGGAGGAGAAGACGAGAGGTGATGTTGCGGCGCGAAAAGTTGCGAGTTTGGCGAGGAAACTGGCAGCATTTGAGTCCATTCAGATTCGGGCACCTGAGGCGATCAGGAGCTCGCCGNGGGGAACGAGCGGCTGGAGGGGGNCGCAGAGTGGCGGCGGTCTTGCCAGTTTAGGGCGTTTGACCNAACTACTGCTGCCGCTGCTCCTCCTCGTGGCCCAGTTTGCGCCCGACGCCAGAGTGGACGGCCAAACGCTCATGATCCAGTCGGATCCGCGGCCAACCATCTACTCGGGCCAGGTGTCGTTTGGGCTGCTGCTGTCGGCGCACTCGTCGCTTGGGGCCGAGTTGTCGACGTCGGCCAGCCACCAGGTAAACTCGATGCTTGCGCTCGAGGAGCAGGCGGCGCGGCCAACGAGCACGCTGGCGCCCGCTGGCGCGAGCTTGACGCGCAGCACGCGGGCGGCGGCCGCGCTCGACTCCCTGAGCGCGCCCGTCGAGCCCCCTGGTGGCGGCCAGCCGAGTCCCGGCAACCAGCTCGAGAGCGCCGAGAGTCTGGAGGGCGAGGAGAGCCGGCTTGAGGCCGACTCCTCTGGCGGTTGGAGCTCAGGTAGGCGGGCTCGCGAGAAGAGCAAGCGGCAGATCTTTGAGCGCGCCCATGGTCAGTATAGGCGCCAGCAGCAGCAGCAAGCGCAGACCAACAAGCTCAGCGGCTCACGGACTCAACTGGCGCCCATTGAGTCGGGCATGTGCAGCCAGGTGAACCCGAACGCCCTCTACGCGGGAATGGGCGCCATCTGGGCAAGTCACCAGGCAAATCTGGTGGGCGACAGCCACTTGGCCATCGGAACTTATGTGTACGATTCCTGCAACGATTTGGACGTTGGCCAAAGGCAATCAGTGAGAATTGTGTCAAACTTGAACGCGTTCCAGCAGACAACCTGCGAGTCTCCGCGCGGATCTCCCATTTCGCTAACAATCGCCCACGGCGACAACCAGCTCAGGGCAATCCAATTGCTCACCTCCTTCCGAGTTCCTGTTATCACAACCAAAGAGCACTTTGCACTTGAGGACTACAACCAGTTAACGCGCGAACAGAAACGATTCCTCTTCACAACGGCGCCCTCGTCGCGCCATCTGGCGGTTGGCGCGCTCCGCTTTACAAAGCGAATAGTCTCACGTTTTGCCTCCTCGCCAAAGTTGCCCAATCAATTCTACAAGATGTCATCCAAAAATGGTCTGATTGTTATATCGCGCAATTTGCCGGCAAGATTCATCGCNTATCTAACAGAGANGATCCCAAATCATGTCAACTATGAGATGCTGCAATCGAACCAACCAATCGACCAAATAAGATCGGTTGCAGCGCTTGAATCTATCCTTATCAAGAGTCAGGGGGGCTCGCTTTCGTCAGGTGAGTCGCGATTGGTTGGCAAGCGAGTTAAGCACGATTCAAGGCAGCGAAGGAACCTGGANGACTCTGATCCATCCGGCGACAGCGCCTCGGACGACCAAAGTGGCGCAGAGACGGACGATTCGAAGATGCTCTCGCCAACCATTCTCATGTTCATAACTCCATCTGAGGCCATTGATTTGGTTACTAGACTTAGAAATGATCTTGCCGAGGTTAGCAAGTATTACTCGCTGATTGTAACCACGCGCGAGGATATATCGCCCGCGCTGAAGACCATCTTTCATCGAGGAGGNGCGCGCCTCTGTTCGGGAAAAGCCTTTTACACAATCTCGCCAAAGCCCGACGAAATAAGCGAGTTCAGTAGATATTTCAGGGACACAGTTCAAATGGAAGGCGAAACGAGCGACCATCCGCTTATTTGCGAGTTCTCAAAGTTCCAATCGAGCAGCAAGATAAGCGCCGATTTGGATGACATTAGCGCGGAGCCCGTGATCAAGGCAGTTTGGAGCGCGGCCGCAGCCTTCAAGTCCGTCCATAGGCGCGAATGCGCCTCCCTCACTGGAGCCGCACAAACCTCAAATGTTTACAGAGGCGGCGGAAGCGGAAGCTCGGCCGATGGAGCCAGAACGGGAGGTCATTCGGAGACGGAGCAGCCAGGTGGGGGCGAGCAGGCGGGCAGGGTCATCAGCGGGCGCCAGTCAAACAAGTCGGCTCACGCTGAGTGTCTTGTCAAGATGAACAAGAACATGTCAAATCTCGTTCAAAGGGCACTCAAGCGCTTGGATGTCACCATCAACTCAACTGGCCTCCAAGCGCTGGACGGATTTAGGATCAAGTTTGACGATATGAACGAGCTCATGACAAACAAGTTCAGCATTAAGTACATAAACAAGGAGTGCGAAATNACTGAGCTCGGCCAATATTCGGGCTTCAAAGATTCGAGTCTCCGGTTGGACGAGGAGACTCTGGTCAAATCTTTGGAGAGTACAATGCCAGATCCATGGCCAGTCACTGTGACGCCAAGTCCGCCTGAACCGGGGGCACCCGCGACCAAGGCTGCGGCCACTGTGGCAGAGACTTCGCAAACTAGCAACGAGAGTTCAAAAGACTCGCCCACAAGCGCGGATGGCCCAGATTCGAGTGCTGGCGAGACGGGTGACTCTCCGCCAGCAAGCAGCGGCGGCAGGGGCAGGCGCAAGCCGAAGGCCGAACCTGCGAGCGATGAATCTGGTGGCGAGGAAGAGTCAGGTAATGATGGTGACAAGACGAGCGAGCCTCCAAAGAGGACCAGCAAGCGATCAAAGCCGAGCGAGAGCTCAGATCGGCTCTCAAAGCGGCGACTTGGTCCGCGCAAGGGCCAGCTGGCGGCTGCGCCCCTGACCGCAATGGGCGGCAGAGATATCCTGCCGGGTTTAACAGACACGGATGTGGGGGCAACCACTGATAGGACTGCATCCGTTTCTGGCGAGAACGAGAGCCAGCCAACGACGAGCCAGTCAATGCTGACCGACGTAACCCAGAGGCCATCGGCGCGTAAGTCTAAGGCCCAGTCGACCTCCACTGGGAGCCCGAGCGATTCAGGCTCGCAGGCTAAGGCGAGCGAGAGACAGACAACAAAGATGCCCAATTTTCTAGCCACAAATCCAACGCGACACCACGACGACGAGCAGGTAGATTCAGATGGCGGCCGCTCAGTTGATCTGAGAACGAGAGGAACAACCCAAGCGCCCGTTTATACAACTCTCCCCGAAAGCGGCGGAAATGCAGACTTGGAGCTGCCCTCGAAGCCCATAGATCGAGCTGTGAAACAGACAACACCTTCTGGCGGCAGCAGCACGAAGGCACTTGAAACTGCCGCCGCCACCGACACCACCGACACCACCGACTTTGTTACGTCGCCCTCAGTAAGCAAGAGCCAATACAACCAAGCCAAGCTGAGCACGCATCTCTACCCGATGACCTCGGGCTACTCCTACAACAAGCGCACCCTCGATGCAGACCAACCAACCAACCAAAGTGAGGATCTGCAACCAACAACAAATCGTCAAGGCTCTGCCGATCACATGGAAGCAACAGGTGCCAATAACTTGAGAGATCTCAACTCCTCGCCTGTCCCTCTAATACCAACTGCTCGGCCAGAGAACNTCCGTCTGGGCGAGAATCCTCTTTCAGCAAGTAAACACATTAGCTCGGCTGAGTCCAAGAGCAACCGATCGAAGCTGAGGTTAGTAGAGGGTCAGACCGGATTTCTTGCTTTCCTTCGATATCTTGNACTGACAATCGAGTTCCAATAGGTCACATCTAAAGTGGATCAATAGCAGTTGGTTTGCGCTCACCATTCTTGGCGCCAATATTTGCGGTGCCCTGTTGACCCTCTACGTTCTCACCTTTCTTCTGATGAAAAACTGCGACGGCTCCCTTGACAGAGACAACCAGGGAATTCGCTCGATGCATTTGCTTGCCATTATCGTTGTTTTCTTTGGTTCAACTTTGTGAGTATAGTTCAGCGGTCATATTTCTGATTCTTGCGCTCATCAGATAGATTAACCTGCTCAAATGCAACAGATTTATCGTTTATCCAACGCCCGGTTTGTGTCTCCTGAGGACTTCGTGGCACAACTTTGCGCTCGTAATGTTGTTCAGCTCGCTTCTCCTCCAAGCAATGCATACTAGGTCCCTCAGGTCGCTCGGTTTGGGNGGTCGGCCGAACAGGTTGAATCAATTCCTGACCCTACTCTTCATGGTCGGCGTTCAGGTTGCGTTCGAGCTACAAAGATGGAAGTGAGTTTTGGTGCTCAATTTTAGCCTCNAACGAACAATTACCTGTGAATTTGCTCCNTAACCAAGATATACTTGANNNATCTCTCTAAATTTCAACAGGTACGAGAGCGCAAACTATCTGAGCTTTGTAAATCAGTATTTTGGCTCCTCCGAGAGCGACGAAAAGAGGCTGCTCGTCCTTAGCGCTTCAGTAGTCAATCAATTCAGCCCATTGAATCCATTCAATGACCAGGTAACACCAGTTAGCATTCAAGTGAGTGAGCAATACCAGAATCTACTCCAGGACTACTGTGTGCAACAAGCGGACGACTTCCTACAAAGCCAAATTTATCTTTGCNTTCTAGTCTGCTTGCTGGTTGTCTTTAGCGTCTCTACAAAGAATGGCCGAAGCTCTGCAAATGTTTGTCATAAGTTGACCTCGGCAATGGCAAGCGGCAAGATGGTTGCAAGTCAACACGAGGCAAACATGAACTTAACTCCTAGTCAATTTCAATTCAAAACTAGCTCAACGGGTAGCAGCCTCGATACTGGCAACATTTTCCTGGTTACACTTGTTAGCGCGCCCATTTATGCCATCTCCATTGTATTGCATATATACGGCCAAAATGTTGCCAACCGGGATCTCATTTCAAGTGTAACTATGGTGTCTGTTGCCTTTGCTGCACTTTTCGGTATCTTTTTACCTATCTTGATGCAAATTCACCGCTACGATGGTCTAATGGGCGGCCGTCTGCGTGGTTCTCGCGGTGGACGTTCAATAATGCAGTCAACAAACCTGCGCGATAATCTCCAAGCACCCTCCTCGTCGGCATTCACCTTGTTTCCGGAATTTGCACCTACAGGTCTTAGGCGGCCATCGAGCACAAGTGGTGAGAGCAGTAGCGGAGCAGGAAGTCGGCGCCCATTTGCGGAAACGAAGGAGTCCAGGCGCAATATGGGAGCTGCTTTGGCCAATCTNGGACCCTCGGCTGACTCCTTGCGAAGCATGAGCNTGTATAACTCGGACAAAAGCTCCGACAAATCGATCGATCCTGCTTTGCTTAANTTAAAGCTCAACCTAAATGCCAATAGTGACCTCATACCGATTACGGACGACCTTTATGAACTTGACCATAATCATCACCATCATNTGCAGCAAGCAAGCTCAGGGAGGAGGTTNTCTAAGAGCGAGAAGAGGCTCGTTATGCTTGATGTTGATCCATGTTGTCCCCGGCATGGGGTGGCAGCTTGGCCAAGGAGCTGTGGAGACCAAACGACAAGCAAGAATGGCAAATCTAGAGCCTCGCATTCTCATCAGTGAGATTCAAAGATTGTAATAAACCATGATGCCTTACTTGATGATATCCTTACTTTTGAGAGGACTGCACAAACTCCAAGTTACTGCCCCGAATTTCGCCATACTTCTTGAATATACCCAATTTACTTCAAGATTGATTCCCGAATAACTTAATTGTTTAGAATTTGCAGTTTTTTGCCCCGAAAAATACTGGCATTGTTTCGAAATCAGGGATCATTTAGTCATTCCCAGAGGCTTTTGGGAAAAAAGAAATCATTTTCCCTGACAAACTGAGCACTCGCACGCTAGTTGCTCTGGCTTCAAAATACTGACATGTGTTCTACACCGCGTGCCAAGCAAGCAATCTTCATGTGGTAAAATCGGTCGGTTGCTGGTCACGATACAGTCGTATTAAGGCAGACCTCTTTTATCCAAGTTAGGTGTATTTTTCCCGCAAATCTAACTGGTCAACCAAAGGGCCATGGAGGAACACAGACCACTCAGTATTCCACTGATGAGGGTGGCGCCCATGTTCTATAAGGAAAAAACGTTCTGGGAAACCCGACTTACTCCAGATGAACAAGTCAGGGACATTGGCTCGGTGGACCACCTGGACTACAACTCGCATGATCTCGACGAAATCCTGGTCTCATCTCTTGCAAGAATCTCCATGTACGACAGCAATAGCCTAGAAGTCAAAAGAACATTTAAGACGAGCACGCAATTCCAAGTCTATGGTGGATGTTTCAGAAAGAACGACGGCCGCCTTGTCGCAGCTGGTAGCGAAGAGGGCAAGGTTTTCGTGTTTGAATCACACAATACCACCCCTTTGAGAGTATTTGAGCTTAAGGCACCAACTCATCGGGTTGTGTTTATGGAAAATAACTTGGTCACCTTCTCCGACGACCTGGCTGTCAGGATTTTGGATGTTGGTTCTGGGGTAACAATTAGAAAATATGGCGACGAGGGCGGTAGAAACGACCAAACGTTATTCCACAAGGACTACGTGAGGTGCGGTTGCCTTATAGAACAACTTATAGTATCTGGTTCTTATGATAACACAGTAAAGCTCTGGGATCCCAGAGTGGACGATTTGAAGCCCATTCTGGAATATGANCACGGTCATTCAGTGGAATCCTTGTGCACCAGAGGTGAGACGTTGCTGATCAGCGTCGGTGGTAATAAGTTACATGTCTTTGACATGGTTGCCGGTAAAACTCTGACAAGTGTCATTCCAAAACATCATAAAACTATCACATGCGTTTCAAATTACGACGATAAATATCTGCTCACGGGGGGACTGGATGGGTACCTGAATATACTCGACTTCAACTATGAGTATGTCACAAGATTTAACTACGACGAGGCGCAAATCCTCAGCCTTACTGCTAACCCAAAGCTACTGGCAGTGGGATTCAATAATCATCACATCCATTTCAGGAGATTTAAGGACTTCATAACAAAGACTAATAATGAGATGGCCGAACTTGAAAAGCTACAATCAGGATATTTCGGTCCCAACATGGTGACACGCTATTTCCACGAGGCTATTGCCGAAAGTCAAGATCCTGCTGCCACACACCGTGCGATGCTTGCTATCAAGCAGAAGAAGGCACCAATTGTTCTCAGTGATGTTCAAAGTTTATATGAGCCAATCGTCATCCCTAGGCTTCAACAGAGCAATGTTACATCTAAACGACCTGCCTACGAGAAACTCTTGATGGCCTTCCAGCACTCCATGGCACTTTCAAAAGCACTGAAATTGCGAAAGAATGATCCAGATAGTGTAGTTTTCATACTCCAGGAGTTAGTGAAGAGAGATAAACTGAAGGTTGCGATTACTGGATGTCATAAGTTAGTAAGTTTGATGAAGTTTATAAGTCTTCATCTAAGTGATATTCGCCATAATAGGGTTCTGTTGGATAGTGCTCTGATTTTAATTGGTCTTATGTTGAGTGATAAGAGGTTGATTCAGCAAGACAATTTAGAATATTGGTCGGCGATAGAGGAGCTAACCAGGAGCGTGAATGATGAGCTGCTAGTGATCGACTCATGCACCCTCATTGGGGCACAACTTGGAACAGTCATCTCACAATACTAGGTCCGTCAATTAAATGACCATATATATCTTCAATCGGTGCTCATCTTGTTCGCGCTGTATGCCTCTAGGTCGGCATCTAGCTCTGCGGCAGAAATTTGCTTCTTTGGTTGGCGCTGATTGCGTTGTGTATTCAACTTTTTCGTTGTCTTGACGGTAGATTGGCGCCCTTTGATGTTAGGTCCACCTTTCGAACTCTTCGTTTGCGATCTCTTGTAAATGGAACTGCCAGGTTTGATCCTAGCAGTTGCATCTGTAAGGGACCTGTTCTTTGCAGGGGAGCGCACATTAGACTGATTAGGTACCAATGTGACGTTCATGGGCCTACCGTCCAGATGTTGGTTGTTGTATTTCTTAATGGCGCGGATTGCGGCTTCGCGCGATGTGTAGGTGACCTCTGCTGTACCCAGGCTGCGGCCGCTCTTGTCATAATGAACTACAGCCTTTCTCATGTCTCCAACATCTGAGAACAGCTCGCGCATATCATCGGTTGAGACATTCCAGTCGAGGTTTGATACGTGCAGCATGGTGAGCTCCTTTTTCAGTGGTGTTTGCTGTTTAATCGTCTGTCTTGGGCCACCCTTACGGATTATTCCTGACCTTGATCCAAGATTTCTCAATCGTTGCAAGTTAGGCTTGCTGTTAGGTTTGGTGCCACGATTGGACNTCTTGGTCATTTTGATGATATCATCAAGGGACAAGTCTACTTTTTCGGCCATTTTGTGTGGTGGATCGTTTGATGAGTTTCAGATGAATTTGATGGTCAGTNTTAAAACNANTGTAATAATAGCGGGTGGAGCTAGATTACAATTGCGATCGATTGTGTCAGCAATATCTCCACAGGAGGAGGACCAATTTGAATAATAGATGTAAAATGTGAGAAATATCGAGCCGTAAAGGTGGCGGTTGCAACCGAAACGTTGATTGCATTAAAAGCGCTGCAGTTACTCGGCTGAACCTCAGACGATTTCGTGCATTGGGAAGCAATCCTCTAGCGCCCGCAGAAAGCGCGAACTTTCAAAAATTCTTTGTAGAGCGTCCCTTCTGTGTCGACGAACCAAGAATAGATATACATCATGTTTTGAGTATGGCGCAATTCTTTTTTCGAAAGCCTGACTGAAAAACTGAATGACACCGCATCCGCAACATGTCCCTGTCATACAAAATCTCGACGACCACAATCCAACCGATGTATCATATTATCAACTTTGGACTACCTTGAACCGGTAGAACCCTCATATCGCCCTAGGGGCCTCAAGCTAAAGCGAGATGGCTATGCCACCACCACCACCACCGCCGCCACCACAACCACCACCACCGCACGACTACATCGCCACAAATCAAAACGTTCCAAGTCCGCCTCTATTGCCGCCTTCACCTGAGTACCAGTTTCCATCTGAACCCTTGGGAGATAGCTCATACGCCTTCAAGTCGCCTGAGACGATCTTCTCGAAGATCAGTAGAACAATTGGAACTCGCTATCAGCTACTACTTGATGCCTCGGCCCCACATTGGGCAGCTCGGTGGATTTTTTCGATATGCATTCTCTTGATATTCATGTTACGGATAGTTATGGCACAAGGTTGGTATGTGATCTGCTATGGTCTTAGCATATACTACTTGAATTTATTCATTGGCTTTCTGAGCCCCAAGATAGACCCAGCATTTCAGGCCGCCTCCGGATTTGATTTCAATGACCCGAACGATTCAGCCTCCGGTCCAATGCTGCCAACTAGGGCTAACGATGAATTTAGACCGTTCATCAGACGTTTGCCAGAGTTCAAGTTTTGGCTCTCGGCAACGACAGCAACATTAATCTCATTATTTTTAACCCTATTTGAAGTATTCGATTTGCCCGTATTCTGGCCAATTCTGCTGTTATATTTCATATTGTTGTTTGTCTCGACGATGCGACAACAAATAAGGCACATGCTTAGGTACGGCTACGTTCCCTGGGATAAGGGAAAGAAGAGATATGGCCAGGGAGAAGACCAGTCGAAATTGTTCTCTACAACTATTTAACGAAATATTAGGACAACTTCGGCTGAACGCAATCTATCCAAGTGGTGCAATCTAGAGAAGGAATTATACTAAAGCGAGGGTGTCGTTGATTTCTGATATCTAATCCTAAAGGAGACACCCAAGCTGTCACAATGTGATCGCGTCACATTATACTATCGCTATTAAATTAAGACGAACAGTCAGCTACTGCAACCACCGTCATCCTGTTTAAGCCAAATGATTTAATACTCGAGCAAACCAGGGATCTTGGTTATTAACGAGATCCCTCTCGGTTACCCTCTGACGTTTGGTAGTCTCGTTCAACGCCCCTGATGAATTGGTTGAGTTGCTTCATGGCAACACTCATCTTCCCACCGTCATCCGATCTGAACATCGCCTGGTTTTTCTGACACCATTGACTGTCGGATACACTGGCTAACCAAACACTTTCGAGCGCCTCCTTGCTTATCTCATCGAATTCAGCCTCATATGAGTAGAGAGTGTTTCTGCTCTCCACCAGACTGTCATGATGCAAAACCTCCAGGCTTATTTCGTCCGTTTGGTTGAATCCTACCCTGACTCGCGTCATAAGCTGGCAAAAACTTGTGGCTGCCAACCATTTATGAAGTTCAACGCTAAATTCATGCAACTCGTTTAAAATCTCGTGGCCCACGAGTAAGCCGAGTTCATTGAGTCTTGCTAGCGAGAGCGTCAAGTTGACGTAAAACTGATCCAGATTCATACAGGATTGTATGATTTTGGATAAGAATTCATGCACTTTCGAGGCGACTTGGACGGTAGCCAGTCTCTGACTGCCTCGCTCAATCCCGTTCCAGTCTTCTAGCTTGTTGAAATTTAGGGCATGATCGAAACTCATGTAATCTAATTGATCAACTCGGGACAATCCAGGAATGAGCTTCGTAACACGATATATAACACTACTTCCAGCGTGTGAGGAAGTCCCGAACTTCATAGACTTCTTTGTTAATTCGTTGATCAACACGTTCCAGCCTGTTGGCGAGGCAAGACTGTATATGAAATCCGATTGATCAGCTTCCGTGTCAGCTTGTCTAACATGAGCTAGTAAGTTCAGTTTACAAACCAGCCCAATATTCACTCCAAATAGAGTGAAAAACTTCATCACAAGCGGCCTCTTTCTGCCAAGCAGATGACTCTTGGCAAAAGCCTCCAACTTTCCAATTTGATCAAACTTACACGGCCTCTTCCGGTCATATTGCTCAACTAGCGCGTCCAAAGCGTAGATCGACTCCTTTTCGTTCTGGCATCGTTTAATAGATGTGTCCGAGCTAGAGTTGAGCAAATCCTGCTCGTCCAGACTCTTCAGAGATCTCACAAACTCTAGATATTCAGCTATTGTTTTGAAATCAAGCTTATTCTTG
>Ga0058699_1000523_pt1 | contig 11892 bp, 4 predicted proteins | sample AgamicAtPe_FD_55078 | JGI IMG/M metagenome (GOLD analysis project Ga0058699, IMG submission 55078) | Agave microbial communities from Guanajuato, Mexico - At.P.e | ecosystem: Host-associated > Plants > Phyllosphere > Phylloplane/Leaf | place: Guanajuato, Mexico | collected 2012-10-15 | reverse complement strand
AGGAGGAGGAGGAGGAGGAAATAAATGGTCATTGTCACTGCAACAAGGGGCGGCCAGTATGCTAATTCGCCGCTTGGCCGACGAGCGAGCGCCGGCTAAGCGCGAGAGTCAACATGGCGGCCAACTGGCGGCCGCGATTAGATCACCTGGCGGCGGCGGCGCCCCGCCGCTCGCATCCGCCGCTCGGCGGGCGCAATTTGCACGCCTAATCCAGTGGTCGCTGGGGGCTCTGGCCAGGTTAGGCCGGCTTGGCTTGGCTCGGCTCGGCTTAGGTTGGCCCCATGGGCCCACTCGAGCGCTCGCTTTGTTTGCTCTGCGCGCAAACTCTCGCCCGCTTGCGCCGCTCCGGCTCGAGCTTGTTGACATTTTCACGCTTCGAGCGAAAGCTCCATGGAAGAGGGAAAGAGAAGAAGAGAGAAGAGAGACTCTTTGGCTTTGCTTTTGGTTGCTTCCGGGCGGAAGCCGCCAGATGGCGCTGCGGGTGCTTTATTTCTATCCTCTAGTGGTGATAACAATTTTGCTGGTGTCCAATTTTGAACATTTTAAACATTCGCCGTCGCTCCTCTGTACATTCAGCCCATTTGAGTTGAGTTTAGTTGAGTTGAGTTGGGTTGAGTTAGATCGAATTGAATTGAATTTTTGCAGGCTTCTGCCCGCAAAACCAAACAAGTGGCGTCCCCTTCCGGCCGCCCGCAACTCCGCCCGGCTATCACAGTTCCAATTGTCCGAGTTTGTTTACCTTCGTTTCCGTTTATATCACAGACGCTCTTGTGAGGATGGCCGAGGGGCTAGTGTGCGAGCGGGTTGCCCGCGGGCCGGCGGTGGTTGTGGCCGAGTGGGCGGCGGCGGCGGCGGCGGCGGCCGAGCAGGCGGCCGAGCGGCAGGAGCAGCGGGCCGAGCAGGAGCGGCGGCCAGGGCGGGCGCGGCCGGCGGGCGCCCGCGGAGGCCGCCGCCTGCTGGCCGTCCAAAACGGTGATCAGATCTCTCGAGGCTCCGGCCGGTTGCTCGACTGCGAGCGCGCGCGTGTTCGCGGGTGACAGGTGAGTGAGGGGGGAGGAGAAGGAGGGGGAGGGTTAGCGTGCGTCCGGTTGGTCTGGATGGGTCTGCAGGCTGGAGTCTGGAGTCAGATCTTATCTGCGCCCAGCTCGTTCAAATTGATTGATCCGCCATATCTCTCTCTCTCTCTCTCTCGCTCGCTCGCCCAAATCCTCTTTGGCCGCCGGGATCAGCTCGCCGGCTTTAAAGCGCACGCGACGCGAGTTTGGGCGCAAACAGCGCCCATTATCAATGGCGAGCAGCCGATGGGATCGGCCGCCTCAGCCAGCCAGCTCGAGCGCGAGCGCGAGCGCGAGAATAATAATAACCATAAATAAAGACAGCATATTGGCGGCCCAGCGCAAACTGGCTCACTTTCGCACGTAAGCCAATGGGGGGCGCAGAACGGAAATTGCGCAAGTGGGCGCCGCGCGGAAATGGATATTCGGCGGGTTGTTTGCATTCGGGCGGCTGGTTTTGGAAGCGAGGGGGGCAATTTGTTGGCTCAGTGGCGGCTCAGCGTTTGCGGCCTGGCTGGCTGGCTGGCCGCCGCCGCCGCTGCCTCTGGCGCCGCCCGGATGGCAGAGGATCAAAAAATTTTATTGTTTTCTCGCGCAAGTCTGGGCCCGAGACTGGCAAAACTGAGCTGAGGCTCGCGCAAACTGCAGCCCAGGCGGCCGCGGCCATTGAGGAGCCCGGCGGCTCAGCTTAGATGCTTATCTCGGCTCGCTCAAAAGTGTCGCCGCTGGAGACGGGCGGCCACTTCCGGCGCGGGTGAGTCAGCGCGCGCGGGCGGGCGGCCAAGACGCCGCTCGCTTATCTGCCTGCATCCAGCGAGTCCAAGTGGCAGCCAGTGGCTGCAAATTGGGCCGCCGCCAATGGAGGTGGCCCCTGCGCTTTGCCTTTCGCGCTCTGAGCTGCGAGCAAATCTCTTGCCTCTCAGCTCTCGGCTCTCGGCTCTCGGAGCCAATAATTGGCCAGCATTAAGCGGCAAGGGGCGAGTAATTTATGCGCTCGTCTCTCCGCTTCCGCCCGCTTTGCGCTCGACGGGCGCATGAATTTATATTAGCCCTTGCTGATTGGCGGCCCACAGGCGGACGGCGCCCACTTTGGGCCCAAATGGATTCAAATTAATTCAACTCGTTGGGGCCAATTCGGGCGCTTGGCTTGAATGGGCGGGCAGGTGCGCTCGCTCGCTCGCTCTGCTTGCGCGGCGGCGGCGGCGGCGGAGGGGCGGCACTTTGGATGGGCCAATTTGAGCGCCCCGCCAGGTGAGCCGGCCGCCGGGCGCGAGTGGGCGGACGGGCGGGCGGCCGCTCTCACGACGGATCAATTAGTTTGAGTGAGCTGACTGGCGGGCGGACAATAAAATTGATTATTTGTCCCGCTTTGGGCGGCCGCTCGAAGGCTCGGCCAGGTCGCCCGGGGCGGCCAGTTCCGCTCGGCGCCGGAGCCACTCAAATGGGGCCCGCGAGGGCCAGGCTCAGGCTCTGCGGGTTCGGGCGGGAGAGGCGGAGAGGAGAGGAAAGGGGCTTCGGGGGATACTTACACGTCGTCGACCACACTGAGTGCGGATAGAGGCTCATGCGCGATTGGCCCGAGGGCCGCGCGGCCGCCGCCTCGGACTGCTGCTGCTGCTGCTGGCTGTGGGCGCGCTGCAGCGGCGGCCGCTGCTGTGGAGGCAGCTGCCAGGGGGCCGGCTGCTCCAGTTGCTGGTGCTGCTGGCGCATCAGGCTGGCCATGTGGAGGCCGGGCAGCGCTTGCTGCGGCTGCTGCTGCTGCGGCTGGTTCCGCTGCTGGCCTCTGGTGAGCGCGGGCGGGAGGGGCGTGGGCGCCCAGCGCTCGTAGCTCCTGAGGATCTCGGGCGGCGCCGTCGGGTCGAAGGGGAAGAGGGCGGGCGCGCGCGGCGGCGGCGGCGGCGGCGGCCTGAGGAGGGTGGGCGCGGTGGGCGGCGGCTGCTGCTCGTTCTGCACGATGTCGTTGCGCTCGCCGCCCTCCTGAGAGTCCTGCTGCGGCGGCGCCTCGCTGCTCGGCTGCAGCACCTCGATGGGCAACACGGTCATTGGTTGCGCCTGCTGCTGCTGCTGCTGGCCGGCGCTCGGGCCGAAGTGGGCGGCGCCGGGCGCCAAGTTGCGCAGGTACTCCTCGAGTCCGGCCTGCGCAGCCGGCTGCCTGGCTGCGTGTGCGGCCGCCGGCTCTGCTGGGCCGGCCGACTGCTGCTGGCCGCCAGTCAGCAGCGAAGGCCTCAGCGTTATCACGGGCGGCCGGCGCGTCGACTGCTGCTGCTGCAGCGCCGGCTGCTGCGCGCGCTGCTGGGCCGGCGCCAGGAGGCTCGCGTTGGGGCCGGGCCGCTGCGAGCTCGCCGCCGGCTTGCAGCAAACCTTGAATATCACCTTCATGTTGTGCTCTCGGCAGGGACTGAAGCGGCGCTGCGGGTCCCCCTGGTGGCCGAGGAGGGCCGAGATGAAGTAGTAGTCCTGGCCGGCCTTGAACTCGAGCCCGTTCGGCTGCGGCGTGAAGGAGCGAAAGGTGACCGTGACTGGGGGCCTCGTTTTACCCTGCTGCTGGTCGCACACTGCGACCACGCGGCCGCCGCCGCCAGTCAGCCTGCAAGTGTCGTACTCCTCCTTCGATACCTGTGGAGTTTTGTTTGGCCATGGGAGCTGGTTAGTAATTGATTTTTGCCTTCGCGCGGATCTGTTTGCTCGGCGGCCGCGATAGGCCCGCGGGCCGTGCGGAGAAACAATTTGTAAGCCTTGCGCCGCTTGCCTTGGCGCCCGCTCGCCCGCTCGCTCGCCACCCGAGGAGGCGCATTCAGGGCAACAAGGTTAAGTGGCAGCTTAATTGGCTGCCCGCCTGTCCATTGCGAGTTGCCGGCCGGCCGGCCAGGTGAGCAAGCCGATAATGAAGACAACTCGCTCGTAGGCGCTCGCTTCCAGTGGCCTCGTTAACTTGTTGCACATACAAGCAGGCGGAGAGCCGCCCAGCTCCTCCTAATCGAATAATCGCACCTCAAGCGAACGCGCGCTACCTGGCCGAGTGGCTGCCCACCGAGCGGCGGCGGCCATGATTGCCCAGCCAAGTGGCTCTGAGCGCGCGAGCAGCTGTGTCCGATTTGATCAGCGCCGATCGGATCTGATCGGATCGGATCGGATCGGATTCGATCGGATTGGATTGGATTTGATTTGATCAGATTGGCGCCAATTCATGGACAAGTGGAGTCCGGTCCAGCTGAATGCTGGTCGGCGTTGGCTTGATTGGATTCGGGTTGGCGGCCGCGGCCGCCGGGTGGCGCTAGCCGCGCGCGCGCACACCTGTTCAGCGCGCACAGTGGCCGCCCTTTGGCCAGTGAGCTGCCGGCCAAGCGGCTTACATGTTTCGCCAAGCCGGCCGCCAGGTGAGCGCAAGTGCCTTGGTGTCGCTCCAAACACCTCCAACGTCTGGGGGCGGCGCAAAGGCGCAAAACAAATGCGGCACTAATCCAAGAGCAAAGCGGGGTGGCAAGTTGAAGAGATTTGTAGTTGGCTGCGGCCGCGAACACTCAAGTTTGAGCCTGAGCGCCGTTTAATCCGCTCAAAAGTTTGCAAAACTCGGCCGCCCATTAAGGCGCGAGGCCGGCCGCTCGCTCGGCCAAACCAGAGGCCTTTGGCGCACTTCCGGCGCGCGCAAAACGAGAGGAGAGAAAGTAACACTTACGCTGTAGATGACGTATCTCTCCTGCGAGCCGCTTCCATTGCCGCCGCCGCCCGTCTGTGTTTGCGCCAATGTGGTCCTGTTCTGCGCGTCAACCATCGTGTTTGGCTGCTGCTGCTGCTGCTGCGGACAGACCAAATCCACTTGGTCATGGTCGTTCTGCTTCTTGTTGACGTCGAAAATGTGATCCGTGTTGTCGATCCGGAAGCTGCATGAATGGGAATGGAAATGCGCATGGAGATGGGAGATAGCAATTAGTTTGCTGCTCAAGGCTTCTCCGTTTTCCTCGCCGCTCGCCCGCTCCAGAGTCACGAAGTTTTGCTGGCCGAGTGTGGCTTATGGGCGGCGCCGTCTTGCCAGCCGCCGCCACTGAGCCGGGCTGCGTGTAGAGGAGGGCCGCTTATAGAGAGAGAGGCCAGGTAGGCGCCACTCGCGGCGGCCAAATATAGAGCCAGCAAAGAGGCGGATAATTAAAGGCTAATTCTCGGCGCTCGCTCGTCCGGGCGGCCGGCTGCAACGTGAGAGTCTGGGATGAGGGATGACGCAACAGGACAGGAAACTGCGGCTCAGTTCATGGCGAGCGGCCGACACAATGGAGNCGAGTGGAGCCAAGCAGAGCCAGGCCAACAGTCGGCTCGTCGCGCTCTGCCGCTTTGTTGGCGGGCGACACTTGAGCAACTTGAGCGAGGAAATTTGAATTAATTGTCGGCCAGATTCAATTAGCTCTTCCGTCGCCTGCGAGAGTTTTAATTACACACCTGGGCCGGCAGGTTGCTCTTGGGCACGCAAGTTGCTCGTCTGGGAGCTGGCGCGGCTCTGCTCGCTCGCCCGTCGGAGCAGCCAGCAGCGAGCAGCCGGCCAAGCGGCCCACTAGCGCGAGGACTCCGCGGGCCGAGAGTGGCCAGCTTGCAATAGACTTCAAACTGCGCCAGTTGGCCCAGATTTACCCTGGCTTTGGGGCCCCGAGAGCGGGCCAATGCAAACAAGATTTAAATATCATTTATCATCGGCCGCTTGCATCAGTGAAGGCCCCTGCGCGCCACATCGCAAATCGNTCTAGCCGAGGCTGGAGGCCCATGATTGATCGTGGCCGCGCACTTCCGGCCGCCAATCAGTTAATTGAAAGCCTGCGCGCNCCTCCCATTGGCTGGCTCGGCTTCGCTTGGCCGGCTTTGAACCCTTTAATTGGCTTTCTGCGCGCATTGGCAAGCTAGCGCGCGCCAAATGGGAACTCGATCGCCGGCGGCCGATTGTTTTGGGGCTGGCGCGAGGAAAGTGGGCCAAAGGGGGGGGGGCTGGCGGCGGGCGGCGGGCGGCCCAGTGCAAACAGAGCGGTGCCATTTGCAGAGGCCGGAAATGGGTCGGTGGTTGTTGTTGTTTTGTTGAGTTTGAGTTTGAGTTGTTGTTTGAGTTTGGCCGGGCGCGCCGGCCGCTGGGTGGCGCTGCGGCGCCGGCCGCTCGGAGGCCGCCAAAGAGGCGCTACCTGCGCTCGTGACGGGTCCGCTTGTTTGCGTTTGCGTTTTCGCCGTCGCTGCCGAGGTTGGCCCAGCTAGCGCTTCCAATCGGGCGCGATGAATCAGGGCCGGCCGGCCCCAATTGAACGCGCCAAGCGGCNCGTGTCTGCGCCCGAGCCAACTCAACTCTGCTCAGCTGAGGCCGAGTTGGCGCGAGTTTAATTGAAAGCCGCCCGCTTGCGTCACGCCGGCCAGCTGAACTGGCAAATCTGGAGCGCAACTCGAGTGGAGTTTTGCTCGCTCGCTCGCTCGCAAATTATCGGCATCAGACATCATTAAATGCGTGTTGTCGCGGCCATGGGGCCCAAATTGGATCAGCGCGCGCGCGCGCGCATCCGGCCGCCGCTCTTGTTGGATGTCATAATCCGGCTGGCCGAGTTTTGGGAGCGGCCGCCGCTTTTGCGCACGTGAGAACCGTTGGCTTCGGCTCAAAGGGGCGCCGCCGCCGCCGCCGCCGCTCGAGGGATCGAGTTTGTTGCTCGGCGTCGGGAACGCCCACTGGCGGCGGGCGAGCGGCCGCGCGGACGACAAAGCGGCCCAACACTCTCGTGGGGCGGCGAGCGCGCGCTTTGCCCGGCTCCAAGCGGGCCGAGCAGCGCCGAGCAGCTGCCAGACTGGCGCAGCCGGCCGCCACTCAACCAACAACAACAACAACCGGCGGCCCTCCTCACCTGGCCGGGCGTTCAATTAGCGCCGGCGCCGCCAGGAGAACAATTATCAAATAATTACCGCCCACTCGGCGCGGCGGCCGCGCGCAAAGACGCGCTCCCCTTGCGGCTGCGCGCGGAGGCGCCCAAAGTGGGCGGAGTCAGCCCGAGGCGAGCGCCACTTCTGAGCGGGCCGAGCAAAGGCCACTGCAATGGCAGCAGCAGCAGCAGCCGCCGCCGCCGCCGCCAGCCAAACCGAGACCGAATTCAATTGTGTCCCGCCGGCCGCCATAGAACACACATTGCGTGCCCACGGCCAGCGCAATTATCATAATGGAGGTGCAACTTCTAACAAGTTGCTGGCGCTTTCGGGGGGGCCGCGTGTGGTCGGCGCGCACGAAGGCGTACGAGCGAGTAAGACGGGCAGGTTCGTTGAACTTGCGCGAAGACGAACCTTTCCCAGCGGCAACCCTCTAAATCTGGCCCTCGCGCACACAACATGCTGCACCAATGCGAGAGTATTGTTTTGATTTATTTGATTTGCCAAGTTTGGCTCAAAACAAGCAGTGATTGATTGAGCCTCCGGCCAGAAGGTGTGCGCGCGGCCGGCCAACTGAACACAGGCTCACCTGTGCGCCGCGCAGCGCCGCAGTGCTGTGCTGTGCCGCCTCCTCCGCTGTGCAAACACACACAAACGCACTCGGCCGCCTTGCTAGCTAATGAAGGGGCGGCTCAGCTGCGCGCGCAGTGACGAGCCTTGTGCGTCCACTTTTCACAATTTGTTTTGTCTTCCGCAAGGACAGCTCGCGCCGCTTGATCGATGGCGGCCGGCGCGCTCGCCTACTCGGCCAACGCGCCAAATTGGCCGCCGCCCACTCAAGCAAGGAGCGAGCACTGGCTCTGGCCGGCCGCAGAGCGCGCGCGGCCGGAAACGCTGCCGCCAAGGAGACTGGCAAGCTGAGGCTAGTGCGCGATGATTATTCATCCCGAGCGTTAAGCTAGCCGCTTGGGCCGAGCGTAGCGCGCAACTTAGGCTTGAGGCTGGCGCAGCTTGAGTGGTTTGCTTGCTTGCTTCTTGTTGTTGGCCCACTTGCTCGCTGGCATTGTTTTTGTGGTGCGCGTTAGATTTGCGCATTTAGCGCGTCGAAAGAGGCTAGAGAGACACGGCAGAGGGCGCACTAAATTGCGTAACCGGCTCGCCGGGTCAAGTATCGGGCGCAGTGTGCCAAGCGCGCCGATCAATCAAGTGGCTTCTCTCTCTCTTTCTCTCTGCCTCTGCTCGCCGCTCTCTGATTAGATTGGCTTGCTTGCATCCCACTCTGTCCACTGGCTCGCTTGCCCGGCGCCGGAATTGGCCGGCCATTGAGCGCGGCGGGCCGGAATCCTTTCGCTGGGAAGCGAGCCCGCTGGTTGGTGTTGCGGCCTGGCCAACAATGGGCCCGATGAATAATGAGCCGGCGCAAGAACAATGGCCGCCCCGACTCGGAGGCGCTTTTTCCAGTTTGGAGCTGGAGCTGGAGCTCGGAGGCTGGAGGCTTTGGATTGGAAGCTGGAGGTTGGAAGCTGGAAGGTGGAAGCCTTTGGGCCGGCCAACAATGAGACAAGTGGCTGCTGGCCGCAATCACTCATCGTTCGGCCCACACTCGCTAACAAGTGGCCAACAGCAACAGCATCAGGCAATAGCAACAACGAGCGGGCCAACTTGACAGAGCCAGGTGAACGATTGGCGCTCAATAATCCTCCCTCTTCCTTCTTTCCCCTCCACCTGCGAGACTCGGCCACTCGAGCGGACAACAAAGGGCGACGCACAACAATGCTGTTTGTTTTGCCTCCCTCAGTTCCCACTAAACTCGAGCTCTCAACTCGGCAAAAGTGTCGAGTTTGCGCGAACTCCTCGGATGCGATCCTTGCGTGTTGGGCCGCCCGAGACCGGAAGCCACAAGTGGGGGCAGGAAGTTGCACGCGACTCGCTGGCTGTGGCTGCGCTCGGCGGCTTGCAGGTGTCAAATGGCGGCTAACTCAGAAATTATGATCGATTGTAGTTGGCGGCCGCTCGTTGGCCGGTCTTGCGCGGGAGGGGAGAGCTTTTTGCGCTTGGGGCTCCTCTGTTGGCCGCGTTGAGCTGGCTTCAGCGCTGCAGCTGGCTTCTTTCGGCCATTGGCGGGCCGAGACGCCAGTCTGGGCCCCCAGCCAAGCGGCAGGCTCGAATGCGTTCAGTTTGGTTAAATTAAACTTGTGCGTGATTTTTGGCCAACGCGTGATGGCTCAATCAGCGGCCGCGCGCCTCGAGCGGCTCAAGGCTGACTCGGCCCAGGTAAGAGTAGTAGACTGAGCCCAGGTAGAGCGTCGAGGAGTTTTCGCCACTCAGCGATTGAACCTCGTGCGCCTCGCTCAGGAGCTTGAAGTTTGAGGCAAAGTTTGGCGCATGCAGCGAGCGCAACACTTGGCCTTGTTCGTCGAATTGAAACACCAAACTTTGCATGCAGTAGGGGTCAACCTTGAGCCAGACTGCCTTTGTAATGAGGCCCGCGTCTTGGAGGGCGACAGAGTTTAAAAGTTTGCCCAAGCGCTCGATTGAGGAGCCAATAAAGTGGAGCGACTTGAGGAAGAGTTTGCGCAGTTTTGGAAAGTTGTTGAAGAATTCTGTGATCTCAAATTTGCCATCTGAAACGCCGCAGCCGCAGGCCGACCAATAGGTTGGCTGGCCGTTGGGCTGGTCGAGGCCGCGTCTTATGTTGTCCGAGTAGCCGGCGGCCCAGAGGAGATGCTCGGTCTTGCCCGCCTTCTCGCCCATCAGATGGTGCTTGAGGATGCGCCTGTTGTTGAGGTCGCTTATGAGGAGCGCGCTCCTGTTTGCGGTCAGCTCGAGGCCGTTTGGAAAGGAGAGGTTGCGCTCGTCCAGCTGGCCGCCCGGAAGGAGGACTGGCGTGACGGGTCCGAAGGGGCGGAGTTGGCGCGCGCCGACGTCAAACGCGAGCAGCCTACCGGAGTCGTCGTTCTCGAGCATCAGCCTGAACAGGTAGCGGAGGCTCCAGCGCCTACTGCAGTCGGTCAGGTAGATGAGGTCGGAGCCGCGCGAGCCGGCGCCCCAGTCGACCGCAATGTCGTCGCCAAACAACACTTTCGCCTCCTGCCCAGCTGGCCGCCCATCTTCCAGCTGGAGGTGGCCGAAGTCGAGCAGCTTGCGCACGCTCGGCTTTGCGTGGGCGCTCGGCGCGGCCAACTCGAGCAGGTAGAGGCCAGAGAGCGGGTCGCTGACGTAGAGGCGCGAGTCGTCCGGCGACAGGCGGATTCCGAGCGGCCGCGAACAGCGCGACAGGCTCACAAGACGGGGCTCGAACTCTGCGCGCGGCCCGTAGAGTTCAATGTCGCGCTCGCAGAAGGGAGCCACCTTGCTGCTTGCCCCAATCCTTGCCTCTCCTCCATCCTCGCGGCCGCCAGCCTTGGTCGTGGCAGTTCCATCCTCAGCGCCAAACTTGAAGCTTGCAAGCGCCGACTCGTCCTGAACGGAGCCGCGCGCGTTCAATCTGGCCACAAGCGTCCAGCGCTCCTCGTAGGGTTCAACCAACAGTATGAATCCGCCCTCAACTCCCGTGTAAAAGGCACTCCTGTCCGCCTTCCAAGCCATCGACTCGGGCGCATGGAACTGGCCCGCAAAGAGGCTCTCGCTCCTGTCAAGCAGCGAGTTGCTTGCGAGCGCGCCCACGAGTCTTGGCCGCGGCCTGGGCGCCGATATCTTGGCCTCGATTTGGGGCTCCTCCATTGGCCAATAGTAGATGAGCAGGTTTAGCGCAACAAATAGGGCTAACGCTTCCATTGTTCTTCGGCCAACTAACTGTGCGCGCAGGCAGAGCGAGCCAAGCGCCTTCTGCTGGCTCCACAAGTTGCCGCCAGCGCCACTCTTGCGCCTCCTCGGCCGCTGCTCCTCGCTCGCAAGCTCGTAGGCTGGCCAACCCGACGAGCCCAGCTCCAAGTCTCGCGCGCGGCCAACCTTTTCGCCGGCGCCGCCCAGACTGGCCGCCCCCGCCGCAAACCCGGCGCCGCGGCCCACGCGCAGCCTCGACAGCTCCACGCAAGCCGACTGGCTCGCCGGAAGCAGAGCCTCCTGCTGGCCGCCCGCCCGCCAGCCTCCGAGCGGCGCCGGCTGCTGCTGCTGCTGCTGGCCAACGCTGGTGTTTGTTTGCCGGCACTTGACCGGCGCCGTCGCCGCCCCTTGCTGCTGCTGCTGCTTTTGCTCAAGCTCCAACTCCAACTCCAACTGGCCCAGCACTCGCCTCTCGCCCCTCATTGCGTCCCTTTGGCACTTTGGCAAAACACTCTCCACCTGCCTCACCCACTTTGCGCAAAACCAAACTCGAGCAGCCCCAAAACAATGGGACGCCAAACTTGGACAACTCAACTCAACTCAACTCAACTTTGCTCAACTCAACTCGACTCGACTGGCGCCCTCGACGCTTTTGCTGGCCAAATAATGGGCCTCACTTGGGCCGGATGGAGCCGAATGGAGGATGGAACTCGGCGGCCGATTGGCGGGCCGGCCGACGGGCGCGACCAGCGAGAGAGGCCGACGAGCGCTGCTTGCGCCCGAAAGCCGGCTGGCTAACCTTGCTCGCCCAAAATCCTGCACAAACTCAAGCTCAAGCTCAAGCTCCAGCGCAAAGCCGAGCTCAAGTCTGGTTTTCTCTGCTCCACTTGTCGCTTTGCCAGTGGAAGTTGATCGAGTCTGGCCACTTGGGCGGCGCTCGCTGGCCAAAATGGAATGACAAACTTTCTCTCTCCCTCTGAAGGCAGCCCCGATGTTTGTTGTTGAACTTGGAAAGATAAGGGGAGCAAATGTTGGCGGCTAGGTGGCCGCAACATTCGGCTCACGGGCGGCGGCGACGAGTCGGCTCCATCCGCAATCTCAGTCTTACTCTCACTCTCACTCTCAGTCCCAGTCTCAGTCTAAGTCTCCCTCTCTCAGCCTCAGTCTCGATCCAATCCGATCCGATCCGATCCTATCC
>Ga0058699_1000522_pt1 | contig 11893 bp, 11 predicted proteins | sample AgamicAtPe_FD_55078 | JGI IMG/M metagenome (GOLD analysis project Ga0058699, IMG submission 55078) | Agave microbial communities from Guanajuato, Mexico - At.P.e | ecosystem: Host-associated > Plants > Phyllosphere > Phylloplane/Leaf | place: Guanajuato, Mexico | collected 2012-10-15 | reverse complement strand
TTCTGTTCCACAAGTATCCTTCGAATGACAGATTTAAGCTTGGTAGATGGCAAAGGAAGTGTTGGCAAATGGATATCTAACCGAGGAGCGAGGTGTCGATGTCTGACGTGGGAGCCACGGATGTTTGAGTTCGTTGTGTCAACTCAGCATAGAGAGATGATAGTCCGTTCGCCCACAAGCCGGCTCCAGAACTCCACGTCGGTCGATGGAAGAATCTGTGCATTGCACAGAATATGGCTTACGTGTTAGCCTGCACAGTGTTCCAATGATGCATTGATTTTAGTGGATTTTGGGTTGCTCATTCTATTCGGTCTCTCCCAAACGCCTACCCCTAGGATCAACGGCACCTCGGGGGAAACAGTTGTACACCTAGATACGTTGACAAGGCCATGTACGTAATATATCGTTCACTCTCTGAGACAAGAATTTCAATTAGATCTGTTGGATTGAGAAAGCTTTTGCGCCGAGCTGCTCGGAAGTTCCAATATTTTGGGCTGCACAATAAAGTTTTTCAAGGTGGTTCAGATATCTCGACTGGACTGTAATTTGAACTTCGTGATCAGAGGTCACACAGAGAAAGTGTCAGTAGTTGCACTCCATCTCTCCCTGCATCTTTGTCCGTAGTAACTGCAGAAGTCGTAGTCGTAGAAAGTCATTGTCCGAGAGCTCAAGCCAGAGAATATCTCTCTCTCTCTCTCTCTCTCTCTCTCTCTCTGCCTCGTGGCTCCAAACAATGACGTAAGTCGGAGAGGTAACAAGGAGTGGACGATTCAAACATGGTTGGGATGACATGTAGTGTGTTGAGTTTAGCGCATGTTGGTTACCTGTTGAGCTTGCGTGAGAATATCCACAAGTTGGCCTTGAAATTGAGTTAAGTAGATGAGATTGCGCGGAACTGGGCGCTGAAACTCGCGAGAGTGATGCTTTGAACGCTGATGGAAACTTAATTTCTAGTTTCACTCATCGCTCACTAGGCCAAATCTAAATAGTTATAACAACACCCTAGCTTGAGACTAGTATTCTGCCATCCATGACCACATACAATGGGCGAGAGTTGGCCTCAACGAGCTCCGATGCCATTGGCGGCCGCGATACTAGATCAGGTCGAGCTTACTCGCACGTTTCTCACCCGCGGGCTGTCGCCGTAACGCTGCCGCGAGTTGGAAGCTCTCTCATCAGTCACAGTTGGCTCCATGCCACTTTCAGCCAAGTTTTCGAAACTACAAACTACGATTCCACTTAGCCGTAGGTAACGAGGGAACTATATTATCCGGAGTTTTGAGCGAGAAAACTTGTGCTCACTCTAGGTAATTACTAAAAAACTATGACAATTAGCTGGAAATGAGGTAGAATTTAAACTGGCGGACAGGATCTCTTGGCGGCAGCAGATTGAGCGCGCAACAAGTTGAGAGGGCACCAATTTGGTCATAAGAGGCTTGTTAAGTTGGTAACCATGTTAGCAGGCAGGTCTAATAGTTTTATGGGCACGTTGACGAACTCTCTATCCATCATCTAATTCACAGCGAGACTTTGTGCAATGTATATTTTAAACTCATCAAGTGAGCGCATACCACCCCTCATCAAACCAGACGCTATTAGCGAGCTTCACCTCTCTCAGCAGCCAATCAAGAAGCGATTCAGAAGAGTGGCCTCTGAACAGAGTGTCATTTGAGAGTGCCGGTAAATCCATGCAAACAAAACCATTACCAAGCCAATGTTATGCAAATTGGGCTCCCGATTGCTGGTGTCACGCACGGCCAGGCAGGTAGATACATTGCATGAGTTAAGCGAACGATTCGTAAGGCAACCGCCAATGCCAGCAAGGGATGAGGATGAACTAGTCAAGTCAAGGGCAGTGAGAGGGCAGCGACCCGGCATTAGCGGTGCAGAAGAGTGTAAGATTGCGCTTGTAAGAGTTTGTGGCCAGCAGCATGCATCTTGGTCGCCAGCTAGAACCATAAATCACCCAGAAACAACAACCTGCCACCTGCTCTGTCTGCTGCTAACTCTCGCTAATGTGTCCCGATCATTGGGCCAAAATCTGAGACAGGCCGACGAGTCGGTTGCGCTGAATTCAGTCACGCAACTAAACCACCTCAACCAACAACAACAGCAGCAGCAAACTGCCTACCTAGCCCAGCTCGGCCCCATCCTAGACCCGCCACCTGTCGTACGCCAGCCAGTCGTTCAAGGTCCAGGCGTCGACTTGTTCGCGTTAAACACTCGCAGGTTTGAACTTGACCACCATCATCAAGGCTCAGCGGCAGCGGCCGATAATGATTCCAAGTTGGGCGAGCTGATTGAATCCAATTTGGCAAATGTGCCCGACAGAATACTCGCCAACTTGCCCGATGATGTGAGCAGGGAAGTTCTAGACTCGCTAGCCACAGATCCAGCGCTCTTGGTGAGCTTACCAGGTGACCCAAATACAAGGGTGCTATTGGAGGATGGAAACGATGATCCTGATGGCGCAAGCATAGAACGGCTCACCAAGAGTTGCATGACGGTTCACGCGAGCAGCGCTCGACCAGAGCAACTAAATGTTACCTTCCATCTCTACACTAAGAACAATCCCAACGTTCCTTTCATCATGAAACCTCACATAACTCGCCTCGAACTTATCAAGAGCTCGCCCTTCGACGTCTCTCGGCCCATCAAGTGGATAACGCACGGATTTCACACAAACGTCGACAAGTCCGAGTGGATGGTGGAGGCAAAGGATAAGATTTTAGCATTCGAGGATGCAAACGTTATTTTAACTGACTGGCGAAGGGGAGCCTCGCCAGCTCTTGCCTTCTATCCAAAGGCGGCCGCGAACGCCCATGTTGTGGCCAAGATGATAGTGAAAATTTTGCGCCGATTAAAAAACGACGTCGACTTCTCTCAAGTTCACTTGATTGGCCACTCCTTGGGCGCTCATATCATGGGTTTCGTGGGCAGCGCATTCACTGAGGAGCACTTGCACCAGCAGCAGCAGCTTCTAAGTGCCCAAAATGGGAATAAACCCTATTGGCGGGATACTGCCACCAGTAGGCAAGCTAGTGGAAACCATCTTATTGGTCGAATAACAGCTTGCGATCCGGCTCTCCCATGCTTTGGGCCAACTAGTAGCGCGCCAAATAGTCCGCACCCGATGGCACAGGCGCCAATCACGAGCGAAAAGTCACACCAACTGGCCGAGAACCCAGTCAGTGCGGTTTGGTCGGAAGCCAGCGAATGGACTCCCTCAATGTGGACACACTTGAGGCCGGACAGCGCCATTGTAGTGGAAGTGATGCACTCAAATCCTGGAGTCATGGGCTATGCGGATCCCCTTGGCGACTATGACTTTTATCCAAACGGATTCGAGCGGCAACCAGGCTGCGGCGTGATCAACCAGCCTGGGGGCGAAATTTTGGCGCCCGCGAGCGTTGGAGGCAGGGCATTGGAGGTAGACTCGGCCAGGGGTTTCAGTAGGAAGCGCCGCCAACTGATGAACGGGTTTCTCGGTTCAATAATAAGCTCAGTGACGGCACCCCGACCTGGTGCTAGCGCGCCACCCTCGGAGGCGTTCAGATTCTCGCATACCATTGACAGGTTCATCAAGCCGATACGGGACTTCTTTCATGGTTACACCTGCTCGCACCACCGCTCCGTCGAGTACATGGTCGAGTCTCTATACTACGAACGAGTTCCACAGGATAGAAAACTCGACAGGGACTTGGTCTGCCAGATGGTCGGTTACAGGTGCTCTGACTACTTGAGCTTCAAGAAGGGCTTCTGCTTCAAATGCGCCAACGAGCTCGATTGCCGCGCCTTCACCATGTCAACCAAAATGGCCCCCACCACCAACCTGGGCTATCAACCCTCCCTCATAGCCAACTTCCAAGCCTCCTCAGCTAGAGCCCTGAGTAGCCCCGACATGTTGATCAAATTCAGGCTCCCAAACCAAACTTTAAACTCTTCAGTTGGAAAGAATCAACAATTTGAACCAAATTTCACCCACCCAAACGCTAGCCAAAGGCTTCTTGAAATATCGCAACGCTTAGCTAAGCGAGTTTTACCAACCAATAATCATTATAACCAAAACTATTTACCTCAAAAGAAGAACCAATACTTTTTCGACACAAAACCCTCAAAGGAGTTCTGCCTCCACCACTACCATTTGTATGTCAAGTATCGCTGGTTTAGGGTTCGCGATGGAATCTCAATAGACGGACTCGAGCTAATGGGAACGCTCGCAAACATAACGAAACGCTCGCAAATCTCACTCAACAAATACACCTACCAATCATACACAATGCTTTTAACTGAACCCGTATTTCTCGGCCAAATCGAGAGCCTAATTTTGTTTGGGCAAAAGATAAAACCAATGTACATTGAACACATTGAGGTAACTTACCTGAGCAATTTAGATTTTCGCGTTAGGGCGCTCGGTTCTGCGCGGCTGTGCCGCTCTCGCGAGGTCAACATTGGCGGCGCCCAGATTGCAAGCCTAACCGGGTTGCCTCTAGGCGCTGCCGAGCTAGCGACCGCGAGCCTCTTTGCAAGGTGCTCGGGTCAAATGGTTTGAGTGGCGGTAGTGGTAATGGTAGCCAGCCAGCAAAGAGGCGAAAAGTCAAGAAAGAAATGGGCCAAACATTTAAACACAAAATCCAACCCGAACGCGCTCAGTTATCACGATGAAATTTTATTCTCAGCTGTCTGGTTGTTTATCAAATCTCTCCATCTCCATCTCTCTCTCATCATCCTCTTCCGCCTCTTCCTTTCCTCTTAAGCTCTTATTGTAAGTTCAGTGGATCAAGCAACAGCGCTTGTTTCGTTTCTTTAATTGCTTGCCACTATTGTTGTTCCTAATGAGATCAGCTTTGTTGCCAGAGTTGCGGCCCTCTCCTCTCTCAGGCCAAACTCCCTCCTCTTCAGCCTTCCTTGGCGCCTGAAGCTCGCTAGCTTTTGAACTCTTGTTACGTTTACTTCCCATTTCCTTCAAATTACCTGAGCGCTCGTTGACGTTCGCGGGCAAGGTGGCCGATTTGGCCCTGTTTTCGCCGGCGTCCAATCCTCCGCCAGCAGCATCCCTCCCTCTCGCCGCCAATTCCGATCCTTCAAGTTGAAGCAAATCGCTCATCTCGTTTTCAATGCTAGTTATGAGCTTATCAATGCTGTCAGTGTCGCCTCCATCGGTTTGCCTAATGAAACGAGGCACCGATTTTGCCCTACACAAGCTGGCAGCCCAAATTTGCTTACCTGCGGCCGAGTCAAGATCATTGATGGACTTGCCTCGCGTTAGCCGCTCGCAGTTGGCCGCTCCAACCTGCTTCCACTCGCCTGTCAGCTCTTGAGTTTGCTTGAAATCTTCGCGCCTCAAATGAGCCGCCCTCTGTCCAGTTTCGCCAACTGCTCTCACCTCAAGCTCTCCCCCATTTCCAGTTTGCTCTGGCGCCACCATAGGCTGCGGCTGCCTTACTTCGCAAGCGGCCCGCTCCTTGGCCACCCCCTTCGCAATCCGAACCAACACGGGCAGCTCTTGAATGGGGTAGCCGCGCTTCATCAGCTTCACCATCAGGTCTGCCTCCCAGCTGAGCTCGGTGCCCGGCTTGAAGGGGTTGTCTGCGCCACTCTCGACCATCGCGCCCAAGTCGATCAGGTGAACCCTCAGTAGGTCGCCGTCGCTCTTCATTCGCTGACAAATTGAGGCTCGCTCGTAGAAGTCCTCGTAGCAGCTGGCCTGGGCGCCCTTCGCGTTGCAACCCTTCATCGTCTCCGTCGTTTGGCTCTCGGGACTTTCTAAGCCGGAATCCTCGACACTGACTCGCACCATGCTCGGCAGATGCGATATTGTGCGCGATCTAAATGATTGGCTGAATGTGGCCCGACTTGGAACCCGATCGCTTGGAGCGACAAAGCCAAATTGGCGCTGGCCTCGCTGGTAGAGCCGCTGCGGTTGCTGGCCTGTGTTTAATGGCACGTGAAAGGAGTAGTTGTGGCCGCCGCCGCCGGCGGGCGACTGGCGCTGGCGCCACGATGGATAGAAGTTGACGAATCTGCCCATTTGTTGGCCCGCCTGCTGGCGGAAGTGGCCGCCGGCTGGCCTCCTCTGCGCGCAAGGCCGAGCGCCGTCTGTGGCCGTAAACAGGTAGGCTTGCTGGTATCTGGACTGCAACTGCTGCTCCGCTAACCTTTGCGCCCGCTGCTGGTTGCCATTGGAATCGGGCCTTTGGTTGTGGTTGCTGGCGTGTTCGGTGGCGAAAAGCAATATGTTTTCATCATAATGGCTTGCAACAATGGAGGACGCTAAGTCTGAATCAGTGTTGTAGTCGTAATAATGATTATGAGAGCTCCTCTGCTGCTGCTGCTGCTGCTGCTGCTGCTTGTTGGCCGAATGAGATCGCTGTTGCTGCAAGTCAATTGCTGCCTGAGAGCTGGCGAATTGTTGTTTACTTCCGCGCCTCTCGGCTGCAGGTGCAATCAGGAGTCTAACCTTCCCGTTGGCGCCATTGTTGCTTCCAGTCTGGTTGTTGTTATTGTTGTTGTTGTCGTCATGATGGAGCCGAGTGGGTTGCAAATTACCCTGGCTTGCGCTGGCCGGCCGCCACTGGCCGCCAGTACGCGTGACAGCGTTTTCCTGTCCACTCTGGTCGCAAGCTGAACGATCCATCTGGCCAATGGAACTGGAGCTGGCGGTTGCTGCTCGCCTCACGCTGCCCCCTCCCTCTGGGTCCTGTGTGGCCGTCGAGCTGGCGGCACAACCCTCGCGTTTGCCGGCCGGATCTTGGGTCGGTTTTGCGCGCGCTCGTTTGTGTTGCTTTAGGCCGACTTGGGCGCCTCTATGGACCAAGCTGCGCTCGCTTGGCATTGGCACTTGAGGAGGGTAGAAGTGGCCGAGCCAGGTTCGCCGAGGGCTCTCAGCTGGCGGCGCTGCTCTCGACTCTCATGGTTTGGTTGGAGCTTTGACAAGGCACTCTTCTCACTACCAACAGCTCCACACTTACACTCTTACGCGCGCCGAGCCACTCCGATGGTTTACAATGGAGGCGCCCTNGATGGGTGGCTAGATTGTTGGTTTTGGATGGATGAGGTTCTGTTTGGAGGCTGGAAGCAAAGTGTTTATTGCCTCGCGCTCTTTGCCTTGCTTGTTGGTGGCGCGAGCGAGAGGGAACTGACTTCGAGTGAAGCCACTTGACTCGGCNGCGGCGGCGGCGGCAGCGGCGGCGATGGCGCCAGCTGAGCAGCGCAGCCCAATGTTTGCTGGGCCAGTGGGCTAGCCAAGTTGGGCCGCCTCTGCGCGCCACCACTGCTCTTGGCGTCCAAGGCAGACGCTCAGGCAGAGCGGCAACAGCAAACTTTGTTCGAGACTAACGTGGTAGCAGTGCTGCGAGGAGATCAACTCAGTTTGTTGGTTAGCTAGCTCGGCGGCTGCGGCGGCCAGCGCCTACTGTAATGCATGTAATCTGGCCGAAGGCTGACGAGCGCCCGCACTCTCGTCTCACGAGGAGCCCGCGACAACGGGTGTGCGCGCTCGCCCTTGCGGCCACAATAGCCTCATCAGCGCGCCAAATCTCGCAAGGCAAACTCCGCGCACTTTCTCCCCCCAAAATGCTAAACAAAACCCCACTCGCTCCCCGGTTGGCCCACTTTCGGGCCCAACCTCCCCTAATTGGACTCTAATTGAGCCCTTCGCTTTGGACGTCCGTCTGCTTCCTGCGCTCGATGGCCGACAACATGAGCTGGCGCCTGAACTTGATTGGCTGGCCGGCGGCGCAGGTAAGCGCCTTGCGCCAGCGAGCAGTCCTCCCTTCCTCTCTCTCTCTCCCTCTGCTAATGGGCCAGCGCTAACTAGCCAGCTTAGGCTCGCTGAACAAAGCGCCACACTCGCTCGCTAACTCGGCCGCAAGCAGCAGATGTGCAGCGCTTAAATGGGGCCCAAAGCGAGAGCTTGCTCGCCCAAATCCAATCTTGAACAGCGCCAAGGGTTTGTCGCTTCTGCTGGCGCCTTTGCTGGTTTTGGATTTGATCAGTTTGATCAGTTTGCGTTGCACTCAATTTGATTGCGAGCTCGGGTTGTTTAAGTTGAATTGAATTTTGCAATTGGATTGGATTTGCTCTGCTTGGATTGAGCCGCTCGGTGGAGGAGCAGCGTGGCGAGCAGTTTTGAGTGTGGCTGGATTGAGCTAGAGTTTTGCTTGCCTCTCTCAAGCGGGCTGTTAGTTTTGTTGGGCCGGCCGAGCGCGGTGTGCAGTCCGCCTCTCCTGTCTGGAGCAAACGGCGACTAGCTTGCCAGTCGCCAGCCGTCGCCAAGCAAACCAACCGCGACCGGCGCACAACTCGGCCTGCAAGCAAGCCAGCCAGCCAGCCAGCCAGCCGGCCGGCCCACTGCGGCCGAGCCAAGGTAGCGCCGCCCCGCGCATGACAACTCGCAGCCAGTTGCGTAACCTCCACTTCCTCCTCTGGAGAAGCCGCTCTCGTTGCTCAGCCGCCCGCCCGCCCGCTCATTCATCATCATATTTCCGTGCATTGTTGGTTTGGTTGGCGCCGCAAAGGTGGCCCGAGCATTGGAAGTCGTGCTGGCTCAAGCGGCCCAGCAAACGCTGCAGCACAGACCCATTGGCTCCGCCAGCGACAACGCCACAGCCGCCCCAAACTCGACACGACATGTACCTGACCTTCAGCAAAAACAATGCAAAGCAGCCGGGCCGCTGAGAGCTAATGCTCATGTTGTTTATGTTGCGTCACTCTGCCCGCCCATCCATCCATCCATCCGCCCAGCCAGTCCGACTGGGCCGACTCGCTGGCAGGCTGCGCTTGGCATCCGCATGGACAATTATGCAAATCCCAGCCTCGCCATTCTCTCCAGCAAGCCTTTGTTCCTGGCGACGAGTAAATTGATTGGATTCCGCTCCATAATCATCGCCATCCTCCTCCCGTCGCTCCGCCTGCGCGCGCCGAATGGTGTATCCCCATTCAAACGGTCGCGTCTCTGGCTCGATTGGGGCCCGGCACGCGAGGAGGCCTCCGCTGGGCCTCGCCAGGTGGCGTTGGGTGCGCCACTGGGACCGCCGCTCGCTCGCCAACTCGAGCTTTGCATTGCACTGCACAGGTAGGGGATGTGCGAGGCGAACTCTGCGCGAGAAGCCCCATTGGATGCACCTGCGCCCGGTGCTGCAACTTGCCGAGCGCGCAGTACAAGTCTTCGGCTCGAGCAACAAGATGGTGTTGTTTTCCAAAAACAACATCAAACTAAGAATGCAACATTGTAAACAGCGGCCACCTTACACATGCGCTCAAATTGTGTGAATCCAAATCTGCCGCCGATGGCAGATTTGGATTCCTTGCGCTCAATTGGAGCCTTCAGGGGCGAGAGGCCAAGCAGGCTGAGCTTGTTAGTGTGGCGGCAGTGGTGGTTTTTACACACTATTTGCAGGCAGAGGGTTGCTGTGTTTGTCATCCTGGAGGTTCAGGTTTTTCGCGCGCGAGCCAAGTGTTTTAAGGAGCGCGCGCGCGAGTTAGCTCGCGTCATCCCTCTGCTCACCCATGAACAGGGATGGATGGATGGATGGATGCCCTGAGGCTTCTAGTGAACAAAATAAAACTAGTCGTCATCGTCATAATGAACGCACCTTCAAGGGAGGCTTTGCGTTCGCGAGAGACTGGTTGCCGTGAACTTGTTAGCTAAAGGAGCGAGCGAGGAGTCTCCTTTAGCCGCCCGCTGCCAGTTGGTTTATTTTGGGACGCTCGTTTGGGCCGGACGAGCTTCCACTTGTTGTCGGCTTCGCACTTTGTCCTGGCGACTTTTAAGAAGAAGCCAGCAAGCGATGCTCTGCAAGGGCTCAGCCGGCGAGTTCATTGACTCTTGGGGGCGAAGAAGGCGCACTAGGCGCCAGGGAGCCGGCAGTGGCGCCTCCAGCCGAGCGGCGGTGGCGGCGGCGGCGGCGGCGGCAGTCGCGCCGGCAGTCGCGCCCGATTGGGCCTCCCGTCTTAGCGCCTCGCTCGTCGCAACCTTGGCCGCACGAGCAACCGGAACTGGCGGGCCCCACTTCCGGCGCTCGCTGAACTCAGCGCACGTGCAAGCCGCCTCCACACGGGCGGGCCCCCGAGCGCGCCCTTCACCTGCTACCTGGCGCCCGGCGAGCGAGCGTTAGCTTGGGCGGCAGAGCCATGAGCAGGTCGCGTGGGCCAAGGCGGCCAGGCGCCTGCCCGAGCATTGAAGAGGCAACAGGCAACTGGAGGCAGTGGCAAAGCCAACGCGGAGGCCGCCCGCTTGCGGCTCGCAAGTCGCGCGGCCAACCTGTTGCGCGGCGCAAATAACCCACCTGTTCCAGCTAATTCCAGTTGTGCACACATTTGTTTGCGCGCAAAGCGCTCCATGTTCATTGACCGACCTTGACGTCTCCTCGTCTAAGGGCCTTTGGCTGCGCCGGGAGCAGTTGGCGCACTTGCGCCGGCAACCATCTTGTGCCGGATTGTTTGCCTCCCTCGTTGCTCCGCGTTGCTTGAGCTCCTGGAACAGCAGCCAGCGCNTCTGTGCAATCCGGCGCCAGGAAAGCCCAACTGACAGGCTGCTTGCGCTGAGCTTGGGTGTCAGTGTGATGGAGCGCCCGCCTAGCGTCTGGCCAGTTGGGATTGGGCGCGTGAACTCGCTTTGCTTGAACTGGCACAGGGGCGCGCTGTTCGCGGCGCACAGGCTCGCTGCGTGTGCACAGGATTGGCCCTCAGGAGACAGAAGATAGGCTTTCATAATGCGCGTATGCCCGCAACTAGCAAACAGCGACAGCAACAGCGGCGCAGCAGACCAGCACTCGCCTGCTGGAGCCGCTGACTCCAGCCGAAGACAGGTGAGCTTGCGCAAGTTCACGGCACTCGTTGGATAAGCTCGGAGGCTCCCCACCTGCAACTGAGTGGCCCGAAACAATTCCGTCATCGACAATCTTAGTTCGAGCGACCAAGTTCGAGTCTGGTGGCCGCCAGAGGAGGCTGCACCAAAGTGGCCTCCAGCCGGCGCAAATCCTCGTTGCCAGGCGACAAATTTCGCCCTCGCACCTTCAAGGTCACGACGATGCTCACTCGTGCGGCTGGACGAGATCAATTTGGTTAGAGGGGGCGCAAACTAAATGGACGAGCTCCTTTCTTCGGGCGCTCCGCTCGGCGCTCGTTCAAGGTTTATTCTACTGTCTATCTTTCCACGGGACACAAAGGGTCGGGGTTAATGTAAATAAATAACTAGTGAAAGCTCTTCCTGTTCGAGTTTGACTCAGAGTTCCTCTGTGCGTCTGGTCGAGTTGCGAGCGGCTCGCTCTGGAGCGGCGACTTAAGCGCAGCTTTATCCATAGGCGCGGAGTGTCTTCGGGCGAGTTGCCGCAAGCAGTGCGTGTGCGTGTGCGTGCGAGCGAGCGCGCATCTATATCGCTATCTCTCTATGCGCGCCCGCGAACTCGCCCACGCCCGTCTAATGACGCGCTCGGCCGACAGGAGCGGCAACTCGAAGAGCGCCGAAAGGACGAAGGCGCTGGCGTAAGTTATCACAATGTTTCCGAGAATTAGGTAAAGCATTAGGTAGTGCGAGAAGTGGAAGCTAGCCTGGCGGCTGCCGTAGAAGACGGCCATCACAATTGGATGGATGAGGAAGGCGGGATAGGTGAGGCGGCTGAAGGGGAGGAAGAAGGGCGCGCTTAGGATTCCCTCGAAGATGCCGCCGTGTTTTGTCATGCAGGCGAAGATCATCCAGCCGGTGGCGCAGGCCCAGAGNGGCCGCGAGAGGGCACTGTAGAGTGCAGATTGGAGCTCGCTGGGCGGCTTCCCGTTCATGGCCGGTTGCATTGCCAGTAGGATGGCGGCCAAGGTCCCGATTGAGGCTGTCCAGCCGAGAGTTACCTGCCACTGTTGTTTGAGTTTGGTTGGGGGCGTTAGTTTGTTTGGT
>Ga0058699_1000521_pt1 | contig 11894 bp, 6 predicted proteins | sample AgamicAtPe_FD_55078 | JGI IMG/M metagenome (GOLD analysis project Ga0058699, IMG submission 55078) | Agave microbial communities from Guanajuato, Mexico - At.P.e | ecosystem: Host-associated > Plants > Phyllosphere > Phylloplane/Leaf | place: Guanajuato, Mexico | collected 2012-10-15 | reverse complement strand
AAAGCTCGCAGGTAGGTCAATCAGGGTTATTGATAATTTGCTGACCCCAAATCGAAGCTCGTTCAATTAAGCTGATTGCAAAAGACTAGCATCGGGGGTTTTGTTGAAGCCTCGTGGCCCCTTTTTGTCACGCACACAACCTCATTGACCTCAGAGAGATTCGTGTAACGTCTCTAACTAGAACAATGCTACTCAAATTCTGTCTCGAAATGCTGAGGTTCATAATGATCGTCTTTTTATCGGCCACAAGCTGCCTCAAATCAGTTTATCTGGCCAGTTTTACACCGAATAGAGGTCCTATCATCTTGAACAATGGGCTCACAGGTCTGCAGATTGCGACCGTCTCGCCGGCGCCCGATCAGGTAGTTGGGTTCACCGGAAGTCCAACTACGGAACAGGAGAACAACGTCGTCCCAACGAAATCTGATTCTCGAACGAGTTCAACACAAGCACCAAGTACCAAATCCCAGCCACCAGCTTCATTAGATCCTGGGGGTGACTTTGACGACAGCACCTTACCAACCAAGCCCACACCTGGCGTTGCCAAGAATCCAGATCAGGACTCTGCGGGCAATGTTGCCAATGGCAGCTATCCTCTAACACCAACTGGAATCCCAAGTAGTTCATCGAGCCAGACAGGATTGGAATTGAGCGTCTTGTTCTACAGTTTGTTCATTGTCTATGTTTCCTCGATCAAGCTGATCTATCATAATATAACAATAATCAAGAGCAACCTCACAGAGCCTGGGTTAGTTTCTCAACGATTCAATAATTAGACAGCCATCGTTAGCTCGAAGTCTAATCATTCTATTCCCATTGCTCTTAGTATCCTGATTATTTTCGGAATAATTTGGGAACTAATATCGCGCCAACTAACCACCAACTATGATGCGCTACCACGATTCAGTTCGCGGATTTTCTTCTACCTATTCCTTCCCTCGACTGTGCTTGAATCTGCCTCGCTCCTATCGAACAAGTGGCTCTTCTTCAACCTGCTCCACATCCTGGCCCATTCTATCGTGGGCACCTTGCTCTATGCTGCTTCCCTCGGCTTCACCATCTACTGGCTGAGTAAGGGCAACATTCTAGATTTTGATGCAGCCCAAACGTCACTGTCGATTCCCCGATCTAATATANTGCGGGCAAACCTCACCCTTGAGATGGCCGATCTCGGATCCGGCGGCTGGCTTGAACAATCAACATCTTCGACCTTCGACAAGGACTATTTCAACGCCCGCTCCTCAATGGAGCCCAAAAATCTGACCCTCGCCGACTGTTTGGTTTTGGGAACCATCTTGAGCTCTGTAGATTCAACCACACTACTCAGCACCTTCAGATTCTTTCAAGTTAATGACCGACTCTACTATTTAGTTTTAGGCGAGAATCTGATGAACAATGCAGTAGTTTTGGTTATATTTGATTCTTTATTGGACTTTTTCAATGCCACAAGATTGACTGTGGTCAAGATTTACGTGGCAGTCATACAGTTTTTTGTCACCTTAATTGGATCCATATTCATTGGTTTGGTATTTGCCTCGATAGCTCTCATTTTCGTCCGTCTGACAAAGAAGTTCCAGGTATCCAGCGATCTAACTAGCTATCAAAATCAGTGCCAGGCGATGGTGGAAACTTTGCTCATTTTAAAATTGGCCTATCTCACCTATACGCTCGCTTCTTTTGCTGGAACATCGAGCATTATTAGCTTGGCTACCTTTGGAATCCTCCAGGATCAGTACATAAAGCATAATCTAAACTTACGCTCGCAAGTCACCTTCAAGCAGGTAATATTAGCCTCAAGAACTCTTGGTTACTCTCTCGTGTATCCGCTGATTGGTATGTTCTTGGTTGAGGTTGCAAACACAAGCCAATCTACCAAAGCTTGGTTTGCAGTTGAACCAGCAGCATCATTTGGGGCCCAAAATCGACAAAATTTTGAAAACGTATTGAAAAACGATGACATAACTGCCTCAAAATTTGCAAACCTCGGAGATCAAACGAGTCTGCATTGGGATTTCAGATTTCTATCCCTGGTCACGCTCATAACTGTGGTCTATAGGTTTATTGTTGTATTTTTGGTGAGCCTCTTGTGCAATCTCCTCTCAAGTAGCAGGTCGAGGACGAAGCTCAAGGAGCAAGCACTGTTTGCTTATGGGGGCTTAAAGGGGCCACTTGTATTCGCCATGGTTCATCGGCTAATAGAGCACGAAGAGTATCGCGACAGAACAATGAGGAGCAAGCACCTGTTCATGTACACAATTTTATTCATCACCTTTGTGTCCACTATCCTGAAAGGTCCGTTCATCCGTCATCTAGTGGCTAAACTACAGCTGATTAGCGGAAAAGCAGCTCCAAATTCTGCTACGAATTCTACCATCGTCTTCGACGAGATAAACAACAAACTTGTTGAATATTTGACACACGGATTGAACAATATCCTTGGCCAAAGTAAGTCACCATGCGAAAGATTTGCAGAACTCAACGAAGTCCACATAAAACCTTGGCTCGCTCGTAGTGGCTCAAACACAAATTGGCTCGTCATCTTCTACGACAACCTCATCCTTGATGAAACTTTGAACGAAAACTGTTTCTACAAATCGAGCTCCGAGCCAAGATTGCGCCAGGATCCGTCTCATCGGTTGGGCCGACGACTAAGCGAGGTCTCAAGGCTCAAATTAAACTTTCTCGACACAATTGACGAAACCGACTGCCCGATAGGCGCAAACGGTTCTCATGCAACAAAGATGAGTCTACTTCCTCGAGGGAGGAACATTAACAGGCTAAGAGACCCAGAGAAGCTCACCCAGAGAGGCCGCCGCAAGCTCGAGGCCAAGCTGGCGCGAGGGGAACCCGATAAGTCAATTCTGAAAGAGCATGTCATGTTAGATCTGAAGTTGGAGGATCTGAAGTGTCGCAGGAACTCTGCGACAGTCTCCATTCGGCCTTCCAGTGACCGATCTGAGTATTCAAGTGGCGGAACCAGAGACTTCATGCCAGTTAGCCAAAGAAAACCTGAGCGGATGTTGAGCACAACAAGCAGTGAAGGTTTCGAAACAATGTTTGACGTCAACAGGTATGAAAACCAGCGTCGTCGTGCACGTCTAGATCTTCAAATGAATCGTGGACACAACTTGAAACCAACAGAGGTCCCCTTCACGAGTAATATCGGCAAGGAGCCGAGAACTTTGCTCAGCCAACGTCGTGCAACTAGAAGACGACACTTGAAGAATCCAAATTGGCTCGAGAATGCAAAATCGTCTAGACTAGACACCTAAGGATCATGACGCCCCGAACAGCAGAGCCAATTTGCCTCTGGACAACCAGATTAAGTGTCGACTCAATCTCGACTTGGTTGGGCTGATTGTCAGACAGCTGATTGATTAGGTTCATAAGCAACGAAAGAGTTGGATACGAGTTGCACGATCAGTCTACCTTCATCGATTCCTGGAGCTCGCTCGCTATCGTGGTCGCAAAGTTCTGAACTACCGTCTCTCAAGTCTTGTAGGCAGAACTTACATGCTCTATCTGTTCCTGGCTTCTCGAACCAGGTTTGATTCTCACCTTGTTTTGTCAACAAACGTAAGGACTCCGAACGAAGAGACTGCCTCAAGTTCGGTCAGAGTGCACTGTCGCGTCGATTCGGGATAGGGTAAAGTATTTGCAGGTGAATCTGACCAGTCATGATCGATATAAGTGGAGCCAGCCAGCCTCGAATTCACCCCAAGGCAGGATGGCAGAAAATATCTCAGCCCATCTCAGTTCTGAGGCCATGAGCATGAGGTCTTGGTAGATTGATGGGGTTAGCTTCATTGTGTCTGTTATGGAAAACTCTCGAACATTCCATCACAATCTCCGAGTAGTCCATCTGCCTAGGGATTGTTCGCGAATCATGGCAGAATTCTCTATTGTAGCAACCGGCTCTTTATTGGAGTAATTGACAAAGTCAGATGCTCCTGATAGATACGAGGGTTGCAGGTCATGTCAAATGGCAGATGAATGGCCAGAAAGAGTCGATGAATCCGCCCTGTTGCAACTTGCAAGACGCCGTGTGTGGGGAGAATTCGAGAATCGCGTGGAACTTTGTAGAAATTTCTGCGCCGGCCGTCGACTCTGGCTGCGCAGTGGATCGCACTGGCTAAAGTTTTCAGTGGCGACGGACATCTCGACTGACAGAGTAGAAACACCGGGTTGTTTCCTGAAAGATCGCTACCTCAAATAAGAGCGCTTGCCATGTCTTGTGCTAGTCAGTTCAGAATTAAAGAGCAAAGAGAAGAGAACACAACGCAAAGCATAACGAGCAAATCCTAAGTTTACGGAACAAAATCGATCAAATCGAGACCCACGAACAACCCATTCTGATCAACCAAGTTTCACTAGCGAGAAAAGTCAAGCGAAATGTCACTCCTACTACGAGACCCACTTGTCCGCGAGCTTCTGCTGGCTGACTACGAGCGTGACCGGCTAGCTCGTCCTTACCAACTTCGTCAGCCTGTCCGTGTTCACCGAGTCCTCAATGACAGCTGGCCAATGTCATCCTTCGATCACGCCTTAATGGACCTACAGAACGTGATGGAGACCGTGAACGACGCCATAGGACAGTATCAGAGCAGTTTTGGCAGGGATCTTGCCTCGGGTGGAATGAAGACCAACAGAACNGAGAACGGAAACCTTCAGCTTGCGATTGACGTTAGCCAATTCAAGCCTGAGGAGATCAATGTGAAACTATGTGATGATAATCTGGTTGTCGAGGCCAAGACGGAGTCCTCCGAGAACGACAACTATCACAAGGCCGAGTTCAAGAGATGGATTAANCTNCCTAGCGATGTCAAGCATGAGGCCATCAAGTCGACCATGACACCGGACAAGAAACTGATGATAGAGGTCCCTGTCAACAAGCCGATCGCTGAATCGCGCTCCAGATCTATTCCGATAGAGGTCCAGAAACAGGCTGTTGAGGACAAAAAGAAAGAAGGCTCAGGCGATCAGCAACAAACTCAGGCCAAGAAGTGAGCTGCGATGGGGAAAACTCTCTAAAAACCTGTAGTCCTTAGGATCAATCAAGATGGCGGCAAATCTTGGTCTTTAGCCTATTTGTATTGCTGACATCGACTCATAGCTTTTCCACAACCACTAACAAGTATATCTGTGAACCATATCTCCAATAAAATCAACCTAAGAGGCGCATTTCATACACATGCTGGTATTCCTTGAATTCATTATTCTAGTATGGGCAAGTTAGACATTCAACCGGTCGGCTTCCAAGCTCTTGTTCAGAAGAATTTGGATCCCGTCGACTTGAACAATTTACCGTGGCCTGGCAATATGTAATCGACCTTGTTGTAGATGCGCGACCTGTTCGCTCGCTGTAAGTCCAAGTTCTGAGAACCGGCACCAATCCAAATACTCTCGTCGTCCACGTCCTCTTTCCTCTCGAATAAGTCGCCAGCCAGAGCAACAGTTCCGTATTGTTCGCAGTTGCTCACGAGCATAGTTATACATTCCATTGTGTGGCCATGAGAAGGCTCCAAGGTAAGATTCTCGTCCAGCGAGTAGTCCTGATAGGTTACAACTTCGTATTCGGACTTGCGCTCCTTCGACTTATATGTGTAACTGCCGATTGGTTCGAAACAGTTGAGATCATAGACATCGTTGGTGTAGACTGATGTGCCGACAAAGTGTTTCTTAGCTCTAGTAAACAGATTCAGATTCCCAACGTGATCCGCGTGTGAGTGGGAACAGACGAGGAAATGGATGTCATCGGGGTGAATTCGTAGTTCTGATAAGCTTGAAACCAAGTGGTCCCTTTCCCAGGGGCCCATTGTATCGAAGAGGACATTTATTCTATTAGAACGCACTAAGCTACACGAACCAGAGGCCTTCATATACTTATTTGGTGCAGCTGGTTGCCCCCCTTGATTCTGTTCTGATTGAAGAATGGTTGCGTAACCTGAGGTTATTACGTCGATCTTTGCAGCCATGCTCACGATCTGTCTTGGATGAGGGAGAATTCAGGACCAGTCAGCACCGGAATGGGACTAACAGTAGCACGTGCTTGCACTGTTCCTAGCAGAGGTCCTAATCCGCAACTTGGCGTAGTTACCTCGCGATATCTTTAGGGAAGCTTCTCTCGAAAATTGTCTGATCAGATCCTCGCAAATCTGTGATTTGAGACTAATTTATTTATTCTAGTCAGAAGTTTCGATATCATTCTTGAAATTTACTTCACAACCAAAATTCAGGTATGAGTAAGATGGTTGAAACAGCGGCGAGTTCAGATCGAGTAATCACTCAGTTTATCACATAATAGAACCCAGAATCGAGACAGAGGGAAGCGGACCAAATTGTGGAGCATGGAATTAAGATATAGGCCAAGTGGCGCCTCGTGCAGGCACCAGGGACATATTTAATTNCGTCGTTTTGTTCCCATGCTCCAGTATCTTCCCTTGGCCCGACATGTCGATAATCCCGATTTATTTTTTAGTCGTGAGTACTCATACTCATCGAATAAATTGTTGACGAATGAACCCAGTGATCGCACAAGTGGCTTTCATCTTGTCTCCACGCTCCCTTTTCCTCTCTGGAAGCTCTTATGTTTGAGAAAAGTAGAAATTGGGTGATCTGGGTCAGTTCGGTTTTGGCTTGATGGAGCGAGTTTGCCTCCGCTTTATAATGTATTTATTATCGGTTTTGAATTTCATAGACTCTTACGCATGTTTTCAAGAATAGTATGTACCAAACGACTAAAATAAATAAAATTGAATAGCAGAAAATCAAATCAATCGGTCACTTCGAATATTGCGCCCAAACCTCGCCTAAGATTCTTCATGGGGGTGTCGATGAATAATGTACGACCAACTGTACATATTTCATGAGGAACATGGGCTTGGATCATCCGCTGTCCGGCACTAGTCGATGCAGACACTTGCCAATGCCTTCAATACGGAATTGTCAGACCACTGAATTGGTTAGCCGATAAGAACTTAATCAACAGACACATCTCGCTTGTAACCATGCAACTCGAGCGTCTCAAACTGTGCATAAGCTTTTCCCAAACGGTATGTGCTCATGGCATAAACCAACCATCTGGAGAGTTATAGGAATCATGAATTCACAGTACAATTTATTCTGACTTCAGACATCATTTGAACACTTTTGAGTCCAGAAAACCATGGTGAGTGTTGGAACCTATCGATGTCAAGTTCGCCAAACAAGCGCCCTAACACTTTCACTCAATCCAACCAGAATCCTCTCATCGTGAGCGTAGCTCGAACACCTATTACACAGTTCGCAACAGGAGCCCTAGCTTCGCTTAAGGCAACCGAACTAGGATCTATCGCCATCAAGGGAGTTCTCAGTCGATCTAAAATATCACCCAATGCTATCCAAGAGGTTTATTTCGGCCAAGTCCTTCAGGGTTCCTCCGGTCAAGCCCCAGCCCGCCAAGCATCCCTGGGGGCCGGCCTTCCGAAATCTGTGATATGTACAACTGTGAACAAGGTTTGCGCATCTGGCATGAAGTCTATCATGCTCGGCGCTCAATCGATAAAATGTGGTGATAACGAGATAGTGATAGCCGGTGGCATGGAATCTATGTCCCAAGTCCCGAGATATCTTCACCGATCGGCTCCTTTCTATGGAAATCTTGAGATCCTAGATGGGATCTTGCATGACGGACTGACTGACGCATACGGCAAGTACCACATGGGTATATGTGCCGAAAACGCCTGCAAACAACACGGGATATCCCGACAGGACCAAGACTTCTACGCAATTACGAGCTATANGCGCTCAATGGCAGCACATGAGTCTGGAGAACTCGCCAAGGAAATTGTTCCTGTTGAAATTATTTCCAAGAAAACAGGTGCACCTTCTAAGATCGTTGACACTGATGAGGAGTTTCACAAGATTGACTTCGATCGTATCCCAAAGCTAAAGCCTGCTTTTGATAGGGAAAGTGGAACTGTGACAGCAGCCAATGCCAGCACCCTTGATGATGGAGCAGCGGCTACACTGCTGATGTCTCCGAGGGCTGTGGATCGGCACAAAGTCTCGCCTTTGGCCGAAATTGTCGGGTTTGCCGACGCTGCCTGCGATCCAATTGACTTCCCTCTGGCACCAGCTCTATCCATTCCNAAGGTAAGTTCAAATTCATGTCTAAGTACCCAACGCTGTTGAGTATGTTGCACTGTCGATCCGCGAGTGTGGCAAAATTTAAGCCTTGGAAAATAAAATTCAGGCAATTTCTCATCTCTAAGATGTAGTAGCATAATCTTGGTGATGGTATAAGTCTGGCACAATCTCTTAAACTATCCACACCAAGTTCGAAATCTAATATGGTTGCAAAAACCTCAGGCTCTCGAGAGGGCGAAGCTAAATATAGGCGATATATCTCGATGGGAAATCAATGAGGCATTCAGCGCAGTTGTCTTAGCGAACATCAAGCTCCTGAAACTAGACTCGGGCTTGGTCAATGTAAATGGTGGAGCCGTGTCTCTCGGCCATCCCATCGGAATGTCCGGCGCAAGGATTGTGAACAGTCTTGCTCTCCACCTGAAACCTGGACAATTTGGGGTCGCAAGCATCTGCAACGGAGGTGGAGGCGCAAGTACTATCGTTGTCAAGAGGTTATAGTTGTTCTTTCCTAGAGACCGGAAATCAACTTTATCTCAGGAATAAATAACATGGCGATTTGAAACTTATTGACCGTTATGTTGCATTACCAGCTATGTATTAGACATCTCGCATGCAAAGNTCAATAAACCTCTCGATTCATCTGAATTAGATATACGAGATTATATCTCATGCCAGTTAATTGAGCCCCAATCATGAGCAAAAATTCGTATCATGGTCGTACTGTCACTTGATTTGGCAAGTTCGGATGATCGCTGAAGTAGGAGGCATAAGATCTCTACATATAGCGCACTTTAATGGTTATACATGTTATTGAGATCCTCTGAGGATCTCTATAGAAACCAAACATACCGAGCGATCGGATAACAAACCCTGACGAACATTAACTATTGATAGGTAAGGGGAATCGCCAGGAATGGATCAAATCAGATCAAATTATGTTGATTAAGAGCCAAAGATAGATACCAGATGCAGAAGTGAGCAAGACACTGTTGAACTTCGGGGATGGGNAGATGCAAGTATGATTTGCATTTATTGGTTGGTCGGCCGCACGAAAAGCCACATATCACAGTGAATAGTTTTTGTATACCGAGGGTGTACCGGTTGGAGCGATGGATTTTCGCTGGTCCAACCATTCGAACGTTAAAAGATGGACTCGAAGTCAGTGCCTCCTCGGCCACCTCGTGCTTTACTGTTCAGTTCAAACTTCGAGCTGCTGGTCGATATTGCCTATGTTGATGATAACTGCCAATAATTCAGCACTGCTTTCAGGACACTCGATTCACCAACTAGAGTACGATGCTGCTGAGTACCTGGCTGTGTGGTTTGATGTTTGGTATCTAACCGTCGTCTCAAGGGATGACTGATGAGGTGGTTACTGAGGCAATTGCTAGCATTTTAACACGCTGAACCAGTTGGCCGCTCTTTAAGTGATACTCTCTCAGCCTCTTTTTCGCTTCTTTTTGACTGTTTTGAACAAAACTGCCGGGTTGGAGCTGAGTATCTGGTTTTTGATGTTTGTTGCGATGGCGTCGGCTAGTCCGCGCTTTGAACTATCACCTATGGCTACAGGCGCATCCAGGGGTAAAGAGGGAAAGTCTGCTTCTGACTCGATAACAAATGTAGGATTCAGCTCCTTCCCTGATAGTGACTTGAGCCCATCTTCGTCTATATTTGAATCTTGAAGGTCGCCGATAGGNGCGTAACTATGCAGAAATGGACACATCTCGCCTTTGAAGCAAAAGCCTTCTATCCAATATTTGCATGTTATCTTTGACAAATCGTGCGAATATTTACAATCGCTCCTTCTACAGTTACCTTCTAGGAAAAAGACACAAGGTTTAGGAAGGTTACTGGTCACTTGTTGTATGATGTCTTCAATAGTTTGGTAGTTTGTCTGGTCGTCTTGGTGAGAAGAGGCTAGGACGTTCTCGCCCGGCAACTGCTCGTCAACATTATGATGAATTTCTTCATGTTCCTGCTCACTCACTGCGTCNTGTAACGGTAGACTGTTGTTTTCCTCATCGATAACACTAGACGTTCTTTCAATACCATTGTCTCGGATTAGGGATCTGCAAGAGCTGCGGTCTTGTTGATCGATTAAGGTAGCGGTATTGCTAGCCTGGATGCGCTCACTCNGGCAACCATCTCTCAAAACGGTGATAGGGTTCGATCCTCGACCCGGGTATTCGTTAAATTCATCGCCACTTTTGGCAAAAAACTCGTCAGTATGGTTGCTACCTATGTCGGGCTGGTTGTTGCTGGTACTAAAGTTGATTTGACCGCTATACTTGAACGATGAGAGGTTCTCATCATCTAAAATATTGGATTGATGTCCTCTGACATCACCGAGACCGTCCTCATCATCGTCATCTAGAGAAGAGTAGAGAATCGAGCGGCCATTGATGAGACTGTTGATGTCGGCGAAAATTTCGTCTTCCTCCGCCTTGATCTCTCTTTGTAGTTCAAGCAAATGATTGCTAGTTCGATTATTATGTTTAGTAGATTGTTTCGATTGACGATCCGCTGGTGAGACTGAGAGCGAACTAGAACTGTTATTGGTAGCGCTATTGCTTGATGTGCTACTACTGGTGGCGTCTGGATCCACTGCGAGATGTAGAGCTAAGGAAGAGTTTAGCGAGAAGCGTGATGATAGATTGAGCTCACCGGCAGATAGATAGGTACCAACAATGTGATTTGTACCCAANCTGTTACCGTTGTTATTGCAAGCCGTCTCACTCCATGCGCAACCCGAGAACTTGGCCATAGGATTGGCAGCAAATAAGCCACCTAGCTTGGCTCCTTTCTTTGTGTTCATGGGTCGGTCTCTTGTTACCTTATGTTCGTTCCTAGAGATCAGTAGAGATGGCTTGGATTTGTTGAAGTGGCACTGACGCTATGTGGAATTCTTCTTGATTTTTTTTCTAGTTTCGACCCTCTTGTGTAGGTAGAGATTGTGATGTTAGAGGAAAGAGATGCATGATAGGTTAAAATTTAAATGTCAACTTGATTTTCAATTTGCCTGTAGCTCAGCCTACTTCTGATGCTAGTTTCAGGTGTAGTGAGAAGTAAACAGGGCGGTATGGGTGACTCGTTTCGGCCAGTGAAATATTATAACAAGGTTTAAGTAATACACAAGGATTTCAGTTGATCAAACGTGCTGATNTAATAGTTTTTGGTTTGGCTATCGTGATATTTACTCCAATTATTCATAGTATTATTTATTGCCATAGCCAGTGAGAATCATGGGAAATACTGTGCCCTGTCTTCAGTGGAAACTTAACCCAGTCCGATAAACCAACTAGTATTTATTTTTTGGCAAAAATCTCCTCCCTGAGTCTTTAGTAGTGGAACGTAAAAGTCTACGGAATTCAAAGCCAGAAATAAATACCCGAGTGAAGTCAAATAAACTATATGCCCAAAAATCTCATTTTTAACCCTGGTTAGAAAAGAAATGATCTCATGATAGTCCTTGAATCAGTAAGATCTTCGTTTCTGCTTGTCGTACACAGCATCATGGGTGTTCATTGTACGGTGTTCCATGGGAGCTTTGTGTTCGATTCGGAAGAGAGAACGGTTTGCGAGTGATTTCATTTGCTTCATTCAGCCAGTGAACTCTCATTCTCGTCCCTGAAGCCGATCGAGTGAATAGCCTGAATGCAGGCACAACACTTCGTCTGATGCAAAATACCCCAACTGGGTGTACAGAAACCAATGCACAAAAAGCTTTTCCTGTCTGTCTCAGTCGTCAACATATGCACAGCTGC
>Ga0058699_1000519_pt1 | contig 11917 bp, 12 predicted proteins | sample AgamicAtPe_FD_55078 | JGI IMG/M metagenome (GOLD analysis project Ga0058699, IMG submission 55078) | Agave microbial communities from Guanajuato, Mexico - At.P.e | ecosystem: Host-associated > Plants > Phyllosphere > Phylloplane/Leaf | place: Guanajuato, Mexico | collected 2012-10-15 | reverse complement strand
AACGCAATGAGCCTCTTTCCTTCCAAATTGGAATCGGCCAAGTGATCCTAGGATGGGAGAAAGGGCTGATTGGCGTTTGCGTGGGCGAAAAACGTAAACTTATCGTTCCGCCACACCTAGGATACGGAGATGTGAGTACAAGTATACCATCTAACGATCAAGTTCGGTTAATCTTCTCTCTAACTTTCTCGCTGTAATTTTCATTAAACTAGGCCAAACACGATCAGATACCTCCAAGATCAACACTGACCTTCGAAGTTGAGGTGCTCAAGATAGAGGATGGACCAAAACCCGTCAACGTTTTCAAGGAGATCGATGCCGACAATGACAATCGACTCTCGAGAAAGGAGGTAGGCGACTTTTTGAAGAAACAAATCAATCACGGCAAGCAACAGGGTGACCTTGGATCTGCTGATGATCCTGACCAGTTACAAATGGTGGACGAAATATTTATGCACGAAGATAAGGACAAAGACGACTTTATAACCCATGAAGAATTTTCAGGCCCAAAATACGACCACGACGAGCTATGAGCTTGCAATCAACTTCGGAAGCTTTCTCGCAGTTGTGATAAACTTCTCAAAACTGTTGCATGGTTTTAGAATCCTATGACTTCTTCTATGAAGCAAGTTTTCCATGAAGAAAAGGGAGCCTGTTGGAGGATGGATCCCAGTTTTTTTTTGGTGCTTGAAAATCTCGACAAACAGCCCAATTCTGTACCACAACCATTAGCAACATCTAGCAACTCCTCCCATCTTATGTTCGTGTTCGCCACACTATACTTTGTGGCTCATGTCTCTAGTGGTGATACTTTTACGTAAACAGGCTGCTCGTAGACGGTGAAACTCAGAAGGGGAGAACATTTGAGTGCAGGCTTGACGGTTTCCTCAACCTTCTCGAGCTTGTACCGCTTGAGTAGAGTGTTCAAAATCACTTTTATCCCATGAGTTGCGAAATATTTTCCTGGACAACTGCGTGTACCAATTCCAAAGATCAGAAACTGTGCCGGATGGAAGCTTCTTGGATTGCTCCAGCGCTCCGGCTTGAATTCTTGAGCATCGTCGCCCCAGTATTTGGGCAATCGGCTGGTTAGATTGGTGGGCGCCGCGACAAACGTGCCCTTGGGAATCAGGCCACATTTTGACTCGATATCGTGGGTCACCTGTCTCCACTCGCTGACTAAAGCCGGGGGATACAAGCGCATTGATTCGTTGATCACCCAACTGAGATATTCGGATTCAAGCCCATGTTCTGTGATCGACTTTCTGAGCTTATCTTGGACTTGCGGGTGGACTGCTAGTAGGTAGAAGGTCTTAGATAGAGCCGCCGAGCTAGTCACATTGGCCGCAAGGAAGAGGAGAAATGTCGAGTTCAAGTATTCCCTCTTTGTGATTATTCCATCGTGCAACTGGTCGATCACGGAATCAATCAAGTTCCTTCTGAACATAGTTCCGTCCGAGAGTTTAAAATTGTCCGGATCAATTGTTTGGCTTGGGTCTCTTGCTTTAGCTCGCTTAAGCTCACGCTTGGCCTTGAGATTAAGTTTGGCCTGTTGCTCGATAAAATTCATCAACTTGCGTCTAACGTATCCAAGCGAATTGAAGTGCTCGATCAACCACCGAACAATTGGTTTCAACGAGGGAAATATAATGCATAAATAGAAGAGAGGGTTGATCAGATTATCCGCCGACTCAACTATCATGTCGACCCACATGTCCCGTTCCGTTCGATAGCTAATGATGTCATCCTGCTTGTAGAAGCACCTGAACACGAGGTCAAGGGTGTAACGGTGTGAGATGTCGTCCATATTTGCAATGATGGATCGTTCGTCTCCTTGCTCTTTGGCCTCGTTCAGCTTTTGCTCGATGTGCGACACTAATTTTTCAGCAGCCGAAAGCATCTCCGCTTGTACGGGAGTCGATTTGACCTTGTGATTACTAGAGAAGGCGTATTAGTTGGATCGATTTCATTCGAACTCTTCGAAGATATCGAAAGAATCCGGAAGTCACTTACGCTATCGCTGGCCCATATGCTTTGCGCAATCGACGCCACTGCTCGTCTTTTGCAGTTATAATGCAGTCAATCTCGATTTCATCGATTGGAGTATCAGTCGATAAGTTGTTTATATGCACATTCGACTGATCTAAATGAATGGTCTTGATCAAGTCTAGATCGATTGTGCTAACTATTGGCTTGTCGCGGTAAAACCAGCCATAAGAGTCTCCATACNTTTCGTGGTTCAATTCCACCTTTTTCCAGCCATCGAATGCATATATCAATTCATCAAAATGGCCACTCAGAAGCTTTGGATTTGGAAGTACAGGCAAATTTGGCGACTTTTTCTCGAAAAACTTATGAGCTCGATAGTTGCGAACGGCTGTTGTGGCCAAAAGGTATATAACTGGAGCTAACAAAACTGCTCCTGCGATTAACAGAGCTGTTAAAATCATGATTCTTAGATTTGATGATGCTTGAGGCTGAAGAGATGATCTTGAAAAAGTTTCTAGCTCAAGGATCTAGGAACAATGAACTAGGAAAACTGTCTGCCCAGTTACATGGACTCATGAGCCTCTCTCATAATCTAACCGTGCAAGACCAAGACCAAGAGAAAGCAATTGAACTAAAACTCATCGGTTGCGCATAGTTGCTGGTTTAGTCGCGGGGAAAGCACATAAACTCGTGTTAGAGGTCGAAAGTTGATGATGGATAGTCAGTTCACCTTGTCAGTGGAACAATTACCACTCTGCCTCAGGTAGCTCAAATAGCCCAGCAATCTGAGCGACGATNCAGGGAAGAGACATGTGGATAGCATTCACATTTCGAGCATACGAGCGAGTGAAACACTTTCAATAAATTAGACAGACAGTCCGGCGAGGGAGCCCAAAAACCTCGATCTGACTAACGAATTGAATGATTAAAGACCACCCGTTCCGCAGTAAAGGTGCATTCATGCCAATGATAATAGCCCGAACCTAGTGCAAGTGTGTATTTCATCGGTGCACCTGTAGAATCAACGCAAGATGGGTGCTACTCGGAAGAGGCGCACGCCAATCATATGGTCGAGGTTCCGAGGGCGTCGGCGGGTTACACTCTTAGCATCATCTCGCACTTCGCAGTGAATCCGATCCTAAACCCCGGCCTCAATAAAACTTGGCGAGCCAGCACTAAAAAGTGTGGATCTGGGTTAGATTTGAAGGTTTCTGCAATAAAAACGCTTAACAAGGACATCCTGTCGTGATTGGCATGCCAACTTTTCAGCCAAGCGCTCTCGCCCAGCTCGGACCAATTGAACATTAGCAGCCAAGTTGCTCTCAGTGTTGTCAATGATCGGCCCCATGTTCGAGGGCCGCATCTCGTCTAGTTAGCTCAGCATTCAGCTAGGCTTTTGGTTGAAGGTAGCGCAAAGATCTGCCAGGTCAGTTGGATGACACCTAGTAGCTGAACAAAGGTCCTAGTAAGGGTTTGTTTGGTAAAGGGCGGTTGAAACAAAGATAACTGTCGTTGTTGTGCAGTTCTGGATGAGAGCGCAAGAAGGAGCTGCAGCATGATTGAGGTGCGAGGGTTGGATCAGGTACGTACAAAATCGAGTGGCTCTCGTCAGGAAAGGGCGTTGACTATTTTTATTTAGCCGGCTCATGAGTTGACGAGAGGCACTCCAATGTAACACGTACTTCGTTAGGAGATTGTCCGTATCAGAGTGGCTCTAAAGCTTTGTGGTTTGCTCGATGTGGTTTAGAAGCCTAAGATGCCCTTTAGCCTAAATGAAACTCATCGGTTGACCGCTACCAAACTGCTCAATAAACGGCTGCTGCAAATAGATTGTAATTGATTAACCAGAGATACAAAGATCCAGCTCTGTTTTGAAGTCCAAGCTTTCGTTAGCCCGAAAGCTTCTCGTTGAAGCTGCATGCAATGAGCCTTGAACAAGCCAGCTCAAAGCTGGATAGCTCATCAGGTGTTGGCTCGTCGGAGATAAGTTCTAAATACCTGGACCCAAACAATTGGTTTAGTCTGCCAGCTTGAATGTAGAGGCCAATCGCGCGCAAATGAGCCACATCGAGCGGCTTGAGCATCTGAACCCTGGACTTGCAGCTTCGTGGTGGAAAACTGACATCCGAGTTGAGGTTGCAGCTTGCGGATACAAACGGGCATCATTAAAGGACGCGCTGGGGGTTGAGGCGAGCTCAGGCTGGGCTTGCAAATCGGCGGTCGGCGCGGAGCCATCCAACTCGGTGGGAGAGGATTTTGAATTCAACTTTTATTGCTCATCATGCCACCACTGCGCTGGGAGGACCTTTGGCCTCGCGGCAGAATTGGATGGTTGAGACGAGCAGAGAGTGGCGAGAGGCTGAGCTCGAGGAGGAAGCGACAACAGAGCTGGCTGGCAACTGACAAAGGTTTCGAGGTGGCCAATCATAGGAGTAACAAGCTCTTAGGGGAGGTGAAATTTACTCGAAATTTGCAAAGTCAGGCTGACGCACGGGGTTGCGACGATGGAGGCAGCCTCTTTGTGCCTGTAATCTATGAGCCAGCCTCAGCTTGGAGGATGTCCGAGGCTCTGCTGTCAGTGCGGCGGATAATGGCAAGCGAGGGGCGGCTGCAACAACAATGGATGCCGCCGTCGCCGCCGCCGCCGCCAAGAGCGAGAGTGTCGACGAGCCGGCGAGGAAACTCATTTGCTTGAAATATGTATATTTAGCGACTCGAGCTTACCTTTCGCGCTCATTGCTCCAACTCTCAGCTCTTGTCCGCTCGATCTACCGCCAATTTGCTTGCTTTTAATTTTTCTCAGCCATCAGCGACAATGAGGCCGGCGAGTCAGCTTTTGTTTCAGATCATCGTGTTGCGAACGATGATAATAATGGGCTCGTTCGTTAGCCGGCCAATGGGTTGCGAGCCGGCCAATAATGGATGGCCGAGCGGCTTGCTGCCTATTGCGGGTCTCGTGAGCAGGTTGAGGCGAGTGAGAGTGCGAGCTTGAGCGCTGCGCAGGGGAGTCGAGCAAACGCGCCTCACTGCTCGCTCCCATTGTGTCGGCGCATGATTACCGCCGGAGCTACCTGTTGCATGCTCAAATCCAATACATACATATATACATATATACGCAGACCAACTCTCGGGCCGGCAAGCTAGGCTGGCGCTGGCAGGATAGACGGACGGACGGATGGATATAATTGAGAACGGCACCAGCTGAATGCTATTAACTTTTATTCGCGGCATCTCATTGTTTCCCATTGGCTCAGTTATGTTTCCCCGCTTCTCACACTTTCCGTTGCCTATTCCCTCCAACTCCAACTCCACCCCCACTTCCACTTCCACTCGAACTGGCCGCCAAGCGCACACACCTGGCCAGCTCCGCGGCGGGCCGAGGGCCAACTAATCGGCTATGCACAATGCAGGTAGCGGGCGCTGCAGCCGGCGAGCAAGTTGCAACGAAAATCCAGTAGCAGCGCCATCGAGAGAGGGAGGAAGAATCCAATTTGCTCTCACTGTTTTCCTCGCCCAACTCTCGCAAATAATTACTCTCTCGCCATTACACTTTTAATGAAAACACTCGCTCGCTCGCTAGCCAGAGACGCAATCCATCCAATCGGCGACTTGCTGGCGCCCGGAGCAGACAAATAATGGTTACTTTCGGGGCGGAAGTTGGCCGCGGCGCCTTTATTTGATTTGCGCGCTCCAATCGGCTTCAATTGAATACAATAGAGGAGTTGGGGGGGGGGCCGCAAATCCGGCTTCCATGCGAGAGCTGAGCCGTGTTTTTGATCCCGCGCGAATGTGTCTTAAACGATCAATCTGTCCTCCTGAGCGCCAACTCCAACTCCAACTCCAGCTCCAGCGGCCAAGACCAAGCCGGCCGAGCTCATTAATCTGTCCGCCTGGCCGAGCTAGCCGGCGAGCAAACTCGGAGCCAGGAGCTAAAAGCTGCCCTCCTGACGGGCTGCCGAGCGGCGGCCAGGTGAGCGAGCAGCCGGCCGCTTGGGCAAGCCGAGCGGCGAAGAATGGATCCAGAACCGGACACTTTGGGCTTAATTTTGTCCCGCCGGCCGGCCGGCTCGCCTCGCCCGAAGACCAACGCGGCCAAGGAGAGGCTCGCTCGAAAGTGAGCCGGCAAGCCGATTAATGGGCAACAGGTGTTGGCGCTAGTATTGTGCAACCGGCTTCATGTTTGCACTTGGCGCAAGCGAACAAACTCAACTCGAGCACAGGTTTCAGTTTCGCTTTGAGCTCGCTTCGTTCGAGGCTTGATTCGGGCTTTCAGTTGGGCGAGCGGCTTTGTTTGCGCCTGTGTCAGTTTTGCGCTCCTCGCAGGAGGTGGATAGATTGTGGCCGCTCGCACTCCGAGCAGGCACGACAAAACGGAATCCGCTCCTGCCGAGTCCACGCAGAGCAACCCCCTCCGCTCATGATCGCTTTTTCGCCTGCTCCTGGCCAAACCTGTGCGCTAGCCCGGAGCGAGGACAAGGATCTGGGCCAAGGCGGGCCGAGTTTTGGCCCCTCCGCCTCTAGCGCGCGGCCCTCGAGGCGGCCGCGTCGGCGGCTAGCGCGATGGGGCCGCCCGAGTGGGCCGGCAGCTCGTACTCAACCACCAGTCGGCCTGGCCCCCTGGCGGCGCGCCCGGCAAGGCGCCCGGNGTCCAGCTCGCGGGTTGGAGCAGGAGGCTCGAAGTGGGTTTGGCTGCGGCCAATCCTGAGCGCAGTCTCAAGTTCCATCTCCCTGCCCAACACTATTGTTGTCGCGCTAGACCCTCCAAGTTGGCCTCCTTCCTCTCCAAGCCTCCAGCTTCTGTGCAGGAACTCCATTAGCAAGCGCCGCTTCTNCTCCTCGCTAAGCATTTCGTCCTCTTTGTTGCCATCCACTCTGTTGGCGCTCAGGCTGCGCGACTTGCGCCCACGGCTCCGGTTGCGGCCGTCCGAGCTTGGCCGGCGCCTTCTGTGGCGCTCACTGTGCGAGCGCCTCCGTCCTCTCACTCGAGCAGTTGGCCAGCCGCGACTTATGATGATACGATCGCCGTTTTCAGTTTCGTGAACGTAACTGTTGCCCAGGATGTCATCCAAGCTGATGCTCCTGCGGCGAAAGCTCATCATTTCAGTCATGGAAGCGGAATTGTTATCATCAGAGAGCGCAGCCTTATTAGAGCCGAGCCGCCCGAATCCATCAAGCTCGGCGAGAGTGGCGGCCTCCAGCTCGCCGCCGCCGCGCCGCCGCCGTCGCCTCCAGTTTGGATGGCCATGTCCGATTGGCTCACGGCTTGCGGCGCCCCGAGAGCGGCGGCGCCCTCCTCTCGGCTAAGCTCCTTGCCGCCATTACCTCTCAATCCTTGCTTGCCTGCTTGCGGGCCGGACGATGGCGATTGTTAGATTTGGATGGCAATCAGATGGGCGAGCGAGCCAGCCAGCCAGCCAGCCAATGGAGGGCGAGGAGTTTGAGTTTGGGAGAATCAATAATCATTAGTCATTCTCGTCCGCCTTCTCTCTTGCAACAATTATCNCNNTCTCGCTCTCGCGGCGCAATTTCAGCCACACCAAACGGGCCGAGCAAACCTCCCTCCTCCGGCACAAAACTAACCCTTCGAGGAGCCAACCAAATTGAGCCGCTGCCGCAGGTCGCTAATGATGGTCTTGGTGCGGCCGTTGGCCGCTTGCGTTTGGGTGCCGCTGCTGCTCACCTGGCGGCAGCGGCCGGCGCCCGGCTCGCGCGGCGCCCACTCCTGCGCGCTCGGCTCGAGGGCCCCGGCCGCCGCCGCTAGCTGGCGCCTCGGCCTCGTCGAGCCGCGCAACCGGCCCAACCTTGAGCCCTTCGAGTCTGGCTTCGCGCCAGTCGGTTGCTTTGCATCCAAACTGTTGCGGCTATCAATCAGCTGCCTGAGCATCGTTTCAGTGAGCAACAGTTTCCTCTCCTGAACGCGGAACTCCTGCTTGAGGTGGTGCAACTCTTTTGCTAGCTTATCATTCATCGAGCTAACCTGGCTTAAGCGCAACTTTGTTGCCAAGAGGCGATCGTTTGCTAAACGCGCATCCAATTCAATGGTTTTATTGAGCGACTTGTACTTGTTCAGCTCATAATTTTCGCCAACCTGTCGCACTTTGTCCATCAGTTCCATTTCAAGTCTGCCAGTTAGTTTTATTTAATTGTTAGTCGCGTGATGATGATGATCATATTTGGGTTGAGCCGCGGGCAGTTTGTGTTCAAATTGAAGTTTTGAGATTTGGATTCGTTTGAGTTGTCATTGGCGACGGAGGAAGGCCTGCTGATTAGTGCGCATGGCCGACAGGTAGCGAGCAAAAGCAAGGCGGCGAGTCTCAATCTTGCGCCAGGACGCAATCGAATAGAAATATTTGCTCGCATTCGGATGCTTTTAAGGTAGGGAGATTTTAATCAATATTGAAAGAGATTAGCCAGTTTTGCTACTCAAACTCTGACCAAGTTTACACTAACAAGCAGCTCAACTAAACTCCGACGAGAAAAAGATGGCTCATCTATCTAAATTTTGAATCAAACTAAAACTGGATATGAAAGTGAAACTTAATTTGTTGTTTGATACAGGAGAAAGTAATGGAACTCCTCTCTTTATCTCGTGGCAAAGAATTTTGGCCTAATTTTGCTCCATCTGCTTGCTCCAGTCGAGCGGCTTCGTTGCTTGGTTTTCCTCTGACCGTTTTGTGTGTGGACTTTGTTGAGCACAAGCGACAGGTGAACAGGTCGAGTTTGGCATTTAGGGCAGCTGACGTGGACGCTTCGCCAAGTCCGCTCACAGTCTCTCATCATCCTCCGTGGCCTCTTCCATCTTCCATGGGTTCGTCCCCGAGCCACCTCCTCGAGGCAAACAGCTCGAGGCCGGCCGGTTTGCGCGAGTCGGCGCGCTGCTTCCAGTGTGGCCATGTATCTACATTCTCCCATTCTCGGCTTCCGGTCGGTCGGCCGGCCGACCGACAGTTATTATTGATTAATTTACAGATAAAACACTCCGCTGACTAGTTGTTTCCAATGAAGCGCCCACAACCGATCAGCTTGGGCTTGCAAGCGCGCAAACAGGTTCGCCGGCAGATGGCGCCACCTCCTCCCTGGCCTCGTGTGTCTCCGGCCCAGGAACGAGCGCGTCCGCGCCACCTTGACCCACTTGGCCGCTCTGGCCCCTTGAGCCTGAATGCTCGGAGGGCTCCTCCTTTGCAGCCTCCATTGAGGGCGAGCTATTGCCACTGTTGGCGCTCAACTCCATGCACCTCAAACGCGAGCTCTCCAAGTGAGCCGTCTGGGGCAACTTGGCCGCTTGGAGTTGTCTCGAGTGGAAGCTCGCGTTTGGTTTAGTGCTAATGTCGCAAGTTTGTTGGTGTTGCGAGACGAAGAAGAAACCCTTGAGCTTGTTCAAGCTGACCTGCGAACCGCTGAACACTTTGTTTGCCTTGAACAAGGACGAGCGCCGCTTGTGCCGCTTGCCCGCCGCCCTCTGCGCTTCGTCGCTTGTCTTCCCATTTCCGTTTCCGTTTCCGCTCTCCCCCTGATTGGCGCCATCAATCAAGCAAACGGCAAGCGCAGACTCCCTGCCCCTTGGCTGGCCCATCTCNGCCGAGTGCTCGTCTCCGTTCTGGCTTCCGGCCGAGCCGGCGTCGCTTGAGCTTCCGCGGCCGCTGCTCGAGCTCTCGCACCTGCTGCGCTCGCTTCCATTTGAGACTGGCGCCATTGCAACGCTCGAGTTTGGCCCTTGGCACTCGGAATCGTTGAACTTGGTCACTATGGTGAGCTTGTTGTTTTCGTCAACGCTGATCAGGTTGTTGTTTGCCTGGCTCTCAGTGCGTTTGTTCTGCAACACTTGCACCTTTTGCTGCTGCTGCTGCTGCTGCTGCTGCTCGCGCTCGATGGAGGCCTCCCGGTTGCAGGCGAGCGCTGGCCGCGGCTGTGGTAGCGGCGGTGGCGGCGGTGGCGGCGTCGCGCCCACTTTTATGACGCTCGTGTACTGCTCGGCCCCGAGCTCGTCGTTGGCGGCCAGCCCGCAACCTCCAGCCTGGCCGCCCTGTCTGGCGCTCTCGCTGGAGCCGGAAGTGGAGGGCCGCTTTCGAGTGCACTGGCGGCAGGCGGACAGGCCGACGCCGCCAGTTATCACCGAGCTGGCAAACTGTTTGGACGCCCGCCAAGCGCTTTTAGCTGTATCCTGCATTCTGGTGCTCATTTTGGAGCCATAAATGTCTTGCTCGGAGCGGCGCAATTGCGCTCCACCTGCAATGCGGCCGCCATTGGCCGCCGGACACTTGTGGCAGGAATGGTCGGCGGCAATGCTGTTGCTGCTGCCGCTTAGCTTGCTGTTAACCGACTCGCTCGATTGTAGCGCCGGCTTCACGCGATTGAAGTAGTTTGAATTGTGATCCAACTGGCCCCTCCTCACCTGGAGATCGCCCGGCTCCAATTGGCTTTTGGTTGCCAGCGCGACAGGTTGTTTGTTCGAGCGAGGTGGTCGGAGCGACGGGAGCGAGAAAACGGGGTGGTCAATTGAACTGAACGGGAAAGCGTGCGGACGGGCGAACGAAGGAAGGAAGGAGGCGCATGCAAATCAGACGCAATTGAACCAATAAACGAAAGTAATTCAAACCGAGGAGAGAAAACTTACCTTATCTTTTCGTTCTCAAACACTTGGTGCAAACTCTTCAACTGTTCCTCGTAACGTTCGCGCTCCTCGCGAATTTGTTCGCGCAATTCGTACATCTTTCCAGTCAGCTCCTCTTTCATCGTAACAAATTCCCTCAACTCAGAAAGTTGCGTTTCCAACTCCTCAATCTTCTTTCGTGACTCCTCGTCCCTTTGGCGCGATTCGCTCAGCACTGAGTCGGCCGCGCGCCGATTTTGATCGGCCAACTCGTACGCTTCCAGCAACTTCTGGTGATACTCCTCGTTCTGCTTGTCATGCTCGGCAAGCTTCTCCTGCAACTCGAGCTTTAGTTGCTTCAAACTCTCCGCCTTGTCAGCTCGTTCCCTCTCTAGCTCGCACCTGAGCTGCTCGCGTTCGCGCTCGCAAACCTCAAGCTCCTCCTGCAGGGCCTTCGCCTTTGCTTGCAGGGCGCCCCTGTCGCCTGTGGCCTTGGTTGCCGCCAGAGGTCGCGGCCGGCGCGCGCTCGTGTCAGCCGGCTGCAGCGGCTGCAACGGCGACCGCGAGCCCGGAATCTTGGAGGCCCCGGCGCCCACCTGTTGCTGAGGCTGAGGCTGAGGCTGCTGCTGCTGCTGCGAGGGCGGCTTGATGTTCTGCAGGTACACCTTGCTCTGCACCTGCGCGTACTTTGCGTTCATTCCGTTGTGGATGCTGTCGAGAGCGTTCCTGCTCACGGGCCTCTGAATGCGGCTCTGGAGTGCCGCCTGCGACTGGCGCTCCTGCTCGCCGCCGGCCAACAGGTTGCTCATGGAGGTCGACTTGAGTCGCGACTTTTGGTTCACGGAGCTTGCAAAGTGGCCCTGAATGTGCGAGTGCGTGGACAGGTTCGAGCTCGAGCTCTTGAAGCGCTGCTGCTGGCTTGTGGGCGCCAAAAGGGAGCTCGGCTTTGCCTGCTGGCCGGCGCGCTTGCCGTTCAAGTACGAAGTGGCCATCGATTTGGCCGTCGACATGTTAATCTCGGCGCTTGTCTCTGCTCCTCTCTGGCCAAAGTCTCGCCGCTCGCTCGCTCGCTCGCTCGAGCTCGGATGCTGCGCCGATGGGCCGCTCGAAACAAGAAGCGATAGGCGATCAACTCGGCCAAGCTCGCATCTGTCTCGTCCTGCGACGATCAAAGGCAAACGAGCGCTGAGTGCTCAATACTGGCGCAAATCAATCGATCGCCCGCAATGATACGATTAGCCACTCCACTCGCTCGCCCAATTTGGCCGCCCTCTTTCGGCTTTCCCTTGGTTTGCGCCCGCTCTTGCCGCTTGGCTCAGGTTTGCCTTCGTTGGCCGG
>Ga0058699_1000516_pt1 | contig 11945 bp, 6 predicted proteins | sample AgamicAtPe_FD_55078 | JGI IMG/M metagenome (GOLD analysis project Ga0058699, IMG submission 55078) | Agave microbial communities from Guanajuato, Mexico - At.P.e | ecosystem: Host-associated > Plants > Phyllosphere > Phylloplane/Leaf | place: Guanajuato, Mexico | collected 2012-10-15 | reverse complement strand
GTGGTGGTGGTGGTTGTTTTGACGCTTTGGATCGCGAGATTTCCGGAAGGTGTGGCTCTGCATAGCGAGTTTCATTAACTCGTGCGTGACCTCTTGATTAGATGATTCCAAATTTTTGACTAAGTGTCCGGCAAACTCTCTATCTTTGTCCGTTACAAGCGTATATGCGTCGCCTTTAGATCCAGCTCTACCAGTGCGACCGACACGATGTATATGAGTGTCAATATCTCTAGCGACATCATAATTTATCACAGTTCTAATGTGAGAGATATCCAAACCTCGAGCAGCAACATCCGTGGCTATCATTATGTCTTTCTCTTTGCGCTTGAAGGAAGTTATCACTCGATTTCTCTCTGATTGTTCCATGTCGCCATGTAGCAATAAAGCTTCTTTTCCATTGTCCCTCAAGTTCGCATACAATTCTTCGGAATTGGCTATACGAGTCACGAAAATCAGCACACTACCAACAGATGTGAACTCAACCAATTTGCTCGTCAACCACTCCCATTTTTTAGATCCTTGAACTGGCATCACTAGAACGTGTTGAGTTACATCCTCATTAGCTTCACCCAACGATCTCTGCACTATTTTTACAGGGTTTTCTGTTACAGTTCTTGCTAATTTTTCAATCTTATGCTTGAACGTCGCACTGAATAAAAGAGTTTGCCGATCAGGCCGAATATGATCGCAAATAGACCTGACCTGTGCCTCGAATCCCATTTCGAAGAATCGATCAGCTTCATCTAGAACCAAATATGTCACTCGTTCTAGGTTAGTTACGCCAAGCTTAATCAAATCAATCAGGCGGCCTGGAGTTGCTACGACAATCTCAGCGCCAGACTCAAGATCTCTGGATTGCTCGTATTTCGAGCCACCTCCATATGCGCATACCACTGCTATCTTGTACGAACTTGAAAATTTCTTCGCCTCCCCGTAAACTTGCAAGGCCAACTCTCGGGTTGGAACCAGAACTAAAGCTATAGGCCCATCGCCTTGTTTCAAATCTGGCTGCCCCATAATGTGAACAATCATAGGCCACAAATATGCAGCAGTCTTTCCGCTTCCTGTCATGGCAATCCCGATTATATTCCTCCCTAAGAGTGCTGCTGGTATAGCTTGTGCTTGGATTGGAGTAGGCTGAGTATAATCGGATCGGCGTATCACTTTCATAAGCCTTTCTTCGAATTTGAAATGTGCAAAGCTACAAACTGGCTTAGGCACTGACTCACCAGATACTTTGATGTCCAATTTGGAACGCAACTCTTCACCTTGCTCTTGTGTCAGCTTTTGAATCTCTGAATGCTCTTGGTAAAAGATCTTGTTGAAGTCACGATAAGCAATCAACGAATGATCGATTGGAGGTAAAGGTTCGATTTCTCTCTTAACCTTTCTAACTCCAAGAACGTTGCCATCTCGATCATATTCAATGGCGTTTTGTTTGTCTTCAGAATCTTCTGATTCGAGTTCGTTAGGTCTCTTCGATCTGGTCTGCTCTACGTATTTGTAATAGGATTCTTCGATGTCGTCAGTGTTATCAATATCCAACCTTATACCTCGTTTATCGAGCTCTGGCCCGGGGGCTGTGGCAGCTGCACTATCTCCGTTTTCCTCACTAACTTTGGTCTCAGGGTCAGGCTGATTATCCTCTCCACCACCACCACCCTCTAAACTCTTCATGTAAGCGTCGAGCGGATCATCTTCTTCATCATCGTCGCAGTCTTTGGCTTCAGCTTTATTTTCTGCCTCCTCCTCCTCGTCTTGGACATGTGCAAAGTAGTCATCATCTTCATTTTTGTAAAATCTATCTTTCGGTTGAGTCGCCTGTTTAGATTCACGGCTATCCCGGGTGAAGGTAGTTGGACGCTCTTGCCTCTGCCTTTTATGGTCTCTTCCTCCCCTACCGCCTCGCTCTCGATACCTTTTGGATGATGGAACTCTCGCTTTAGGGGTGTATTCTGAAGGAGGGGGAATGCAAGCTGAGGGGTTCGGCATTTCGTGAGATTTGTCTAGTGACACAACAAATGTCCGATCTGACTGGATTGGGGCACTGATATGTTTGGCAGTGATGGGACGTTCTCAAATACGAAGAGATGGTTTACTGCGTGTCTCTTTGAGAGGGTATAGGTTTAATATCGCGTAACTGGCTCCGTAAGATTTTCGGAGGCATTAAAAATTTGCACCAGCCAACACCGAGTGCCGTCANTATACCTGATTTATTGAGATGATCATCCAAATATCTAACTGATGGAAGAGCAACGTACCATTTGTTACGGGACCAACGCGGGAGCTAACATAACAGAGATTGCAATAAATGCTANTGCTGTGTTACAACAACAGAGCCACGAGGACCATTGGTTGGATACCTTGAGCGCGAAATTGTCTAACCTTGTGCCTCATGGTAGTAGCCCCTAAGTCTCCTGCCTTGTGTTTCTGATAGAAATGTCAGATTATTTGTAAATCACGGCAAAGAGAATGGATTTGTCTATGATATCCTAAACTTGATAGTATTCTCAGAGCGCAACGAAGTGTCAACAACTCGGCTTATCAGGACGATTACATAGCGAAACATCTTTCAGATACAGAGATCACGGGGGCACTGAATCCTGTAATGACGAGAAAGACCCAAACTTATCACAGGAGAACTTTTAGATGTACCTAGAGGGACAAAACCGAATGCTCAGACCAATAGGCTCACATATCCCTCAACCAAACTTGATGAAGACCACGCTTTCTTGTTTCATCAAACGGCTTTAGCTATGGCTAATCCAAACGGCAATTCTGTTACAGAGGATGCAGGCAACAAACATATTGTCCTTGAACTTTTGCGCAACACCAAAGTTTCTAAAGACGCTTTTCGTCAGAGTTTAGCCAATCTGGCCTGGTCAGACCCGGAGTTTGACATTTTTGAGTTGTTCGAACTCACTTTGAACTTTCATTCTGAAAGCAGTCTCGAGGCTTATGCGCTAGAATACGAGCCACTAGAATTGTATGATGGCGTCAAGAAGACCATTGCTGCCCGAATCCTGGGCATCAAGTACAACTCCGCAAGCGAAGAGGCAAATGAGGATAAAATTATCGCGACACTCGATACTTTGGGGAAAAAGTATCTGGAAAGTATCTCTGAGGTCTCGAATCGTGCAACTTTGGATGAAATACAAGCNATCGTTATGAACGAGAGTGAGCAGGCGGTAGGATTTGCTAAGATTAGGGAAGTCATTGGCATGTCAAATTTGGGTGAAAACATACGGGACGAAATTCTATTCGAAAGAGTGGCTTCGACTCGGCCGATTGTTACGCCACCACCAAAGTGCCGCGGAAGACCCAAGAAAGCCCAGGCAAGTTCTTCCANCGACTCAAACGACGAAACCAAGCGGCAACAGGTTAAGTCTCGCGAGGTTCATTTTGTATTCTTCTCGATAGTTCGATACATGTTCAGAAACTGCGCTAGCTATCTTAAGAATACCCGCAGTAGGGTCCTAATCAATCACTACAACCCTTTGGCGGACAAATTCGAGACAGACTTAATCAAAGGGACCACCCAACGCGCGTCGCGATCTAAAACTGGATCTCAGCAATCAGAGACACACGCAAATTTAACAAAGAAAATGAAACTAGAACCAGAAAAGACTACTTCAGTATGTGAGGAGAGTCCACTCAATTCGGTTGAGAGCAGATCAATGGACTCTCGCATATTGGCATCTCTAATTGAAGTTAATTTGTGCCTGGACTTCCTAAATTCGAATTATGGTTCCTTCACTAAGCTTTGGCAGAGATTTTTAGCGTCNAGCGGTGCAGTTAAACTTCAATGGTACAGAAGGATAACGGTGGATAGNATGCTCATTTCTGGTCAGTATGAAATCATTGCCGAACAACTAGAGAACATCTTCGAAGTTGGACAAGAAACTGTTGTGACTGGCGAGAAGCAGCAAGAACATATTCCGAATTCGGCANAGGGAGGGCTTCCGGTTAAATCTATTGAATTGAGAAACCTAGTGCAACTAGTTTCATGCTACAGCCAATTGTTAGATAAGACGAGTGCTCTACAGAGCATGAGCAATTTATTGTCGAGATTGAGGCAATGTGGATTGCTCTCTGAGGTGGAATGTTACTCGAGCCATAACATGGTCCACGAGTATATGATAAATATCAAGCATGATGAAAAGACAAACTTGAGTTTTCTGTTCNTCGACCCATTGTCAATCATACGCTATTGCACCAGTATTTTGATGAGTATCTTGAAACGTTTTGTGTCAAATTCAAGCTTGTCCAATGACACCGCTATTGGTCATATGATTGTGCTTAGTCAATTTGATTGGCCGAAAGAATCCGCTGCTTACGACCAGTGCATCTCGTGGCTACGAGTTCAGAAGCCAAAATCAACGACCCCTCAATGTATATCGGCAACGACAAAATTTACCTACCCGGACTTCTTCAAACATATCAAAAATCCGAACATCATTGAAGATTTCATGGCCATGCTTTCCCAGGGCTATACTCTCGATATTAAGAGTACCTCTTCCGACAGTCCCTCTACGACATCTCTTCCGCAAACGCGTGCAGGTGGAAGTGTCTCACAGAACGGACCCAAGGGGGTACCAGGTAATTCTCTTTCAAGAAGTGGGAAGGCAATCACGACGAGGGGAGTCAATAAGACTTTCAAAGAAGATCTCAAAGTTGCACTGGTCGCTCAAATGAAAAATTCTTCCGCAATTACCTCAATTGACTCGATCTCTAGCTTCATCCAATTGTCTTTGATTCCATACTTGAGTTCATTGAGTAAGTGATAGTAGATCAATAAACCTCTACGTTATGTGATGCATCTCCTGCGATTACTCGTTGGTTATGATTGCGGAATCAGGGCTCGAGACTATTCTCTTAGCGTCCAATGAGGACTTGGAACCATCCTCGAAATGCATAGGACAATCATCGGCTTCTCTTTCATACTCAATCAAAGATAGAGCCACTTGTGCTCCTTCTTTAGCCGTGGAGCTCCGTTCGTTTTGAGTGACATGACAGAACGCGCCAACTGACATAGACATAGCTATCTTATTTTGGTCTACCCTCTGATAGACCCAACATCTGTATCGACTATACGCATCGATCGAGTCGTATGTTATCAAGTACGACTTGAGGTTTTCCTTCCAAAATCCTACACATTGCATCTCATAGTCTGGTTCGCTGTAAATGTCGACTGGTTTTCCGAGTTGATCGACTGAAATACAATAGCTCGGCTCTATCGAAATCGTCTTCTGATCTCCGCAAACTGAGAAGTCTGCAACGCGCTCCTTACAGTATACATTGGGTTTTGGCGAAGTTATGCCCCCTCGAGTCCTATTTTCGAATAGTATATCACCTCGTTGGTCGAACTTGAACTTGCCCGCCACAGGACACTTTATTGGAGCTGGATTCTTGAGTATCATAATATCATATATCCAACTTTCCTGGTTATCAAACATGTTCCAGGAGCAGACCGTCGCAAAGCTATCAGAGGCGACCGCCTGTCCCTTTCTGTAGCGCAACACTCCATGATTGCGGCTGAAGAACTGGAAGCAAACATAGTCTCTCTGGCAACCATTGACGCCTAGTCGAGCCATAACGAACCTGGACCCTCGATTTTCGATACAAACATACGTCTCTTGCATTATTCTACCGGTGTCGGGCTTCCAGCGCTCCACCATTTTCGTGCTATCGATCGTAACTTCAGCATCAAAGTTTGCGGTGTTTATCCAAACTCCTGTCATGTTCTGCGGCAAAGTGCATTTTGGTGTAACGTTCTCATCTTTTATTGGAGACAGACGCCATCTCACTGGCCCTTGCTGGGGCGATCTCAAAACGTTACATTCAGCGGTTGCTGAGACTGAGATATATTGATCGTCATCGCGATTTGTCAAGAAACACCTGTATGCTTCCTCAACGCGAGTTTCCCTGTTATTTTTGACTGCAAAGTAATGATTCTTACCAACGTACCAATCACCTAGGCATTTGTATTCAACTAAGGCCTCCTGGGTCTCGCGCATCCCATTGCAGGCCTTATACTCGACAATGAATTGTTGGTTGACATTGAAAAATTGAGTTCCTGGCTTCTGGCAAGCCGTTATCTTNGAATCTGGATTTGAGCATTCACCGGTAAACTTCTGCTGATTTTGATAAGAGAATCTCCAACGACCCTCCAGACTTGAGCGACAATTCTTGCCACTTGGGTTGGTCGAAAACATGGTTATTGATTCCTGGTTTGAATCCAAAGAACGACAAATAGTAGCCATTGAGGCAGGCCGGGAGCCAGGACCTCCTGCAGCCGTTATACATGGCGTCTCGATCTTGTCCAAAACATTCAAGGTTCTAATCAGCAACCTGAGACAGTGATGACAGTTGTTTCTGCTGTTGTAAAGGACGAGAGTATAGTTATCACTGTTTGAATTCGTAATGTCTTGTAGCCTACCACGATCTGTTATGTCGTATTGCTCAATCGTGGTGAATACATTCGCGCCCCTCTCTCTCGAAAACCACTCTCCACGTAGAGTGTGAGGGATCTCCGGTGATTGGTAAATGTTCCAGTTACTCCACTGGCAGTCGACTAGATACAATTGGTGAAATAAGATCAGGATAGACAACCTGATAAATCTGGTAGGTGCCATCTCAGCCCTTCTCTCTACTGTGTAACGGTAATTCCTGATTGCATGGTTCTCTATCGCTTCACATCAGTCGAATACACTGGTATTNGTAGATCTGATAGAATATTGCATCATATTGTTGTTTCTAGAGGGCAAATCTTCTTTGAGGGCCAGAACGGCGATTGCGCCCGATGAGCCTGGTAGTTGGACTGCAGCAGTCTGAAGCCCATTCAATGCGTTAGGATGCAAAGACTCTATCGTCCCAATGGGGTGGCCTTACTCCGCTTCGGGCTACGCTGAAGTCTCCTCCTAGTTATATCGACCTTTTAAATTTCGTTGCGAGTCGGGCGAACTGTACACAAGAAAACGCAGACCTGTTACAGCGAGTGAGGCTGTGGGCACCAGAAGCATTCTTATCTATTTTAGTCGTTTTGGTACAGTAAAAGGTTACAATGTGAACACATCGATGACTCAAACGGTCTGTGCCGGAGTAAACGCTGACCCGTTACCGAAATAAATACTAAGCATAGAGTTTTTAAAATAAATAGAATGCGCTCCTCCTCTTCCGATTTCTGTTATTCGAATCGCCCGCTAAGCGTCGTACTTTGGATTGGCGTGATGCAACGGCAACATCACCAATGACAAGTCCTAAAGATAAAGATTAAGACCATCAAAGAGAAAGATACGTCTCATATCGAGCCTAACCGAGCACAAGCTCAGTGACAGTTACAACTAATTTACCCTGCCAGTAGGACCATCCTGTGATAACTTTGTGCCCCCGTGAAAGTTTGCACAACTTTAATCGTTCCGCTACTGTACAGACATCCAACCCTAGCCCTTGTCTCTTAATTACGGTCGAATTTTGGTCTAGAACAACCAAACCGGAAAAAAGAGCAGCATGGCTCAAGTCCCCTCCACTGGACACTTACTCAAAAACTTGAGAACATTGATGCAGACCACAAGTGTAGGATGCATAAACGCTTATATTGTTCCATCTTGCGATGCCCATCAGAGCGAATATATCGCCGAGTGTGATATGCGCCGCCAGTTTATTAGCAAATTCACAGGAAGTGCAGGAACAGCCTTAATAACTTTGAACAAGGCCGCTCTATGGACTGACGGCCGATATCATCTGCAAGCCGCGAAACAACTCGACTTGGAGAACTGGATTTTAATGAAGGATGGGCTGCCAGACACCCCAACTCAGAGCGAATGGTTGAAAGAAGTACTCGAGTCAGGTAGCAAAGTTGGTGTGGATCCATTTCTCATGTCACATGCGGCATGGAAGAGTTTAGCGAAGGAGCTACGCGTTCGCAACATTGCACTGGTTGCTATCAAAGAGAATCTCATAGATTTGGTTTGGGAGAATGCATTGATTCTTGTCGATGGAGTCGATTCAGTGAGACCACAAAGGCCGCGCAACAAATTGATCAAGCTCGATATCGACATTACCGGCAAAAATTGGGATCAAAAGGTGTCAGAGTTGCGCACAGAGATGTCCAATAAGAAGACTGGCTCGTTAATACTGACTGCCTTGGACGACATCGCTTGGCTGTTGAACTTACGCGGATCTGATATTGATTTTAACCCAGTTTTCTTTGCTTATTGCATTGTAACACTCTCAGAGGTCTACCTATTCATTGATAAGGAAAAGCTAACAGCTGAAGTAGAGAAGGCCATCAATGCCAGGCACACCACAAACGGTGGTGATGACCAGGAAAATTGTGTTAGAATTCTACCCTATGAATCAATCACTGATTTTATTACTAAAGAGCTCATTCCGGTCGACAATCAGCTTGTCTGGTTGAGTAGCAGATCATCTGAGGCTCTGATGGATTGTATTCCACGAGAGCGGCGTTTCATGTCACCTAGTCCTGTGACGAAACAAAAGGCAATCAAGAACAAGGTAGAGATACAAAATATGAAGAATTGTCACATCCGTGATGCCGCTGCCCTATGCGAATATTTAGCCTGGCTCGAGAGAACCATTGAAGCTAACCCTGATGGTCATGTTAGCTTATGGGAAATATCTGGCGCCGATTATTTGGAAAAGTGCCGCAAGCAACAGGACCACTTCATGGGCTTGAGTTTTCCAAGCATCTCTGCGTCAGGCCCAAATGGAGCGGTTATACATTATCACCCTGAGCAGGCAACTCGTCGGCCAATCGGAAAGAAAGAGCTCTATCTTATCGATTCTGGAGCTCAATATTTGGATGGAACAACTGATGTAACTCGGACTGTCCATTTTGGCGAACCATCTGAGAAGGAGCGCGAATGTTTTACGCGCGTCTTGAAAGGACATATTCAGTTAGCAATGGCGGTATTTCCAAGGTTAATCAAGGGTAGCTCGCTTGATTCGTTCGCCCGCCAATCTCTGTGGTCACAGGGCCTGAATTACCTACACGGAACTGGGCATGGTGTCGGCATGTTCCTGAACGTGCACGAGGGCCCATCGAGCATCAGCCAGCGCCCTTCGCCCGACGATCCAGGCTTAGAGGCTGGCCAAATTCTGTCCAATGAGCCAGGCTACTATGAGGATGGTGCCTTTGGCATCCGAATCGAAAATTTGGTTGTCCTCAAGAGGGCGGAAACGCGTTACAATTTCAACAACCAAGGCTACTTGAATATGGAAACCATAACGCTGGTCCCAATACAATCCAAAATGATTGATCTAAACTTGTTGAACGACGAGGAGCTCGACTGGCTCAACAACTACCATGCAACTTGCCGCTCATTGGTTGGCGATTACCTGGATAAATTGAACAAGCAAGATGTTAAGCAATGGTTGATCGCGCAAACAGAAAAGATAGTGCGACAATGACGATGCTAAATTCTGCTCGAGTTAGTTCTTGAATAATGAGTAAACTCTCCCTAAAAGTGTCGGGCAGAGCCTTTGTTGGATATATTTTCTCATTTTTTCTCACTTTCGTAAGCTTGCAAAGAGCGTGATGGCGGAACAGTTACAAAGAGAAAGCCGCAACAAATTGTTGATTTATCGCCACCTTGGCCTCTCTGTCTAGCACCAACCTGGCGCGCTGAGTTACATGCTACAAAACTGCATGTTCTCCCTACAGCCTCTCTCGAAACTGAATTTGGAGCAACAAGTTGTGGACAATTTTGCGATACCTGGTCCGAGAAACGAAGAACAGATGCATGAACAAAACCGGCAGTCTGCCTGACTCTTTGTCCAATATGAATTTGATAAATGAACAGAGAGCAGAAGCCAAGGGAGACAATTCGATCGGGATGACAAAGGGACCAGTGCGGCAACCAGAGCTTTAATTAACCTTGCAGGGTCACTAGCGTGCTCAAGTTGAGTTCAGATGGGCACGGATTGCATAATGGAAATGGGCGGGCATGGCGGACTGGGAGCTCTAGGTGGGAAATCACACACTTAGCAACTAAATTTATGATTTATATGTCACACTTTCAACTTATGATTCGGAAAACAACCCAAAATGACATTCGACAATGTCAGTAAAGTCTAGCATTCGGCGGGACATTTGTATAACAAGAGTGCTCAGGGCCATAAAAAGGGACCATCATCAGCATGATACTGTTGCGAGAGTTAAATTGAATGAGGGAGCAAATTTTTACATATGCGCTCTGTTATTCAATTGCATGAGTTCCAAATTGATTCGTGAAGCATGACTTTCGGGTTTAACTGTCAAAATATGGTTCACGTTGCTGCTCGCAGAGTTCAGGGGCAAGAGAAACCGAGGAGACAAGCTGCGTCTAGTGTTCCGATAAGAGTATATCCCCACTATTTCACTTGGCCAGTTTCGCGCCTCTTAAGGCTCCTAGATTGGAGGGTGCGGGAGCACAGCATGTCGGGTTCATTGAATGGTTGTGTTCATTCCGACCAAGTGTTCCAATTGAACTTGCCTCTTGACTTTTGTCCGCTACCTCGTACGCCATTTGGGCGCCATAGGAAGGAGGCAATAGAATGCAAGCTAACCTCTAGTTGCGGTTTGGTTACCTGAGCGCTCGTTCCGTTGGTTGTAAGGGAGCCGTCGCGCTTATAGTAGCAGTTAAGAGTGGAGTGCTAGCCGCTTTTGGTTAGAACGAGCAATCCCGCTTTTAGAGGGGTCCCGGNTGTGGCCAGTATGCGCAAACCATTTGTTACCGGAATCAATTGGCCCGGCCAGCCTGGTGGAGCCGTCCAANTCGGGCATTGAGTGAATCATTGCCGGGCCCACGAGTGGACNAGCAAGGCTGTTATTGGTTCGCCTTGTAAGCGGATCCAGGGGAAGGATACTCCTGGTGGCGCGTAAAAGGAGAANAGGATTGGAAATGGGCGCGACACATTCATTTCGAGTTAATGATGGGATCCACTTTCCTCCTGCTGCGTCTTCCTGTTCCTTTTCNCGTTCACGTTCAGGGCAACTGTTATGCTTTATTTGTTATGTTGCTGTTGTTGTTGTTGTCGCTACCGCTACTGCTATCGTTGCTTCGAGACTTCAGGCTCGAGCGCGAGCCAGCCAACCAGCCGTCCGAGCGACCGGAGTCGCCACAAGTCCTGGTGGTTGTGGTTGAGAGGCTAGAATAAAAACAAACAACAAGATGGATGGATTCTAGTCCCTTGTTGTTCACACATGGTTTTCATTGCATGGTCATTGGTAATGTTTAGCCAAATAAATGTTCGGGTTGCCCCAGAACAGGAGCCCCCAATTGGTGGTTGTGCTGCGGCTGCTGCTGTCGCCAGTGGTTCTGATTGTGGCTGATGGAGTTCATTTATTGTTATACCCGGATGCTCGTAGCTTCTGCTCCAGATTGTCTCCAATATTTCACTTCCCTCAGAGAAGTAGTTAGCCCCAGAAGCCAATGACTTTTCGCCATCGCTGGCAGTTATTGATTTTAAGGCAAAGGGAGTATCGCTTATGTACGAGCACAATGAGTCTTTTCAAATGGCCGAATTGGGGATAGACAATAATTCGGCTCAAATTGCCATCCCATCGGTGAGCAGGGTGTGCTAATCATCAATTCCAAGAGGAGCAAAAGTTGACAGTTCAAGTGGTTTTGGTGGGGTCGTTTTGGTTTAGATTTTGAGCTCCCTTCCAGCAGTTGAACAGTGGTGCCGGCGACAACTCAATTTAACTTGAGCCCAAGTTAACGCTGGCGGGCCCCAGGTAATTCAGTGGCACGACAAAGCAACAAATGGAACTTATCTCGCGCTCTTATCTTGAGGGGGGCCGAGTTTGAGCAGATTGGTTGGTTGAATAGAGTCAAAGCCAACTAGGGAGATATAATTGATTGCCTGGTGTGATCGGTAGGCGGCTCATTGGATATCTTGATCTAGCAGAGGCAGCGGCAGTAGCAGCAATAGAAGCGAGG
>Ga0058699_1000515_pt1 | contig 11957 bp, 7 predicted proteins | sample AgamicAtPe_FD_55078 | JGI IMG/M metagenome (GOLD analysis project Ga0058699, IMG submission 55078) | Agave microbial communities from Guanajuato, Mexico - At.P.e | ecosystem: Host-associated > Plants > Phyllosphere > Phylloplane/Leaf | place: Guanajuato, Mexico | collected 2012-10-15 | reverse complement strand
TATTTTGTTGGATTATAGCTATNCAAGTGTTTGATGGAAGTGTTTAGGGACAGGTAGGATGACTTTTTGGCATAGGATANAGCGCCTGATGTTTCAACACTGCTTCGAGAGGCAGCTGATTCGTGTAGATAGGAAACGTTTTGATTGGAGTGATGAGTGCTTGTTGTAAGATTTCCTAGTGAGCAGGATGAGGACTTTTTCAATGGCCTCTGATGAACTCCCGATGAAAGCTCTTGGATGGCCACGCCAGCGAACGACAGCCCAGCCATCTTCAATTGGTTGATTATGCTACCTGAATCATATCTTATGTGTTCGAATGCGCTCATCGAGGGATATTCAGAGGATGAACCGTGGTAGGCATCAAGTTCTCTTTGGGGGCTGAATCGATCGTCAGCTTGGGAGACAGCAGAGCCTCTTCTTCGAGTCAAGTCTTGCTTGTTGTCCGATATCTTTCTCTTGACTCTACATCTACGCACACGGTATGAGTTTAAGGAGGGAGAGCCACAATTGGCTATTATATTGTGTCCATACTGAGATTGCTTGTTTGATTCTTTGTTTCGAACAACATGGCGTTCGCTCAACGGTGAACTCGTGCGATTCTCATCATTCAATTTCGTTACAAACCTGAAAGATTCATCACGATTCATGAGTCTCTTCGGCCTATCATATATGACATCTGGGTTTCGTCCATTTTTGCCGTCACAATCAATCCCATTGATTCTATCGCAGTCACAATGTCTTGTACTCGAACAATTTTGGGCCACTCCTCCATCCTCATTTAAGGTCGATATATTTTGTCTGCTATTCGAACGCGCGAAACCAAACTTGGCTAGTTTAGCTAGGAGTAGTGAAGTGACCGATCCGATATCGCTCTTTTCATCGCTGTTCGCCCCCCGAAGCTGATGACGGTTATTTTGAAGATTTGAGGCTGAAGTTGCAATGTTACTTCCCGAACTTATCGATAAACGCCGCTCATGCACTTTGACGATACGATAGATGCTTATATTGCAAATTGTTATGACTATCAGAGGTACCAATACAATTATCACAAAACTCAACAATGAATAGGCTAACTGCAGAGCTATGTAAACCCTTCCATCCCAGTTCATTCCAACATTACGAGTGGTATCGATCAAAGACTCTGACCCATCGTTTTGCCAATTTGATCTCGCTATCATATCTACCAACACTGCTAAAAGTTTCACCATCGAGCTATGGCTAACTCCTCTAGTCTCGTCCTGAAACTCATCATCCAATTTCTCATTTGTTTCCTTAGAGTCTCCTGGATCGTCATCTAGCTGCGTTGAATGCCGATTGGGATGACTAGCGATATCGTTGAAGTTCAATTCTGAGCTAGAACTATATGGCACAGTGAAAATACAGCGAGCGGCTCCATTTCTATGATCATCATCGGGGTGTACAAAATTTCCGTTCGCAATCAGGGTCTCACGAGCATCAGACTCCAGTCTAGTTGCTCTCTCGCTCTCAAAATACGATCCCGATGCCATCGAAACGCCATAAGGATACTGAGTGAATGGATTGATTTGGCCCAATAAGCCGGGTAAGAGCAGGTTGAATAGGATTGAGGCGGACCAAGAAACTATGAAGAAAGTCCTAGTTCGTGCGGCATGGAGCGACCTGAGATATTGCAGAGGATGAGCTATGGCACAGTACCTGTCATAAGCGAGAACTGCAACTGTCCAAATGTGTACAGATACAATCACATTTATGAACATGGGAAGTGAACGTGGAGCTAGACTTTTGAAATAGTTATAGCCGGCGTGTAAGTGCATCGAAGAGTAGTTGATCGCCTCATTAAACTCTGGCTCTTGTTGGTCCGGAGATAAACGCTGCGTATCTCCTGAGCTATCGTCCCAAAGTTGACAATTCGAATGGGCAACGAATATAGTCTCAACCGAATCACTCAAGTCAATGAATCTCGACACCTCGTTTTGTCTGTAACTAATATAGAGGAGTCCCTTTGCTTGGTAGCTTGAATGCTCCAGAGACTTCTTCTTGAACATCAGTATCAAGGCTGGATCATTTCGTTGCGCTGATTCCTCTTTTAGGTTCAAGATATCGTGAGTTAATTTCCCGCTCTCGTTTAGCGTATCTATCCTTATTGGCTTTTGTCTTGAGACGTTCGTTTTGTCTGTCTCGGTGCAAAGTAGCCTGTCAGGGTCGATAGGAATCGGAGGCAGGAAGGTGGACAGAGGCGACGAAGTATGTGAGAAAACGTCGCTGATTAAGTTCCCAATACGGCGTCCATTGTTAAGCTCAAATACGTTTGACGTTGGAGGCGTTCGAATGTGTTCGAATCCGTTCTTGATTTTTATGCTATCAAACAGAACATAACTGGCAAATAAGAGGCCAGTTATTGTCAGCTGAAATAATAGCAAATTATTGTGGCCGGGGTTGCAATTGCGAACGAGTGAGCTACGTCTCTGATTAGTTCGGAATACTATGATCATTATTATGAATAAGTTGATTAAAACTCCGCAGATGGACAAAAGTGAGCTGATTGATACATAGGTTAAATTAACCAAGCTATAATCAACTGGGTTGCAATCGTTCGCAGACCTGTTGTTTGTGCTTGAATAATCCACCTCAAGCGATAGGATGCTTTTGCTTGCCTGGTTGATTAAATTGTTCTTATCTATAATTTCCGATTCAAACAACGATTTAGATGCTGTTTGGTCCGTTCTATTGGAGCCTCTATGGGAATCAGCGCCCATTGGGTGTGATAATATTTTGGCGCGCGTCCACTCTATAAAGCAGGCATCGTATATGTGCTTATGTTTGAGGCTAGGTTCTTGTGCATNATCTGCGTGGGCTTCGTATGTTCTTGTAACGTTTCTGCACTCCACAACCGGCAANGCTAGGAAGGTTTCGTTGACCAACCTGAGCATCAAGTTTATGACTAAATTAGAGCCACCTTCGACTCTCTTAGAATCATCCTGCCTCGAGCCAACACGGGCTGGTAGGCTCTGATTGCACAAGCTAGCCAGATAAGAGGCCGAATCTCGCAAGATGCTCGTCGTCATTTTGGGCCTTTCTCTCAATTGATNGATCATGGGTATTTCGTTTAAAGGGTTATTCCAAATAACGACTTGTGTGTCAACGAACGCCGGCAATGAACATTTGAGATGGAATACAACAATAGTGATGAGCACGCACTTGGAACACTAGATTATCAGGCCAGAAGTAGAAGTTTTGCGTGGATAGTGGCATGGTTAGTAGGTTGGCCTTCGTTCTTTGACATGATAGGAGTTTAGCGTGTAGGTAGCAGAGTTGCATTTGCACAAGTTGAAGGGAACCAGTGAATCAATATAAATTTGGATCGTCGGCTGGCTGGCTGGCTGGCGCCAGGAAAGGGGCTCCGCTGGCAACGGTCTAATGTGAGCAGCGTAAACAGCAACAGTTATTCATTTGCCGCTATGCCGCTAAAAATACAATCAGAGCTTGTAATAGCAAGCATGATTGCGTAAAAATTCAAGGTTGGAATTCGGCGAGAGGTTCCGCGCGAAACGTTCGCCAACACGGAGTTTCTGGGTAAATCTCGGGCAAATGATTGTTACAATGCGCGACCTCGAGCATGGTCAGTTGCATTGTCAATGGCGGGACCGATCTCAGGTTAAGGAAACTAAAGCGTCACTCGTGTGCACCCATCTAGCCAGCCTCTCCCCTCCTCCGCTATAAACCGTTATCTCCACTTACCTGCTCCAGAATTCAGAGAGCTACCGATTGCTGTAATTATTTGTTGTGTGACGTTAAACGCAATTGCTTAGACATGTGTCTGTTCTAATGGGAGTTTTGGCTGACTCTTGCTTAGCTGGATGAATAATTCATTCAACTTGGGTTCACCTCTAACAAGGATGAACGTGCGGATGGCGAGACCAAGAGAAAGCCGCCGGTGGCCCACGATCGGTATGGGTCAGGCTGGCCGCCAATGCCGACCATCGCTCGCTAGTCCACGTTTCTATCTTGCTGGATGTGAGGTTTGCTCCCATCTAATGTTAACTTGCTCAGTCTCTCCCAACAACTGGCCTCCGAGATGGTGTCCGTGGGGCCGGCGCGCATGCGTAGCCGCGCTGGTCATGGGCGAGGAGAGCCGAGCTCTGGTGAAAGACAACTTGTCTGACACTTGCTCCATTGGAACAAGTGTCAGGCAACGACTATACGCGCTTGCTTGCCCAGTTAGAAGTTCAAGTTCGTTGTTTTTATCAAGGTCAGACAGTTGTTTGTATTGAATATGGATCCACCTGGCTCGTCCAGAGTGCGAAAGGAGGGGGCCACCAAGTTGAATGAGGTCGCGGCCGTAAATCATCGGCTTGTCCGATCCACGGAACTCTCGAATGGGCCCTTCGTTATTGTTGTTGTCGTTGGCTAGCGTTGGTTAGTTTGGAAAAAGGAGCTCGAACATACGAGAATACCTCGCGCCTGATTTCCTCAATCGCTCGGCTGGCCCCGCTTATGCTGGCTCCCACCTTTGCGAAACAATCCTCTCCTCGTATCAAAGTTGAGCCACCACCATCTCATTGGATTGGTAGGCCAACAAATCGCACATTCAATTTAAAACTAAACCTGCAGGTACCTTGGAAATGAGTTTAAATGCTTTAAACTTGCTCATGTGGCCCCAGGTAACTCGAACGCAACAACAACACAAGGGAACAAGGTGAGCGACAGTTGAGCCAGCTTTGCTTGTTCCAGACGAACCCATGCTAACTGAGCGGCGGCGCCAGCCTCTTTGGCTCGATGCTGTCCCTGGAAGGACGTGCAACTTGACGATAAACATCCACCGGCGAATTGGAAGGCCCGTTCGTGACATGGGCGCCAATCGGCGACTCTCAGAAAGCGTTGCATTGCCCTCGCTTTTTCGACGAGACTGCCTTTTTGGGGTGGCGATGACGAGGATGATTATGATAACAACAATACTCACTAGTCTTTGGCAACCAAGCCTCCAAGTGTAGGAGCATAAAATGGAAGCAGACAGACTGGCCATCTGGCAAATGGCGTCAATCCGACGACAAAAGTTTCAAATTTCGGCCGAACATTCGCGCATAGTGGAGAGGCTAGAATGTTTTGAGGGATTGCAAGGTTGGACCTTTTTGGTGTTGGTCACTGGAGGCTCCGGATAAGCTCGCCGCTGCTGGAGCAACGTGGTTGAAGTGGAACTGCTTCAAACCCTTGCACGTATGCAACTTTGCCCCGCTTACTGATTTGATTATGCCAACATTCGCCTACTAACCAGCCAAACATTCACTCCATTCCCCTGAACTCTCCTGTCCAACATCCATTATATCATCCCAGTTGTCCCTTTGCAGGCCAGGGTATCCAATAACTTGGATTTGGCTGCCACGACTCTCGCAGCCTAAAAGCCCCAAAACCGCGAGCAACCAACATCCGAGTGAATCTCCTCCCCCTTGCGCCACCATCAACTGGACACTAGCTTACGGGCACGAATTCACTAGGTCGAAGGCGAGCAGGGGAGTAGATTTTGTAGGTCCAAACTGACTGCTCTGAACTTATTGGATCTTTGGCCAAGTGAAATAAGATGGTCCGGCCAAAGAGTGCAGGCAGCAACCTAAATTTCTAGCCGAGTGAGGCTGACAAATGGCCAGTTACATTGAAGGTTGTCGCCAGGGCAGACTAAGGTCAGTGTTCAAACAAATACGAGCCCATCCATGATGACTGTTTGCCNACCGCNGATAGGCGCCCGCGATCTGAAGGTCTGGTCTGCAAACTATGACCGCAAGTTCAAGTAACTTGCGCTTGGAAATGGGACTCCTGCCACTGCAAACCCAAGCCAGCCTNTCCCGAGCAAAAGTCGAATGGTCGTATAATGGAATCTAGTGGTGAACGCAAAGTGTGTTTGAGGTTGGACAGGACTAAAGGAAGAGCCGCCCCCACATCCGTGGAGGAAATCAAATCTTTAGCCTTGAGATTGTGGACGAAATCTTTGGCCCACTTAATTTGCACCGTCAAGGCGCGAGGGTTAACTTCTACACGGGCGACATGGATCATTTTTCTTCCGATTTTGTCTGCCACCACCTAAGTGAGCGGAGTCCAGTAGTTGTTGCTGAGGCAAACCACAGTGGCCAACTCATATATCTGGCGCAAGATGCAGTGCGAAACTCTGGAATTGNGCGCACAATCCAGGCAGCAAGAGTTTTATTTATTCTGGTGGTTAGTACATGCTGCTGAAGGAGATGGAGGGGTAGATTTTTAACGTTATTGGTGGTATTGCATCCGGCGATGGCGGTGGCCTTTTGACGAGAGAACAAACGGGGAGCAAGACGGGATGGAGACCCTGTTATCAATTGTAATGTGGCCACTGCTGTTCGACTCAGCAGGTCGTTGGGGGCCAGAGAATGGGGCGCCCATCAAGGCGCCTCCAAAATCGCATTCCTAGACAGCAGGCGCGATCGACGACTTCCTGCGTGGATTCGCTGGCAGCGCTAAGACGAGGCGGAAAGAGAGGCCCCAGTGGGCGAAAGTTCATAACCGGTTCGTGTTGGTCCGCTTACTAACGAGCTTTCGCCAAGCAAAAGCCCCATGCGCCACCTGGCGAACCCCAACTCTGTCTTGCGAGATCGGAAAGCATGAATTGGGCGCCAGTAAGCTAAAGTGTGAAGCTCCTTGTTGGCTTAGCAAATTTAGGTTTTCTCGCTGTATAGGGAGGGGGGATTTTGGCGGCAGATTGAAAATTGTTTCACTTTACGTTTCAAAAACTGAATTTGAACCAGCGAGGAGAGGGAGGCCATTGGATTGGTTGTACAGGCATTTAGCGAATCGATTCATCTCTCGCCCAGCCGAACCATCAGGCCATCAACTGTTCCAATCTGAATCCATGTCGTCCGTTTGTGAGGCCTTAAAAATGGTTCCAATTCCACTCGTTGGCTTCAGTGGGCAAAGGGCAATGGAGCACTCGATTTAGTTGGATGGATATGCCTCTGTGGGTGTTGACGTTCACAAAATAAAACTACAGCCCAGACGACCAGGTGACAGAGTGCCAATTCGAGCGTAAGATGAATTTTGGACAAACTATNTGGGTTGAGTCATTTTTAGGAGGCTGACATTTGCGCTGTGTGAATTTAAGATTCAGCTAGATACCTCATTTAGTCTATAAATAGCCAGGGATTGTTAATTTGCAGAGAGCTGTCAATGAGCCAGACGGATTTGTTGATTTAGCCATTTAGTGGTTGATCATTGAGCAACCAGTCGCAGGGTCCCCCTCGGCTTGGCAGTCAAACCGAACCAATGAGTCATGGACATTGTGTTGTGTTGTGTTGTGTTTGCTTTGCTCCAAAGACCAAATCGCATTGGGCATTGAGCAAACTCTGAGCGGCTGTGGTATCGCAATCAGTGACGCTGGATTTGAGTCGATGACAATCATTATTTAGTCGCATGATATCGCCGACTGAACTCGGCTCTGCGAGAGGGACGCTGATGCAAATGGAGACGCGGAAACAGCAAGGCCTCCTCCCCGCAAACTGACCCCACAAGTTGGCATGTCGATGAACTGCTCACACGAATGATGGCGGAAGATGAGCGCTCGTGAAATTTGCGAAAGCTAACCCTGGATTGATCTGTTTTGGGGTAGATTTCCTCCAAACTCCTCGGACAGATAGAGTTTGTTGCACTTGCTTTGTGGGGGAGCGAAAGAAGTCGCACGAAATTCCAACGAACAATTCCNTCCCGCTAGTTCAGCGTCTGCGTTGACGCTTATTAGCTGGCTGTCTCGTTTCAGTTCATCCTGCTTAATTGCGGAAATGGTGCTCAAGCGCAATCAGTTTGCTGGAAGGTGGAGGCTTGCGAGAAAAGAGGATAGAGGGGGGACTCGTTAGCCTTGTTGTTATGGAGGGGAGGCCATTTGAGCCAGACAGAGTGAGCGGAGAAGCGCCATCGATTGGGCTAAAACGAAAGCTTGCAATTGGAAAGCCATTTGGCAAGCTAAATTGGAACTAGCTTGGCAGATTTGTGGAGTTGGAACTGGCGCCTGTGAGACGAGTGTGCGCCTGCACAAAGGGGAGCAAATTTGCTGAACACAAACAGGCCGGCCAGACTCTAGTGCGCATCTCATCCCTAAAACGCAAAACGCACACTGCCTTTGCGGCCCCGAAAATGGGCGGAGGGAGGACTCCCCCCAAAACGCTCNGCTCATTTCACTGTAGGATTCGAGGGCTCTGTAGGTTTATTCGGTGTTTATGCGCTTGCGCTTGTGTGCACACTCTCGCGGGAACAAATAATCTGGCCCATAAGTCTGCGTCTCAAATTCAGGGTAATTTCATTGCCAAAGCTAGTCAAGCAATTCCCGACTGACTCAAACACAGATGGCTCCTCGTCCCCACACACGAGAGCCTTTGTGCGCTGCGAGTCTCAAAAGCGACCAACAATGCAGAGCTGAACTCTGATATCATCGCCCTTGTTTGCATCTGGAATATTTGGACCGATCGCACCAAGGACCAAAGTACACTCGATCCATCCCTATCTCTCATCACTCATCAAGTTGGCGAACGCTTGGACCAACCGCCAAACTGTCGCCCACAAACAACCACCTGGTTTTGGCACCCAAAGAACGAACAGCAGCACCAATCATTGGCCAGATCATGTCTGGTTATCGCGGCCGCAGTTAGATCACCTCCATCAGCCCGCCTGATCTCATTCTTAAATTTCCACAGGGCAAACCCTACATTCAGTCAGATCAATTCAAGCAGATTGGAAAGCGCACTATTACTGACAAACTCAAANTTTCACGCTTACGTTGGGCCGTGTAAAGCGTCTGCGCTATCGGCTAGTGTTTATTCCTGTCCTTTGGTGCTAGTCTCTGCTAAGTGTTGTTTTATTATTGTTGTCCTGTTGTTTTTCGTGTTTGCGCCGCAAGCAGCCTGATAGTGGTCGTAGCTAAACTACGACTAATTTTATCAAAATACTTGATACATCGAAAGGGAAGTTGTACATCTATCAAGACGGGAGATTAATTCAAGGTTTTCGCATTATATCACGACCAAATGGAAAAAGGAAATTTTGAGCCCGTTTCTNTCAATACTCATGAACCTTCGCACTATTATTATTGTAAAACGCACTGCAGTGAATCATAGATGAACTTGGAAAAGCTAATCCATTAGTGCTTCATGTTTGTGGTGATATTTCAGCCATCTTATTAATTACCATTTTATTTTACACCCGTCAGACTAGATCCTATTTTAAACAATAAGCGAACCGATATTATTATTGCACCCATCCTTTTGACCCATTTGTCTAGCAATAATTAATTTAGGAGGTAAGAAAATGTTGAGCAGATCCTCAAGATCGAGGAACTTTTTCAGAAAGTTGATTGTCAATGGGGTGAGCAATTCCAAAGCTGCCATTCAAAATGATTGCCTNATGCGCCTTTATGATGCCGACGCCGAACTTAAAGCTATATCAAGCGAGTTAGACTCCTTCGATGGCAAAAAGGATCCCATACGCTGCAATTTATTAGTCAACCAGTTAAGAACTGCACAAGACAAAGTTATCAGTTTATTGTTCCAACTTATGGACGATTGTAACTGTGAGAGAGCTTCACGTGATTACAGAATGAAATTTCCGGACGAGATATTACTATCGGAAGGTTCAGAATCTTTGAATGGCCAGATCTGGTTCGGAGCCGAATGTCTATCTGCTGGTTCCAACATACTGAACCACACCAAAGAATCATCAATGTTACGGCCAATGGCTAAAACGCTCACCACGCATCTAGACTCTTTGCGGAATGATCTACGCGATCTTGTTGTTGACGGAGGTGGAGCCTCTCGTATCAATCAAGCTTTAATCAAGAAGATGGTAACTTTTGACCACATATTTGCCACCTTTGAATATGAATATGTGAGAACCATGTTGCCAATCAGAACCGTTGCTGAGATTGAAAAACTCCAAGAGGTAGCAGTCCTATTCAGTGAAACCCTGATCGATTGTGTGAAACGTGGCCTGATTAAACAGGAAGATATCGAGGAATTCCAACCTATTGTTATGATCGCCATTCCTCGGCTTGCTATAGTTCGCGGATTGCTTTATAAGAACGAGAATCCCATTTACACCCGACACAAAAGTCAGATGAGCAGTTTATTCCAGCCTTTCCATAGCCCACTGAACTTAATCAGAAGACTATTACGACGCCTGAGCCCACAGGAATTGTTTTGCTTAGAGAAGATGCTGGCAAACGACCAATCTGCGATTGATAGTCCTCTGACAACAGAGAAGGACAATCCGACGCAGAGCTTGCCAATTGAACCTANTGAGTCGAGCACAGAGAATGAAGGAAGTTCTTGCCAGGATGCAAACGAAGGTGGTGCTGGAACAAGTAACAGTTTCGCTCATGTCCTGATGGATGGACTTCAATATCCAGTCGGTAAGAGAGGCATCCAATGTGCGAACTCTGACCAACACAATCAAGAGGAGCAAAACTCTATGAATTACATCCAAGCACCATCATCCTCATCAAAATCTGTTGTACCCTCTTCCGCTTCGATAGGTTCACCTGTAGAGTCTACTCCATCTGCCTCTTCTTCGCTGTCCTCATCGCTCGATTGCAAAACTTATGCAGGCAAATTCGAGAAGGACGATTGTGATAAAANCTGTTGCCGTTNTCCCTCCGAGAGCGATTCTCAACTAGACAAACTGATCGAAGAATTTGGCCCATCAATCAGCCATCAAGGAGAATCCGCTTCCGATATGCACGATGCGACGTGTTCATCTTCAGCTATGGTCTTCTCTGAATCTACCGACGCACCCGAAAAGATTCCCGCAAAGACTAAGAAAGTTAGCGAAGATGAGGCACAACTTGAAGAGCTGTTCATGAGAAAAACTCAGCTCCTTCTACATAGACTTTTTGTAGCTATATCCGGCGTTGCTGATCAACTACAATCTAACTTTGCAAGCGATCTACGTTTTATTCTGCGACACATCTTCAACCTTGAAGAGAAGAACGACGAAGACAACACCTTCGACGAGGAGGCCGACAAGGAGTACTCAAATAGCGAGCAGTCTGACAGTAGCCTTCCAATAGAACAAGGCATAGAGGCTCAAGAGGTTGCTAATCTGATCGACTTGGGATCAATTGATTCTCTCGACAATAATTACGACGATTTCGATCAAAATCAAGACGTATTTGTGCCGCCTTCATCAAGCAATTGCTCTCTCATCACTGGAGCTAGGGATCATGCTCGTCATTCACCAACCTCATCCTTATACGCTTCAATAACACTACAATCCAACGATCCGGACACTGGTTCGGTACGACGCTCACGAGATCCCATGATAAATACTGTCGACGATGACATACTAGCTGAGATGATGAGAGCAGCTAGTCAGACTGAATTGATATACGAATCGCGGCCGTCGCCAAACGAAGCTAGCATCATGGATAGCAGTCGGCACCGCCAGCAGCTAGTACAACAGCATCTGCAATCCCTTTCGAGAGGAAACAGGTCATCATCGAGATCACATAACAGCACAGGCCAGCACGGCGTCGAACGCCGCTCGCGTCACCATGGTAATGGAGGATCCCGATCTAGACGCGCTAGAGGACCACCAGTCTGGGTGCCTGATCAATTGGTTTTAGCCTGTAGCTCTTGCAATGTTACATTCACGCTATTTCGACGGCGTCACCACTGTAGAGCATGTGGCCAGATCTTCTGCGCAGAATGTTCCAAGTTCACTAAGAACCTAAACTGCTGGGGTTATAATGGTGCCGTGAGGGTTTGTGAATCATGCTTCAATCAACCCTAATCTACTTTAGTTCGATCTTATGTTGTGATTAAAACTATAGCACGATCAGTACTACTTGTCTGCTGATTAGAAAGAACCTAGATTTTCATCTAGATAAGCCCGAGGGTTGCCAAGGCTATGACGGACTCTAATGCTGATTTGTTTTATTGAATAGTGTTTTGGGCATCTAGCACTAGCAGAACAGTGAT
>Ga0058699_1000514_pt1 | contig 11962 bp, 5 predicted proteins | sample AgamicAtPe_FD_55078 | JGI IMG/M metagenome (GOLD analysis project Ga0058699, IMG submission 55078) | Agave microbial communities from Guanajuato, Mexico - At.P.e | ecosystem: Host-associated > Plants > Phyllosphere > Phylloplane/Leaf | place: Guanajuato, Mexico | collected 2012-10-15 | reverse complement strand
TGGAAATGGAAGTGGAAGTGGAGAGCGAGGACCTCGGACGGCAACCGCTAGCATCCCATTCAATCGGCCCCCATTCAATCCCATTGCGGCGGCCCAGCCAAACGCGGCCCAATTCGATTTAAATGATACAAAGTGTCTCCCTTGCGCTTGATTGAACAACCTCAACCCACGAAAAGATGAGCGAAAATNCATTAATCATAAGGTACAAAACGTTGGCCCAACGAACAATCAGATTGGCCATGTTGTTTCCAGTCGGCCGCTCCGCTTCGTTGCCATAAATATTTTGACACTTCTCGCCTGTCGCCTGGGGGAGCGGCNAGCGNTGCGGCGGAAGTGGACCAACAGGCGGCCAGCTCCGCGGGCGCCCCAAGAGTGGGCCCGCGAGAGGGCCGGCCGCTCGGTGTGGCCGCCGGCGCGCTCAGATTGGCGCGCGCGATAAGCTCCCTCCGCACTGTCCTCTCTTGGGGCCGGCGAGCGGCGCCGCGAGCCAACCTCCGGCGCCCGAATCAATTACCTGCCATTGAGATGCAAAGTAAACAATGCGACGCGAGCCCGAAGTGGGACAATTTGGCCGCTCAGTTTGGACCCAGTGCGGCCGCTGCAACAACAATGGGCCCAAATTGAGTCAAATGCAAATAAGCGGCCACACCGACTGCAGTAGCGGCAGCACCTGGTTTTGCCACCGGCCGAGCCTTCCCCTCGAGCTGTTGGCCCTTAGGTTGGAATTGGAGTTTGAGTTTCGTTTTGGGCTCGACTTGGAGTCGGAGTTTGGGCGGCCATTGTGGGCTCCGGCTGCTGTCAATTAGAGTGCGGCCACCGCCGGCGACGCCCATAGGACACCGCCGGCCCGGCCTGATCGATGGCGTGAAAGCAATTTCAAGGCTCTCGCCGAGCTCGCTGCGCGCTAAAGGTCGCCCCCGAGCGGCCGGCGCCCGAACAATGGATCAACTTCGTCTCATATCAGCCTCCAATTGGCAGTGATTGGCCGACGGCGGCCACTAATCTGCTCGTCACTGGCACACCGGCCGAGGGTTGGAGCGCGAAGACGAAATTGGAATCGCGCTCAGCGGGTGATATTGAGCCAAGTGGGCGAGTGATATTAGAATATGCAATCGGCGGGTGAGCAGGCCGCTTGTTGCTTGCCGCTTGCCGCTCGCGGCCTGCGGCTTCGGCTGGATGCGAGCTGACTGGTTACAGGCCGAGAGGATGGCCGCTCGTCGGGAGCGAGAGGGAGCCAATCCTGCGGCATGGGAACCAGGTGAGCGAGCGTGTTAATTGTTTGTCCACCGGGAAGCCGTCCTGTTGCGCCCGGCAACGTTTAGCCGGCCGCTTGGGCGAAGTTGCTCGCGGGCGCCATTGTGTCACTGGGCCGGCGGCCAACGCAACAAGTGGCCCGCCGGCCGGCAATGGGATTGTTGCGTGCCGTTTAGCGAATACCTGCAATTGCGCAAGCTGGCCCGCCTCGGAGTGATGGGCGCCGCCATGGATTCCTCGGCGAGCAGGGCCGCACTTGAGGGGCGCCCTCTCGTGGCGCCCGCGTGGCGAGCCAAGTGGCCGCCGTCGCAGCAGCAGCGGCAAGAGTCGCAGCCAGATGATTGATCGTGCGGACGGTGGAGCTTCAATTAAGTGCTCGCGCCGCCCCGCCCACTTGCCGTCCGCTCGGCTGGCCGGCCGACTGGGCGTGTCGGCGCGAGCAGAGCGCCCGTTTTGTATCAATTATTGGAGCCGCTTCGCCGATCAGATCGGCCGCCCTGATTGGGGGCGAATTGATTTGGAGCCGGCGCGAGATCAAAAAAGCAGATGGTTTCTCGCGCCGACTTACCTGGCCGGCGCCGCCGCCGCTCCGAATCAGCCCCCAGATCAATCAAAACAAGTGCGCCGCTGGAGCGGCCGCCGCGGGGATATCTTCTGCCGGGCGGAGGGGGCGACACCGGGCGCGTTGGGGGCAATGCGAGGGCAATTAAAACAAAGGCACATTAATCACGACCCGGCCAACGAGAGTCGGCGGCGCTCGCCGGGCGGAAGTGGGCGGCCGCAGCTGGCGCAAAGCGGACGCTGGACAAATAGAGCCAACCTGCGAGCGAATCAATCAATATTATTATTGAATTGTTCTCGCAGCTTCGAGCCAAAGGTCAGCCAAAAGGCGGCTAGCTGAGCGGATCGGCGCAGTTAGCCGAGTGTTTACCTGTTTTTTGGGTTCGCGCGCTCAGGCCGAGCGAGCCATTGTTGTTGGAGGCGCGATGAACTCTAGATCCAGATGGATGGATAGATGCAAATAGAAGGGGCCGATTGGCTAACTCGCTGCGTCTGTCTTGCGCTCCAAAGAGAGGAGGAGAGAGAGAGAGCGGGAATTTGTTGTCGGCGCGGATGATTGATTGGTTAATTACACGGCAAACACTGGACCAGCCAGACAAACGGTCGGCGCGTCGCCGGCTGCTCGCAGCTCCGGCCAGCTGACAAAGGCTTCACCTGGCGGGCGGCCGGTCGGCCGGCAGACCGGCGCACAGGTGAATGATACTGGCGGCGGCGGCGGCTGCAGTTGCAGCAGCTGAGCCAAAATTAGGCACCGAAAGCGGGGCGGCTGCGCTGGAGGCCGCGTTGGCGGATCCCTTTGATGAGCTGGGGGCCTTCAAGTTGGGCGAACGCGGCCATCGGCTGCTCTCGATTCCAAGTTCAACTCGGCGCCGAAAGCCAGTTTGTTAGCTAAGTCGCTCAGAGTAAGCTCGGCTCGACCGCCACCGACNGTCCATACCGCACACTCAGGTGAGCTTGTTGCCATCAATCAGGCGGGCTGCTGTTTATTGGATCAGGGCTGAAGCGTCAACAGAGGCCTCGATCGATCACCGGCGGGACAGGCGGGCGAGGGGCGCCCCCAAGCGGCGGCCGCGGGCTCGGCGGCGCAGGCTGACCGGCGGCCGGCAGGTAGGCTGAGCGTGACCGACCGACCGGCCGGCGCCGAGGAGCCGCAACTGGGNGACAGCTCAAAACTTGCTAATTAGATGCGAGATCCCCGAGCGCCGCCAAAGAGGCAGCGCCGAGCGTGGATTGACAAATTAATCATGGCCGCTTCGCCCTTCTGTCCGAGCGGGCCGCTAGGGGCCATTTTATGGCCACTTTAATTTGCGCTTTGAGCGGATCCGCCGAGCGCGGCCAGCGCGCTTATTGGAGCCAGCTGGCCCTCCGCTTGGCCACCGATGGCGAGCGCCCAAGAGCCGCAGAGCGGCGGCCGCGCCCCATCGAGCTCGGCAGCCGCAAACACGAACCAGGTGAGCAATAAAGGAACGGAGGCGCCACAGGCGAGCGCATCGAGCCGCCTGCAAAGTTTGTGGCCGAAATTGGCGAGAAATCTGGCCGCCCATTTTACTCTCCATTTGTTGACACTCCAGATTACGAGCTCCGAGTGTCCTTTTACGACCGCTAAAAGCAAGCCCCAAGTTCACGTTTCATCCTCCTCTCGCTCCTCCACTCGGCCGGCCAGAAAGCAACTAGGGTCAGGCAACAATAATAAAGCCCGCCACTTGGACAGAGCGGCGAGTCAGTTGGAATGAGATAAAAGTTTTATGCGCCGGCCGCTAATGAATCGGGCCAGTTGAAGCGCTGGTATTGTCCACTCTCGCCATCCATCAATCTGGCCTCCAGAGCGCCGATTGGATTGGCCTGGGATGGCCCGTCTAGCTCGTAATGAAGATGCGACCCGTTTTTGGCAGTTCCAACTAAAAGCGGCCGCCTGTCCGTGGAAAGTTGGCCCCTCGGCTGGTCGCAAGTGGCCGCGTTATAGCATATTTGTAGCTTTTATTGCTCCTCCATGAGGCTCACACGCACTCTGGCGGCGTATCTCACCCGTCGGTGTCCGTGGAGACGCCCGCTGGCCCNGAGGCCGCCCGGCCGGACCTCTCGGCGGCGAGCGAGGGGCAGCCTCTGGCAAATTGGCCGGTNGACTTGTTTGTTTCGCTCGGCCCTGATTGTTGCCGTGGGGCCAGAGTTTGGCTAGGAGGCGCCGATCAATTATATGGGTCGTGGTTGTTTTGCTGGCGGCCAAGTGGGAGCACAAACGAGAGCAAGAACAACGGCGCCAGCGCTCAATTATACCATTGGCCGCCGCTTCCTCTCGCCTCGGCCCCAAAGCAGCTCGCCCGATTGATCCAATTTCGGCGGAATGTATCATTCCTCGTTCTCGTGATATTGATCATCAGAGTGCTCTCATATTGCATGCTAATTCATCCTCTGTGTGGGAATCCGAGCTTGGGCCCAGGTGGAGAAGAATTCGCCTCTCGCTAGTTTGCGCCCCAACTCTGAGGGCCGATGGGCTGGCCGCCCGCAACCATTACTCGGCCAGGTCGGCGCTGAGCCGGCTCTCAACTGACGAGCTCGTTTACCTTTCGCACTAATGAACATAATTAGAGGCCTAAGCGAGCTGGCGCTGGAGGATCCAGCGAGAGTGCTTCCACTCCGTTTGCCCGCCCCCCTCCCTCCAAGCAACGCCAGCAACAACAACAACAAGTGGCCGCAAGAGAGACCAAACGGAGGCAACCAATTATCCGCCGGCTTCCTCCTGAGGCCGCGATTATTAATTCAACTCTGTGGGAATTTGCCACTTCCTTTTGCCCGCTTACTCGCTCGCTCGCTGGCCCTTTCGTTGGTCGGGCCGGCAACGGAACTATTGTTACAACGGTCCATTGTGCGCCGGCCCCTCGTCGCGCTGCGAGCTCGCTGGCAGCTGGACCGATGCGGAAACCAATTGATTTGTTTGCCTTCCGCGCCGCTGAAGTGGGCAGCTGCATTCGGCCCGCGCCGACACCTGGGCCTGAGCCGGGCGAGGCTGCAAACTCGCCAACTGGAGCCGACTGGCCAACTGGCCGGCCTGCTCGCTTGATCGCCGCTCCACCGCCGAGGGCTCCACCTGTGTGGTCGTCGTGATTGGATTCACACAGGTGCTTTTTAGCAACTTGCGCAGCTAGTAGGCCAGCGTAGATGTTCCATCATCCAGATTGAATTTGGTGGCTAAAGAATTGTGCCACAGAGCATTGGGCAGATTGTTTTGATTTTGTCGATCTGGATGGAGTGGAGCAGAGTAGAGTGGCTGCTGCTGCTGCTGCCGCTACCACCAAGGCGGCGGACGTCGCGAGATGTGAATGCTGCTCGTGGTTCCCATGGCGCCGAAGGTCGCCGGCAAGTCTTGCGCCAGCTCAACTGTGGTGGTCACACAATGGAGCTGGCGGGCGGAATTCTTGCGGCTCTAATGGCTACTGACTCGGCACCGGCCACAGGTGGCTGCGGCTTAGAGGCGGCCGCAGACAGACGCGCAAACAAACAACAAAATTGACCTCCCGCTTTCGCTCAGTCCAACTCTCTTGGCTGATGAATCGAGATAAACTGATGGCGCAGGTAAGGCANTTTGCCGCCCCGCGAGCTCCTCCAGCCGGCGCAAGTCAAACACCAGTCCCCACTTTCGGCTGACAAAACGGATGAAATATTTCTGGCTCCTAAATCCGCGCGCTCAGCTCGCTCTTTGGGCGAAAACTGGAAGCGGACTCGCCTCCACCGGCATTCTGCGCCAGGAAAACGGGAGACTTGTTCACAGGTAAGGCCAACGGTGGCGGCGGCGGCGGCGGTTGCTGTGTCGGTGGTCTTCCGCGCCTACGAGCCACTCGCTTGGAGCGGGCGACTGCCTGCAGATGGGTGGTTGCCTCCTTGGTCACGAGAGTCGGGCTGAGATTGTATCTTGGCTAAGAAGATCGAGAGTATGAGTATGGAATTTTATCTTCGCTGCGAGCGGCAGCCCCCGAGTTCGGTGTAAATTCAATTCAAGTGACACTTGAAAGGAGAATGGAGAGTCCGCCAATCTGTCCGTGAGTGGCGGCCGCCAGCCAGGCTCAGGCGGGCCGCGCTGGGCGAAAATTCCAACCGTCAAGCTGAAAGGTAAATACTCGGCTTATCAACTGATTCATTTTTCTTCCAAGCCTCCAATCGGAAGCTAAATAGCTCGAGATTAACTCTCGTTTTGGTTATTCCAATGGAGGCAGGAGGAGCCTTCAGGCCGACTTGCTTGCTCGCTCGCTCGCAAGGTCGAGCGGCCGGGCTCCTATAGCAGGAGGAGCCCGCGGTGGGGGTTGCAACGCAAACAGCTGAACTCCACCACTTGTTATACAACTAGCNACTCGTCCTCCTCGGAACTTGCCAGCAGTTTAAGGTCGCTCTTTGGCCGCCTGAGATCAATCGTTTTCGTCTTCAACGCTCGCAGAATGAAACTAAACGTTTAGTCAGCCCACTGGGCTAGGATTTGAAGGAAACGAGCATCATCCAGTTGTGCAGTACAGAAGCGTCAAGAGTTTTGCGGGAGCGGCGCCGGCTACAATGTCGGCCGGCTGCATGTTGAGGATCCCGCGAACTCGCTCGAGTGGTTGAAACAAATCACAGGCTTGTCTCACTCAATTACATCAATTTGCTCTAGCTGCTCATCAGCCAGAGTCCGCCTATTTCACTCTCTCGTTCTATAAGAGAATATAATAAGAATCAACAATGAACGCTGCCGTTCAACAAGTGTTCCAAGGCAGCGGCGGCCGCCGCCTAAGAATTTACCTGCCTCCTCCTCCTCCTCCTCCTGTCAGGTCTGCCTGTCAGCGCAGAGCGCGCGCGTTCAGTGGCCCAGTGGGCTTGGCTAGCGGGCGAGCTGCGCACTTTTCTCAGCTCTCAGTTGCCGGCTGATGGACAGGAAGACAATAATTTCTCGCAGCTCAAAACTGCCACTTGTATGCCCAAACTGGCCGCCTTGTTCACTGGGATTCCATTCTTTCCTTTTGTGTTCAAGTGGTGTCCGGCCCAGATCAGCGCGCCAGTGTCGAGAATTAGCTCACAGGTGAACGAGCACTGGCCGCGACGTATGGCCCCCAGCTTGGCCAAACCAACCGCGCGACCTAATGTGATTATCGCTCCGGCTCTCAGCGGGGCCAAAACTGTTTGAGCAACTGGACCGAGCAAGGACCTTTCACACCCATGAGACGCTCCACTCTGTTGCCATGAAATGTGGATGAGCAACCGGCAAAACTTCACACGCCACAACAACCCATGTTACTTTCCGCTCTGCGGCTATTGCTGTCATTGTGTCCAACTTTCGTTTGTTGTTCGCCTGTCTTGTAGTTGGGTGACGGGCTAGTGAGCACATAGGCAATCAATTTATTTCCAGTTACTGCACCGTCCAGGGCAGCTATCAATGAAACCGACAAATTGGATTGAATGAATGAACTCGGAGGTCTAAACGTCACGGATCCCCATCAGAGTCCAACAGTTGCCCCGAGCCCCCAAGCACACGAGCTTTGGGCCGACCTACTTGATGGCCGAGGCTCCTCCCGCGAACGCGCTCGCTCCCCGGCGAAGCCATATAATTATGAGGTATGTTCTTGCCATAAGCGTGAACAACACTGCTCCTCAATTTGCTACCCCAACGCCGAAAGAACCTTCAGCTGGAAAACCTATCTGCTGGTCGGCGAACACAAAGTCCATGCCCTTGGTGCAGTTTTGTCACTAGTTTACTGTCGCTGGTATGAAAGTGTGGCCAACTAAATTCACTTGATTCATTGAGCTAGTTCTCACGCCTAACCCCTCGAACTGGGCACCGAACAATGAATCAAGCTGGCTTGCGGCAAGCAGGTCTCAATCATGTGCCCGTCAAGCAGCTTCTAATCTCATCTGGGGACGGCAACGATTCTGCTCCATTATCGGTGGCCTGAGAGAACGATTTAAAGACCTTTCGTTTAGCTCTTTGAGTCGGGCAATTTTTGCGAATCTCAACAAAGTTCGGGTAGAGATTTTGTCCATAACGAAGAGGCTAAATTCGAGTCAATTGGAACGAAGTATGTCGTCTTATGCAGACGTTTGGTTGTGATCCTTGGTGCTAGCAATTCTAATGCCACACATGCTACAGATACTCTTTTTGTAAGCGCACTGTTGACAATAGTGAGAGCCCATCTGATGACATTTAGCCTTACATATTCGACAATCAAGAAACTGGTGATTTGAGGATCCTACAGCAGCTTTGGTCTTCGACGACTGACTCAATAACTTGTTTTCGTTAAGTTTTCGTCCGCCGCTTTCAAGTGTATTTCTAGCACCTGTTTTCCACGTATCAGGAGTAATAATGGTGGATAGCTTCTTTTCGCACTTCTGGCAAACCATACTCACGAAATCCCCCAAGTAGACGACAACAATACGAGAGACGTTGAATATTAAAATTGATTTCGCAAAATTTGCCGTGATAAATCAGACGACAATGGCAGCAGGTTCTCCCTGACCACTGGCTATTGCAATCACATTGAGGAGACCAATTTTTATTGTTTAGGTAAACAAAAACAAAACACGCGCGGTGCAACGAGAGTGTTATCCTTGCTGTCCGTTGACCTCTGAATCTCGTCCCATAACAAATTGACAATCTACCATGATATGACTTACAGTCTCATATCGATTACAAATCATCATCGATATTGAACAGGATCCGAAATCCGCCCTCGATTTCTCGAACGCCCAGGGCTTGCACGAACAAAATGTCTCACTGGCCTCAGTTCCTAGGAGCTCTTCTAGAGCCTTTTGGATTAGGTTAGGAATGTGGCCCTGACACGTGATCCGAGTTTGAGCTTGCACAAACGGATGCCTGAGTCATATCCAGTAACTCTGGGCAATGCAAGGCTCACCTCACAGTCGGGCAAATGGAAGGCTTTCCAAGCGTCAAAGAGAGAGCACCAACTCATCTCATGCTCGCAAGAGTGTCTTCAGGTGGATGGAATAATATCCGTCGCTACTTGTTTAGTCCCTCAACATTTGCTGAAACACTGTCGTTATTTGATATTCAATATCCTGATAATTGAAATTCTCTCGAAAGAGGAGGCTGCTGCTGCTGCAAAGTCTGACTGCCCTCTCGAATACGATGGTCGATGCGCGGTTGATCCTTAAGCGACCATTTCGACCTGGAGAGTATAAAACAGCTCCCAACTGGTCGAGATCCCAACACAACTTCCAAAGCTAGCAAGAATTCCATTGTAGTTCAAATTCGGAATTGCAGATACCAACTAGATTGATTTAACGAGTTTGACTTGTTGAGGAGAGAAAGAGAAGGGAGACACTATGAGAACGGGAGCAGTCAGGTAGCAATTAGATTAGATTTGTGGTAGTAGGGGAGGAAGACTTCGATTGTTCTAGTAGATATTAATTCTGACCTTGAACACCCTGGTTCCAATGGCGAATCAACTAACACCCAAGACGATGACGGCTCACGTGATCTCTCTCATACTTTGGATGAGTCTCCTTCAGCTGAGCTCGGCCGATGACAGAAAGACGACCGCTGAGCTGATCAGATCGCGCGGATTCAACGTGGAGGAGTTCGAGGTTATATCGCAGAATTATGTTCTCAAGATCTTTCATCTGATCAACCCCCTAGCTGACCCGAAGACGTTGCACAAGGTGCCCGTTGTCGCAACCCATGGAATTGCCTGGGACACGACCAACATGATGAGCAGCTCACACAACGCGAGGCCCAGGANGCCCAAGTTGGACGAAAGGGTCACCTTGTATGCAATGGAGAACGGAACGGACGACAAAGGGCTCCACTTTTATATTAGCAACAATAACTACGACGTCTGGCTCTTCGATGGTCGCGCCACAACATCCAAGGTCATGCGCCGCCTCTCCGACGGCGGAAACAAGAAGTCCTTCTGGGACTTTTCGCTGGACGAGCAGGCGCTGATGGACTTGCCCACCCAGATCGAGTTTGTACTCAAGAAAACGGGCGCCCCCAAGGTCGCCTATATCGCCTACAGCCAATCGACCACACTCATGTTTGCTTTGCTCTCCATGCGGCCAGACTTCTCATCTAAGTTGGCCACATTCATTGCGCTTGCACCGGTCGTGTACACGAGCCACCTGCGCGGCCTCGTCTGGCCAGCAAGCATAGCCAAGATCTTTATGCACACTTCATCAGCGCGCACCATGGTTCCTGAATCTCTACGCCGAGCTCAAAACTTCCTACTCACTTACCTCTGCTCAGTTAGCTTCATCAAGTACACCTTTTGCCGCGGCCTTTGGAAGCAATTCTCGGGCGCGGACAAGGGCGCAATCCTGGACGGAGGGATGACTGAGAATGTGGTTAAGGCGACGCCATTGAAATCGTTCGAACAGTATGTAACTAATGCGCTGTTGAATGATTTCCGCATGTACGATTACAAGGACGAGATGCGCAACATCGAGGAGTATGGNCAGCCAGTGCCGCCCCAATACAACGTCTCAAGGATCAACCTTCGAACAATTTGCTTGTTTCGCGGAACAAACGACTACCTGAGCGACCCAGAGGATCAGATGATTTTGCTGAGCAAACTCCGAGTTCCCCTCTACGAGGACCACATTTTGGAGGACTACTCGCACATAGACTTCATCGTGTCGCCAACAGTCACTCGCGACATAAACGAGCCAATTCTCCGAATCCTCGACAAGCTCACCGAGCGGCCTGTCAAGCGCATCTCGCACACCCTAGGCACTCCAAACCCGCAGGTTGAGGGCACGCAGCTTGTGATCGACGTGAGGAAGGAGGAGGAGGAGATGAAGGATAAGGTGAGACGCAATGTGCTTGGAGGCTTTGCCTCGCAGCCAAAGGCCGAGCAGCCGAAGGAGATGCCCGACAACAACCGACCGAATAACACCAGTGTGCGGCCTGAGACTTCTAGAGGAGATGGGATAGTTATTAAATATTAAGCGGAGTTAGTTTGTTCCTGGTGTTGTCTTTGCTCCACCTTCGGTTGGTGGTTTCCTTTGCGTTGTTTTTGGCCGAGGCGGGCTTGTTTGTGCGGCCGCCAGAGAGCGCGCTCAACCTGTCTCGGCGCCCTAGGCCCGTTGCGAGTTGCGCATGTCCGCCGGCTCCATCGAGCGAGCNAGCAGTTGCCAGCTCTCGTGTCCGCGCCGGGCGGGCCACAGTCAGTTTGGGGCCCAAACTGGTTAGGAGCGAGCCCTTCGAGTGTTGGCGAGAGTCAAGCAAAGCTCGTGGAGAGTTTTGCGGCCCTGAACGGGAGTTGGCCAGAGCATGAGGCCACGATGAGCGAGTTAGAAGCCAACAAAGCGGCGAGCGGGCGACACTTTTGCTGAAACGAGAGCTCCAAGGTTCGAGATTGAACTGTCGGCGGTCAGTGGGCTTGGAGGTGAGGAGGCGGCGAGTCCATATGCTGTCAGGCGTCTGGCGGCTAGCTGAGCCGGCGAGAGGCCATAGAGGAGGCGAGGGGCCGAAATTCAATCAAGTTTAGTGAAGCGGCTGCGGCTGGTGCCGCTGTGATACAAGCTGATACTGCCGCCCCTGAGCCGACACCAAGGGCGGCGCGAGGAAGCCAAGAAGCGTGCGCCATCAAGTTTCGCCCGGATGCTTCAGCTTCATAGCCAATTCAAGAGTTAACCAGGAGCAGCAGCGGAAGCAGGCAACCAGGGCAAGTCTGTGCAGATCGGACGAGTTAAGTCGATCGAGAGGAGTTTGTCAGCCAGCGTGCAGCCGCCGAGCGAGTTGGCCGGACGCGCGGGTTAGCAGACGAGCGGAAGGTAAGTTGTGAGGTTTGCGCTCGCATCCGGTTTGCGCCGGCCAGCATCCGTTCACGCTCCAGCAGCGGCATTAATTACTCGGCTCGGCTCTGCTCTGCTCTGCTCTGCTCTGCTCTGCTCGACTCGACTCAACTCGGCTCGGCTCGACTTGGCAAGGCGAGCGAACCCGCTTGGCTCCTCCTCGCCGGCTCAGGACGAACTGCAAGTCTAATGGAGGCTGACTGCTCCAATAATTGATCGCACGCAACTGGATTCCGGCGGCGGCCAGTCAGTATCGACTAGCATGCTTGTGGTCGCCAGCGCCATCAACAATGGGCGGCCGCTTATCTTGGCTCGGCCAGCGGCGGCCCACTGCGGGAGGGGCCGGCGCGGGCGCCTGAGGGGCTGTTGCGCGCCTCCG
>Ga0058699_1000512_pt1 | contig 12003 bp, 8 predicted proteins | sample AgamicAtPe_FD_55078 | JGI IMG/M metagenome (GOLD analysis project Ga0058699, IMG submission 55078) | Agave microbial communities from Guanajuato, Mexico - At.P.e | ecosystem: Host-associated > Plants > Phyllosphere > Phylloplane/Leaf | place: Guanajuato, Mexico | collected 2012-10-15 | reverse complement strand
GTCATGTGTATACAGGCGTCGCTTGGTTGAGGGCTGATGAAAAGAGAAAAAAGAACGCAACTGAGACTTGAACCCGGCCCGAGAAGCCAAGAACAGATATAATCGAGCACGATTGAAATTTCATTACCCACAAACTTTGTCCAAGGAAACGGGCAAACAAAAGAATCGGAATCACGACGAGTGCGAGGACGCTGGTTGACTGGTCCTGACCCTTTGCCCCAGCGCAATCAAATTGAATAGCCAGTCTAGGGGTCCGAGTCTCAGTTCAAGTCTTGATCTTTGTTATAGATTTAGAAACATTTCACTGGTTCTTACTTTTATTATCAACTGCTACTGCATGGCATCTTGGATCACAGGATTGATCTAGTCAGCACTGGTTTCGATATTGCTCGACTGTCACCTTACTGCTATTGCTAACTTCACCGCAATTACCTGAGGGTTGGGATGAAGTTATGGTATTGGCGCTTGATTGAAACTCCGACCAGTTGGTTTTTGTTGGTGTAGCAAGATTCAAGGCACCCATGTTCGATATCTTTTCGCTTATTAAGTTGTTTATCTTGGCAAAGGCGAGACTAGCGGCTTTTGGCGAACGACGCGTAGTCACAGCAGCCTTAACAGAGTCTAGCTTACTCGATAAACCACCTCCGGACTGGCTCTGAATTGTTTTCTTGAATGATACACCAACGCTCAACTCATGGGTTAACTGTTGACACTTACACTCGGCTTCGACCAGCGCTAGTTTTGTCCGAGCTAGCTCAACTTCAAGCTCGTCGATTCTTTTTGTTAGTTGCTCGATTTTGGCCTCTCCACTTGTTGGCTGAGAACTGGTAGATCTTGCGTAGGCGCCAACAGGGCGATTCGATCGCTCTGAATCAGTGGAGGATTTACGCTGCAAATTAGGTTTGATTGAGTTTACGCTGTCAGCCGCAGATACTGATCGCTGCTGGCCATCATACTTGAGTGTTTGAAGAAAGTTCTCAGCTTCGATCTGAAATATGTCATGACAAGATCTATTGTCACATTGTTCATTGTCTTTTAGTGTGTCAAGCACTGTCTCGACAAATTTGTTAACACTCTCGAGTTGTGCATCTAATCGCTCGCTTAACTGAGAGCATATCTTCTTATAGTCTGATATTATCGTGTTATCTCTGGCTGATTCGGACTCCGCACGATGCAATTCGCGCCGACATACTTCCTTAAGCTGGCTCACCTCAATTTCTAAGCGGATCTTCTCATCCTCCATATCTGATATAGTGCTCTGGTAGCCTTGACAGTCTTGGTTAGAGTTAACAAGTGCTCGATTCAATTCCTCAGTTTCATCCTCCAAGGCGTCCAACTGCGCCCTAAGTTGTATCTTACTAGCCACCAAGTCCCGAGCTAGATCGTCGTTCTCTTGCTCGAGCCTTAGATTATTTTCTGTCAGCTTGGCATTCTCCCTCTGGAGTCTCGCCACGGGGTTCTCAAGAAGTTTCTCCTTCTGCTTGACAGCTTCGTAGCTCTTCGCGTACTTTTTTAGACGCTTTAAGCTAATTTCAGATGAGGCGTTGATCAATTGCTGGACGTTTTCTTGACTTCTATAACGTTTTGGCATCTGAACTCTGAAATATTTTAAAACACCCTCGAAGTCGAGTGCTAGTAACTCTTGTTTAGAAGAACCTAGTAGTGCTAGTGCGATCTGGAATATAGTGTTCATGCCGTCTAATAAGAATATGTCCATAATATAAAAGACAGCGTTCAGTGGAAATTTGGCAGTGAATACTGTGAGGAACCATTGGCTCGCATAAGTGAATGGCTCAATACCTATAGTGGCAAAATGTTGATGAAGATCTGGCATGTGGTCCTCGAGTAGATGCTCAAGTTGGTAGAATTTCAAGTATAACTCGTCGAAGTTGTTCCTAAAAAGATTTCTTAATCCATAGTGCTGCATTATACGGACGAAGACACAAAAGGCCTGCTCCTCGGGCATATGTAAAAGGAGTGCAGCCACAAGGAATGACAATCCCTGACAATATCCGACCTCCTCATCATAGACCGCATAGGCTTTACAGACTTTGAATAGAGAGTCCAGTAGTGAGCTAGAGCCACCGGTGCGAAAGTTTTCATGGGCTGGGTAGGTGCGATGGACATCGCGCAAAATTATCTGTTCGGCAGGTGCTGATCTAGTCAGGAATATCCTGTATTTATCCATGAGGTCCGCGGATTGTTGGGCCCCCGATAAAAGCTGCCAAACTTCACCCCTGAGTGGCTCTGGTATTCCGTTGCGAACTAGCTGATTCAGCTCCTTTGGTCGCTGATTTAACTTACTATGCCATTTTGGTAGGATTGTTGACCATCCGAGCAATTCAGACGCCGAGCAGTCTTTGCTCACTGAACCAGTGCCGCTCGGTATTGGGTCAGTGTCCTCATCGTGATCAACAATATTGGCATCGACAGCATCGCCTACATGGTCACTGTCAGACGTCGTCTCTTCTCCTTGGATCTGCTCCACTAGGTTTGACTTATCGACCTTGTGTTCCTCATTCGTGCCATTGCACTCCTTTTCGGGATCGCCCTCACCCCTTTTATCATCGATTTCGGCTCCCTTGACCAACGATTGATTCTCACTACCTGAGGGAACATCCATCGGATTCGATATCACCGGGTAGCTTGTTAAGTAGAGTTTCCACAGAGCAACATTTAAATGTGGTCAAGGAAAATCGCAGGTGAGCGTCCTCAGCGTGGCATCCCCTTACACGAAATTATTTTGTTTTTAGTTCGAAGATTTCTGTAACAGAGGCAATCCGATCGGGGGACATCTTGGGGCTTTGCAAAACAACGTGAGCTAATTTTTGATCATACCATCTCTAGAGGGAGATTATTATCTTTATAGCAACAATCACTGTCGGATTGAATCCAACAATTCATCACAGACCTTGCTACCGTTTAGGCCGACAATCTCGCTCAGTTATTTTTCCTCTGCTAGCAAGAAGACCGTACGGCTCTGCTAGCTAAGAAGCCGATTTTGCCATTGGATTCAACTGATGAAAATCCTAGTTAGGTTATCTTAATCGAGAGTCTTAGAGGGCAGAAGTGAGAGATTCTGGCTGTTCGATCAACGCTAAGGCATTAGTAAGCTCGAGCAAAACAGGCTTGATATCTTCAACCGAGCGAAAGCGAGCATCTCAGCTGAGTACTTGCAACAAGTGCAGTCAATCGAATTTGCGCCACAAATTCGATTGACTGCAACTCAATGATGGGAGATTTTGAAATATCGCCTGTCAGATAGCTTTTTTCATTGGTTACTACCACTAGTGTGAATCCTAGGTGAGCACTAGGATCCATGCTACATGAACCTCGATCTTCATGCCAATAGAGTGAGCCTCTTCTATGACAGCTAGGATGATCTGTGCTACATGCAATGGCGCAGTTACAGCCTGTCAAACTGTTACAGAAGTTGGGTATGATCCAAGTCTGTTGGCAAGACGAGCACACAGCTCGATCGGATTCTATCGAAAAGGCTACGTTAGATAGTATGAACAGGTACCCGCAGACCCTCGATAATCAAAACAAACTGAGATTTCTAATTGAGATTGCTCTTGTAACTCGAGAACTTTGAGCAAAAACGGCCTTTTCGTTTCTGATCCTATTCATATCGCCAGTTGTTCGAACCTAACTTCAATGTTATTATCAGGTACGAGCAGGTTGTTGGTGGCAGCGACTGCACTCCTTTATATAAGTGGCATCTTTGTCAAAGTGAATCAAGCAAAAAGGCGGCCTATCTCGTCCTTTCATCGAGGTATTTTGGAGAGTCTGAGCCGAGCTGAAGGCCTAAATGGAGACTGTGGCCGAACGCCCGCCCGCATTTGGTCCATCGGTGGGGCTTTTGATTGCACGACAAGCAAGGACTCACCACGAGCTAGCCGGATGACAAATGGTTACGCTGTTCCTATGGGCGAGTTTCCCTCCTTCGTGAGGGTTCTAGCAGTGGACAATTGGATGAAAAATGAAAGAAATTGTGGCGGAACCTTGATCGGGCGCGACTTGGTTCTGACGTCGGCGAACTGCTTCAATTTGACATTGCACGTTAGAGGCCGNGTATCAGCGGGCCTAGGCGCACCGGCGGGAAAGTTGAAGAATTCTTCTCCCAAGACGAGTTTTGTAAGCGGCGTTTGCGTGCTACCAGACTACAACCAACTGAAACCAAAGCACCAAAACATCGCCCTTCTGAAGCTCCTTACACCCTTCAACTATACTGACTACATACAGCCAGCTTGTATACCAACCAAGTCCAGCCACACGAGCGAGGCCCAATGCTTTGCGGTTGGCTTTGGAAGGGGTAAATTGGATGAGAGAAAATTGTTGAGCTTACCGGTGAAAAGAACGTGTCAATCAGCAAAGTATGAAAATCCAGAACACGAATCATGTTATGTAGCCAGCGATCCCAGGCGGCTCGGCGGCACTTGTCTGGAGGATGAGGGCGGGCCAGTCTACTGTTTCGACAGTTGTAGTGGTAGCACAAGGCAAACTGCCATTGGCGCCCTGAGTTATACTCGGGGAAACACGGCTGATTGTATCCCCGGATTTCTATCCCAAGGCTTCTATTCTGATTACTTCAAGATGCGAGACAATGTCACTCTATTGCTAGAGGGTTGTAACAAATTTAAATCATAGATGGCCAACAATAGAAGAGGCTAGCATAAAGGGTTCATCTCGAATGACTGTCCAGTTGGACGGGGTTCAAGCTCGTCCTGTTTGAAAATTACGTCATAGGGCTCCGTCTCTACAGAGTTGAGCGTCCCTTTTCCTGGCCAAATTGGGCAATTTCAAACTCGAGGGCAAACTAAGCACTAAAGCACCCCCTTGCTCTCACATTAACTGGTTTGTATTAGTCCATCAGCCAGCGAGTGAAACCTTGGTAGCGATGCTGGCTCACGTCAGCTCGAACAGAGAAGGAAATCGGTGAGATAGGAGGAGCATTCCCTCCGGCGGCCGAGCTCCCCTTGAGCGGAATTCGCATCGATTCTTTTCGGCCGAAAGGCTCGCTCTCTTCCGGCTAAAAGTAGCCGATCAAGTTTTGGCTGTCGAGACAAGCTGACCGAGTGGAACGTTAGTTCTGCAAGCAGCTTGTGCAGCGACCTTAGCCGTTTCCAGTCTCCGGCTGTCTATTTTCACTGCTAAAAGGCGGCAACTGGCCAGAGCAGCCAACTTTGAGGCAGGAAATCGACCAAGAGCGCGGAAGTGGAGCTCATGGCCGTCGAAGGAGTCGGCCAAGTGAAACCTTGCTACCAAGTTTCTAGTCGATTCTAATTGCAACTCCGACTAATTGTAGCGGCAAAGAGCGCCGCCATCTTGTCGCTGGCCCAACAGGCGGTCCAAATCCACCCAGAGATAGTCCAGCGAGCGGAGACGAGAGACGTTTGTTGGGGAATAGTGTTTGCGTATGAGTAGCGAGTTTTCCATTCGATTGAGGGAGAGGCTTTGGAGGTGTGAGCATCGAGAGCAGGCTGCTGGCGAGTAGAGTTTTGAGTGGCCGGCTTGTGTATGCTCAAGATTGGTGAGGGGAGCNAGTCTGGAATTGAACCGGCGCTTGAATTCTCCTGAAGGTCAACCCTTGCGCGCGCCCCCGGCGAAAACTGGACGCAGCACCAACGAGCGTGCATGGCGAGATCGTGCGCCCGCCAGATAAGCTGACCGACCTGAGCCGCGTGCAAACCGCGCCACAGACAACCTTGGGTCGAGGTCGCGGGCGGCGCCATCGTCCTCGCCTGGCCAACTTGCGGCCGCCGCCCCATCGATTGCTCGCCCCCTGGACACTGCAGCCCCCAGCGGGCGGCCAAAGCTCAGTCAGGCCGCCAAAGAGCCTTCGAGTGGCGCCAATGACGACAGAGACAGCGGCGACGAGTCATCGGGCATCAAGCGAGATTTCCACCCTCAGAGCGCCAACTGTCTTCTGAACGCACCAGCAACCGCGCTAACTGAGCCCGGATCCGTGGAGGTAGTTTGCCAGCTCTAGGATAGCTGTCTCACTTCTTCGGGCCAGTAACTTTTCAGCGCCAGTGAGGAGAATACGAAGTAGCGGCTGAGAGGGAGAGAGATAACTCATACTTCTCTCGTAATTATCATCGTTGCTAAACTTTGTCCGCACAAGAGTAGAGGGTGGCCCATCTATCTAGGCTTTCGAAACCAATTGATCCAACGGAGGATCGTGAGCGAAACTAATAGGCAAGATTTTGTCGCTATCGCTGGTTTCAGCCAAACCTGCTTGAACTCATCAGCAAGTCGCAACACAGGAGCGCTCGCATGCACACAATCCCGCTTCACAAGACCAACATAGCTCCAACGACAAGCTCGCTCTACCTGAACACTACCACCTAGCACAGCCAAGTTAAATTCTATTTTGCTAGCCCACCCTCCAGCGACTGAATCTCGAAGACAGTCGAGCGCCAAAGAGGACTCTTATATAAGTGTCATTCTTGTGGGGGGAGCAGTTTTAGTTCAGTCTGGGTCGAGCTTGCAGTTCAGCTAGTCGCTTATCTGGGGAGAGAGAGAGAGAGAGAGGAAAACGAGTCGTACGCGAAAGTCGAACGACCAATCATGTCCAGCGAAAAGGATTGCATCAGACCGGACGACATGCAAGAGTCGCCGGTCGGCAGCATGTTCGAGGGTCGCTCTGTATTCATCACGGGCGCCTCTGGGTTCATAGGGCGCGTTCTGCTCGAGAAACTGTTGCGCTGTTATCCTGGTATCAAGCGCATTTACATACTGATGAGGGCCAAGCGCAACCAGCAACCCTACGAGCGATTGCACAAGCAGCTCCTGAACGTGCCCATCTTTGACAGGATCCGCTCGATGGAGGGCGCCGAGCAGTTGCTCGCCAAGTTAGTTGTGATAGCTGGCGACATAGCGGAGCCACAACTTGGAATCAGCGAGTCCGACTTGAACATGATGATACAAGACGAGAGCCTGGCCATAGTGTTTCACTCGGCGGCCACAATCAAGTTCGATGAGCCACTCAAGGTGTCGGTGACCTTGAATTTGATTGCAACCAAGACAATCATAGAAATTTGTCGCAAACTTCCAAACCTGATCAGCCTGTGTCATGTTTCAACTGCCTACGTGAACAGCGACCTGAAAGACAACCAAATAATCGAGGAGAGACTTTATCCCATTGAGCAGCAACCGGATCAGCTGATCAAGATGGCCGAGTGTATGGACGTGAACCTAATGCAACAGCTCAAGGGCCAGCTCATTGGCGAGCGGCCGAACACTTATACCTACACGAAGGCGCTCGCTGAACACTTGATCGCGCAAGAGGCCTCCGATCTGCCCGTTGCAATTGTGCGCCCCTCAATCGTTGTTGCCGCTTGGAAGGAGCCGATTCCTGGTTGGATAGACAACTTGAACGGACCAACTGGACTAATCTTGGCCATTGGCAAAGGTTTGCTGCGATCAATGTGCGCTGCGAGGGACATCAAGGCCGAGGTGATACCTGTTGATGTTGTTGTTAACACGATGGTTGCGGCCGCCTACTACGCGGCCAAAACAAACAACAAGCTCTCGCAGATGAAACAGGCCGCACCCTCGGCCATCTGCAACAACTCGAAGGTGGACGAGGAGTTGGAGGCACAGAAGGAGATTGATTTGATAAGGAGGCCCGAGGTTAGACAGGCGACGGCAATGGTGCCCGAACCGAATGCTCAAGAGCAGCTCGCTAAACAGGACAAATGTCCGCCAATTATCCATTGCAACTCGGGCGACACGAACCCAATCACNTGGGGCCTGATGGAGGATTTGTTCTTTCCAATTGTCAGAAAATATCCCAGCTGCCAGGTTCTACGCTACCCATTCGGCACATTCAAGAGCAACAAGTATCACGACCTGTTCATCCGCATCTTCGTCCACTATTTACCTGCCCTCATAATCGACTTGCTCTGCGCCACAATGGGCAAAAAGAGACAACTCTTATCAATTTATTACAAGTTGCACTGCGCCACCGCAGCTCTTTCGCACTTTTCAATGCAAAACTACAATTTTAGAACGAACAACATTAGACTACTCCAAGCGAGTTTGAATGAAACAGACAGGCGCCAGTTGTACATGGATATCAGCAAGCTAGATTGGTTTGCCTTTTGGGACGATTATGTTTTGGGCGCGAGGTTAGCATCGTGAGGTGAGGTTAGCACGATCAGACTGTACGAATGATTGAACTAATTATCTCCTCCTCTTCATACTCTCATGACTTTCAGGCGATTTGTTCTCAAGGAGCAAGATCATACACTCGAACAGGCGAGAGCTTCTTTCAGGAGGTAAGTACGATAAGAGTTGAAAGTCGTGCCCGACTCGCACATCCCATTGACACAACAAACTCGAGGAGGAAAGGTACTAGCCTAATCTCACCTGTATTGCAACTTTTGCCACCCGAACACCTCGATTAGAGCTTATTACATTGAAATAGCCTTTCGTGTACTGCTCATTGCAATTGCAGCCGCCTGCTGCTATCCCCTACTCGTGCGCCTGAGCCTCCAGTCCCAACAAATACCTGGGATTACGCAAATGCTGCACTTGTGCACCTGATTGCCAAACGGCGCATAGGTTACATCATACAAAACGCGCACTAAGCTAAGGAAAATCCCGAGGAAAGGAGCTCGGTTCGCTGGCTGCCGGCTGCAGCAAACAAAAAGGTTATCCTACTTCAAGCACTTCCAACCTCTGATTTGAACCGGCTAAAGTTTCGTCCGAGTCTCAATGGAGCTCGCTCGCCCGGCCAGCGAGACGACGAGATCATCAAGAAAGGTCACTCATTTGACACAGTCAAACATAAAAAGTCAGCCANGTTCATTCATTACGCCAGTAAAGCTTTATAGTGGCACAACTAGAACTCCTCTCGTGGTGCCAGCTGAAAGGAGGGGCTTCTCTTCGAGGAGACTGCCGCGTGAGTTTTGCTTGATCCTCGACATTAGCTTGTACAGTCTCCTAATGGACAAAGTGTGAATTTGCAGCCATCAGTGGTCGCGATTCCAGAACTTGAAAAAGACAGGCTTGTTANCACAGTCGAGCTGGATGAAAACTTCGACCGCTTTCAATCAGCAATAAACATACAATCCTTTCTTTCCGTATCGATCACATCAGCCAGCTGCTTTTTCGAGCGCAAGCTTCATGATTCTGGCCCTCCAACTCTCTGAACTCGATGCGGCAATCAGCCTTCGCGTAGTCCTACGAGACTGCAAGTAAACTACCCGAATTCAAGCCCAATCAGGCAGGTGTAGCCGTCCCCCCCCCTTTTCGCTGTTGTCCTTCATTTCATGTCGTTCGATTTCACTCTTTAATTTGTACAAATATAATGCAATTTACAATACTGTCGAGGTTGAACTGCCAACCGAGAATTTCGCCCACAATTTTTACATATCTTTGTCCGAGCTCGATGCTGGAGCGAGCAGCTTGAGTTGCACCGGCCCTCAGTAGGCGGCAACTGGAACACTATCGTAATTGAAAACAAACGGCGCCTGCATCCGCTCGTTGGTGGGGGCGATACGCTGGTAGGCGTGGCCGGGCGGTAGGACGGGCGTGGTCTGCGGTTCTGGCGCCGACTGCATAATGGAGCCGAACAGTCTTGGTGTCCTGGGTGACTGTTGGAGTTGTTGTTGTTGTTGTTGCTGCTGTTGGTTTGCTTGCAAGGAGGGGCTGCCCACGAGTGCTCCACTCCGGGACACCTGTTGGCCAGCAGCCGAAGCTGGCTGGCCCGTGATAACACCAAGCGACTCGGTAAGGGTGCAATTTCCAGGCTCCAAGCTGAGACGGGTGGTTATGTGGCTCTCGAGCACAGTGTTGAACCCGCAGAAGGATTTCCTGCACGGAACAAGGGGAGAGTCCGGTTAGCTTGGGAAGGGGTTGCTAGTTCAAAGATTTCTGGCGTCCACTTACACTTGCCCGTCACTGTCGGTGATGAGAACCTTGTCGATGGACCAACTTTCATCGCCACTGTAGATCCAACCTTTGTATTTAGTATATCTGAGGAGGATTTGGGTAAAGTTTACTAGAGTTGGGTGGGCAACAATGAGACTTTGCATGCTATGCTGGCTCAGCTCCCTTTGGCCACTTCCATTGAGCTCGTGCCCGTTCGTTTGCTGGCTCGACATGGAGGACAGAAGGAAGGACTCGTTTNTGCCATCGAGCGTAACGAGGGTCACCTCGACCTTGCCCCAGTGAGTCTTGAATCCCTTGGTGCCGATGATCTTTATGATGAATTGGTTAGCTGGAGGGAGGNAAGTTTTATCAGAGATAAGTCCTCCTTTTGAAGTCATCCTGAACCATCATCCACCTCTACTCACCGCAAAAAGGGGCCTCCTCATGCGTTGTCAAATACATCTTTCCGCGACCCTTTGAATAATTGGCCAGGTAGCCCATATAGGAACACTTTTCGTTGTTTAAGCCGCAATCAAAACATTCGCCTTTCAGGTAATTCTCGTATGAGTCACAGTTGAACGAGCGAAACCTACAGCCACTAAACTCGAACGAATCCATGAAAAAGTTCAACGCCCTTCGGTGGTTACAAAGGGATTGCCATTTTCCGTAGATAATATCGGAAAGGGCCGACAGGAGGACACTGTTGCAGCCGACTTGGACTCTGCCGCCGTTTGGATAGAAGTCAACATGGCCCATTGGTTGGAGGGAGCCAAAGCCGCCCCTTAGAACTCCGTCCCCGTTTGAGTGAATTACGTCAACGAATTGGGCATCGCTTGGATCCAATCGATCGTTTGCCTCGTAGCCCTCGAAGAGTGGCGAGGCTGGATCAAGGCCAGTGATGCGATTTATCCACAACCTCGGATTGCTTGTGCTATTCCTGATCTCTGTGCCGGCAAAGCCAGCAACATGGGCGCCCAACGAGAAGCCAATCAGGTGGTAGCTGTTTCCGGTGAGCCCAAACTTGGAGTTGATCGATTTGATTAGGGTTGCAATTCTGTGGCCAACCAAGCGAGTGTTGCCGGCTGCTTGCACGTAGTTTGGCAAAGCTGCACCCTTCTCCCAATCGACCACAATCACGTTCACATCCTCGTAATCTAGCAACTTGGACACCATGTCCGTCACCCAAGGTCGCCGGCCGCCACTACCAAAGCCATGGATCACTATCTTGATTGGAAGCGAGCTGTTGAATCGCGACTCGCTCAAGGTCGTCTCGTTCGTCGAGTCAACAACTTCGCCGACGTTCATCAGATTGCTTGAGGGCGAAAGTTGTTGGATGCCGCTCGCCGCGTTGATCTGGATCAAATCGTTCGCCAAATCTCTATGGTAGCGAGTGTACAATAGGAAAGTTACATCAAGCGGGTTCATCTTGCCGCTTGGGCTCACTGTTGTGCTCGTTGCAGTGAAACTGGTTGCAACTTGAGTGGAATCGGCCAAACTAGCTTGGGTCGTGGCTTGGGTGCTGGTGGACAATAGGCACCGGTATCTGCAGTCAGGGAAGGCAAGCGGGCTTGGACTCGAGCCGAACTGGTCGAGCTCGTTGCACTTGCACTCGCCCGTTGAAGTGCCCGCTTGATCCTCTAGGAACTGGTGGCCTGTTGGCTGCTGCTGCTGCTGAACCAGATGGTGATGAATCTCGCGCTCGCGGTCAGGCTGGCGCCTTGCGTTCTGCACCACCAGCGCCGGCGGCCCAACAAACTCGAGCGCGCCCAGGAGATCCGCTTGCGGCATTGCGGGCGTCGTTGAACTTCTAAGCTGTTGGCTCGTAAACGTTGGCTGACTGCTGGTCCCACTTTCGCCACTTTCCATTGTCTGGCTAACCAAGTCAGTTGTCAAGAACACTGAGCTCGGCGAAACTGGACTCGCGCCCACAGCAAACAGGCCAACTTGCGAGGAGTGTTGGCCGTTGTTGTTTGCACTGCCGCTTGCCAACAAGAGTCCATTGTGTTGGGTGGACACTTGCTCGCCCGTCATCTGCAAACGAGACTGTTCCAGTTGCTGCGGCTGCTGCTGCTCCAGAAACTGATACTGCCTGTGTCCCGAGAATGGTAGTTGTTGTTGTTG
>Ga0058699_1000511_pt1 | contig 12015 bp, 6 predicted proteins | sample AgamicAtPe_FD_55078 | JGI IMG/M metagenome (GOLD analysis project Ga0058699, IMG submission 55078) | Agave microbial communities from Guanajuato, Mexico - At.P.e | ecosystem: Host-associated > Plants > Phyllosphere > Phylloplane/Leaf | place: Guanajuato, Mexico | collected 2012-10-15 | reverse complement strand
GCCTCTCGCTTCGGCTACCCGGTGATTGCGCGGCGCCAATAGGGTGTAAACTCTGACCAGATGCTCACTCGACCGATCGAGACCCACGAGCTGAGAGATCTTGCTGGCCCGAAGATGCTAGACTGGAAGTCAAGCTCGTATACAGCTAGAAGTGCGGAAATAAATCTCTATTCCATTCTCTGCTCTAGCCGTGGATTCTAGTTTAGACAGAAAGATGAACTCAAAGAACTAAACTAGAGCCGCGCCGATCGAAATTCAGTCGGCTTCGATTTAGGTGTTTGGCTTGATCCAAAGAAGCGCGCGCTTATCCTTTATGCAAACTTGAACGCTAGACGAGGATCCAGCCAAGGGACTCTTGTGCCAAGCAGGACAAGTTGAAATTGAAAACGAGACGCCCCAGTCAAGCGATGATTTATACTCAAGCTGACGAGCACTGGAGTTGAAGTGCAGGACCACAAGCAATGGTCATGATAACGGACGAACTGTTTGAGTGGGCGTTCGACTAGACGATTGTCGGAGGTGCGACCACATTCACGCCAAGCCAACCTCAGTTTGAGGTGGACGGAACTCAGCCGCTCGAGTAACTAGACTCACCGGCTCCAATGTTAGCCCTATCAACATGAGAAGGTGGGTGCTGTTGGGCGCTCCTAGGGAGTACACTTCTAGTGTGTTGACTCCATCCGCTGGGCCCAGTCGATGAGCATGGACTCCATTGTCTTTTCCGTCGACAGCTGAGACTTTAACACATCAGCTGTGGAAAGTGTGGGGGAGCATTTTATCGGCGATCTCGCGAGAGATCATGCTGTTTGGTGCAGCGATCGAATGCAGTTCGAGAAGCCAAGAACAGATACAATGACCATGAGTACTTCCACTCTTATAGTTACATGAGCTGTGGGCGAATTTCAACACTCATTCACGGTGAGCAGCCCCGTTTTCAGGTTAGCTCGTGATGCAGAGCCCTGAGCACAATACGTTCCGGCTCCATANACACCAGCTTCTAAGCGCACAGCCTCGGNACATCATGACTGGTCCCTGATCACAAGTGAGAGCCATCCGGCTCGGAACTGGTGTAGCCTGCTAAATTTAGCAATCGATAATGTCATGACAATCTCTTAAAAAACTCGCTCTGAAATGAGCGAGTGCGATTGAATCTACTCCGCGTTAAAGGAAGCCGAGACAGTTTTGCGAACCTTTCTACTCAATCATTATTCAATACATCTATTTCTTGGTTTCAGAATGATTTTCAAAACGTCTGGTTTGCTTCTATCGATATTGGTTACCTGTTGCGCGGCCCAATCGAGCCCGAGAGACCAATTCAAGCGTCTACTAGATGGGTTGAGTGATCGCGAANCGAAGATTGTCAACCATTTGATAGGACAAATTATGGAGCACCAGCTACACAAGGTGCCAAATCCAAGCAAGCTCGATAACTCGGACTTGAAACAGTTAAGGTTAGGTAGTCAGGGGGACGTACCTTTGGAAGCAATAAAGTCGGTACTAGAAAGATTTGACATCCCCTTCAAACAATTNCGAAACTTTACGATGGCTCGAAAAAGTTTCATGAAGGTTTTGTACAACCCCTGCGCATCAATTCACAGGCAAATAGGTACAGCAGCGCACGAGTACGAGTCCACAGGCGACGAAGAGCTCCTATATGGACTCATATACGATCGGCTTTGCTCCTCCGTTTTAGAATCGATCGACTCAAACAGCACAAGTATGGACAACATGTTTATTAAACTAGCAGCGGCAGTAATGATGTCTTGATCAAAGCGCCTCAAGTTCATGCTGATTNGGCTCCCTGAAACATGTTAAAAAACGAATAAAATATCACAGCAGTGAACGGTCAAGAAGATCTAGTAAGATCAGAGCTCGAGTTTGTTGTTGATACTGCGAGTTGGAGCTCAGTTTTGATGTGATAGGAACAGGCATAAGATGGCACCTGAGCAGACTATACCCTCCACCATACCTCTTGTTTTGTTGGATAACCGATTTTCGCCTTTGTGGGTGGACGAGTCCTTGAGTTTCGAACGAATCTCTGGGTTAACCNGAGCTTACGATTGGTATTGTCCGGACGATCTCTGAACAAAACAATAGCCCGTCGCTGCCCAGTCAGATGAATCCGCTGTCAGACTTTCCAGCATCCAGAACGGTGCANCTCCCGGTCCTGGTTGCGGTATTCAAACTGAGTTTTGTTCCCAGGAAAGCGTATCAGTGAGTGGCTTCCTTCGATCATCAATATAGAAACGACGACGAAAATAAAACAGTCTCTCCGATTTACCTAGCGATCGAGAACTGCACTTGTCGGCAAAGTGCACGAGCAATCGCTCGGCATCGAATTGGTCAACATTGCGGGCTGATGACGATAGATCGGCTCAACNTCGATTATGATAATAATCGTTTTGTCATGATATGAGCGGATTCAAAAATGAATAAAATCCATAACCAATCCGTAATTTCTTCATTTTTGAATCCGTTGCCAAGTGAGTCCAAAGGGCCGAAATAAACAGACTAGATCGAAGAGCTAGTTCGATTCTCGTCATCCGCTTTTCTCTTTTCCAACTTGAACTCAACGCCGCATAAGAACAGATATTCTGTTTCTATCCGTTTTGAGCGCAAACAATAAATATAGTTTTGCTCAGAGAGTCATCGAAAGATATTTTTCCTTCCACTCTCAACCAAATACCTATCCACCGGGGGTGTCGCCAAAAAGCGTCATGTATTGAGCACCCAAACCTCTATATCATAGTATTCGCCTCCAAAACATCATGCCTAACTATCCTCACAGCACCAAACTCAGCCTAAATTCTGGCGAAGAGCCTCCTTATCTGACTGTTGGGACTGATGTAAGTGCCAAGTACAAAGGTGCTTTCTGCGAGGCCAAGATTACCGATGTCAACAAGCATGTTAAATTAAGAGTCATATTCGATGGAAGCAACGGAACTTACCTGATTGACGATACTGATTTGAAGGCTGGATGTTTACTCGAAAACGGCACGAGGGTTGAAGCGAAGCACCCAGAGAAAAAGCAACAAACTTATGTCCAGGCCACCATAACTAAAATTCTTGACCATAGTAGATATACAGTAGTTTTTGACGATGGTGATCAATGCATTTTAAGAAGGAACTCACTCTGCTTGAAGAGTGGCAAACATTTCGCAGAATCTGAGACTCTAGACCAATTGCCCCTCACAAATCCTGAGCACTTCGGTAATCCAGTCAAAGTTGGTGCTTCAGAGCAGCCAAGCAACCCGAATCCTCATCTGACGAGCGTTAGCAAAACGCAGACTAATAATCAGCTTTCAAACGACAAACCCCGGGGCAAGGCATCGTCTATGGGAACTAATCCCTCTGGAGGTTGTCGTCGCTCACTAACTAAGGGAAGGAAGAGACGTGAATCTGTAAATAGTGGAACGAGACATTCGAACGAATTGGAAGATAACTCAGCGGATAGCGCACCTGATTCTGCTGAGGCTAGCGTCGATGAAACAATCAATTATGATTCGATTGAAGTGGGCGTGAAGCTGATGGTTCAGTATGGCAAAGGCGTCGTTCAAAATGTTTACGAAGCTAAAGTTAACAAGATNGAGATCAACTCAGCGGGCAAGACAAGATACTTTGTTCATTATACCGGCTGGAATAATAGATATGACGAATGGATCACAAGAAATAGGATATTGAAAATTGTAACTGAAAAAGAAAACGGGTTTAAAGAGGGACGGTCCAAAAATTCAGAGGCTTCTTCTACTACGATTACAACTACTCCCTCTTCGCTCGTTTCTACGGCAGCAGCTCCAACATCGTTATCGACCTCAACGACATGCTCTTCGGCGGTTAGAGATAAAGAAAAGGACAAGGAGAAAGACAGAGATTCATCTCTTAAGACTCGCCGCGCCAGACAGTCGGAATTCGCCGCAATAATCAATTCAAACCCTTCCGAGGCTTCGAAACTCTCTATGACCATCAGTACGACACCCGTCTCAGCGATCGCATCATCTACAACATGTCCTTCAGGCTCAATCACCACGACTTCTACAGCAAAGGAGAAAGAGAGAGATAGAGATAGGGACAAAGAAAAAGACAAAGAGAAGGAGAAAGAGAAAGAGAGGGATAAGGAAAAAGAGAAAGAGAAAGAGAGAGATAAAGACAAAGAAAAAGAGAGGGTTAAAGATAGAGAGATCTCTCTCAAAACTCGCCGAGCGAGGCAGTGTGAAATCGCATCAACTACAAATACTGTTCCAGCCGAGACATCAAAACCATCAGTTCCGGTGAATACTGCTGCCGATCCAGTCTCAACAGTGACACAAGCACCATGTCAACCGAATCTAGCATCAGTAGGGTCTAACACCAAAGAAAAGGAAAGAGAGAAATGCAAGGAAAGAGAAACGACACCCAAGACTCGTCGTTCAAGGCAAATCGATACCACTCCAGCTGCAAGCATAGTTCCCACCGAGGTGCTGAAAACTCAGAGTAAAGTGAGTAAAGCGCAGGCCAAAACGAATGCTCCGTCAACGGCTTGTGAGATCTCAACAAGAGTGGCAGAGCCAGCAATCAAAGAGGAGGAAGTTAAAAAGGAGGCCTATTGGAAGAAAGATGTCAACGGAGGAATATCTTCCGAGGCAAAATCAACCAAGCAACCAGAGGTTGCACTGACACCCCCCACCACCCTAGAATCAGTGGCAGCGGTCACACCTCAGACCCTTCCTCCAGTAGTGGAGCAAACCATCTCATCAGCAGCAATCACCACCACAACGATCCCGCAAAGCTCTCCGCAAACTCTAGAACAGAGATGCGGAAGAGAGCCAAGCACGGAAAGTCTTGTGCCACTCAAATCTCGTCGCACCGAACAAACCGAAGTCGATGAACTTATAAATAGCTGCGTGGATATAGATGAACCAGATTGCGATAGAAAGATCTCCATCCTGCAAGATAGAATTATGTCCCTCCGACAGACATACATGTCATTGAAAACTGAGCTGGCAGACTTGGACAGGCGGCGAAAGCGGCCACGCACTGACCGATCTAGCTCCGAGCACATCAACTGTGGNCTGATTTGCAGGAACTAGAGTCGATATATCACCTTTCGTTACATATCGTACTCATGAGCAGAGCTCAGTAAGTCACAGCTTACACGCTCGATTGCTTTCGAGAAGCATTCGATACCTCAATCAACTCATCAGACGTATTTCTAGGCTGTTAACGTAATTAATTAAATAAAAAGACGCTCATGAATCTATGTCTTCCTCTGAAAGATAGCATTTAATGCTCAGTGAGTCGATTCCCGGAGCATCTTTTATTTGTATTCGCCGGGAAAATCTAGAGATGCAGATTCCCGATTTGTTCGGTTACCCCACTCAAGTTGATGGCTAATGGATTGCAAAGATCAAACACAGTTCCAGTGGTTGATCTACTGCACTGGTTGTTATTGAGATTCCTTGAGTTGTCATATGATATGGTATTGAAGATATTGTTGCTGGTGGTGCACATAGCATTATGATGAATATTAACACTGTTGATATCTTCATAGATGAAAGGGCTTGTAGGCATGCATGTTTGTGTTGGCTCCTTCGCATCCGGAGGAATCGTAACTCCGTTATTATGAAGGTTAATGAACCTGTCCGAAGCGAATGCCGAGATTTGAGAATCATTTGAGATATCGTTCAACGATTTTGATCTAGCTAATTGCTGACTAGGTATACCTATAGGTGGTGCATTGTTGCTCATTTGGCATTGGGACATTTTCCCCACGATTCGGCTTTAATATGCTGTCTGTAATCTTGTCTAAAGTTTATTAATCAATATATGATGTGTCCAAGGACGTTACATCCAAATACAGCATCAAAGTTTCTTTATTTATGTTAAATCGGAAGATAGATTCTGTTAATAATCTTCCATCACAACTGTGAAATAAATACAAACAATAAACTAACGACAGTCGCGCTCCTGGCGGTGTGTACCTTAACTAACTGAGCACAAAGCGAGTCGGGTGAACTGTCCTTCGGGAGAAATAAACGCTAGAGAAAATAACTTGGATTCTAAAATAACCTGATACTGTGTTCGCGGTTGGCGCAGATTACATCTATTCTTAGGTTCCAATCCAATTCATAGAATTGAGCACTAGTTTATCTCAAACCTACTTATATTCTTAGTTTTGTTTTCGCTTCCTAATCGAAATCAACCTCAAACGAAAGCCCTACTGCTGAAATCAATCCAACCTCACTGTAACTGGCACCAGGTCGAGCCTCCAACCAAACCGCAAAGCTCTTGGGGGGACATCTGCTCTGATAGTTGTGGCTGCATCGCTTTCCAAGTGCATATTCTTATGAGACATTCAAAATATGGACTACGCGCGCTATGATAATCAGGTTGTCTCTTCAACATGGGATCCAGATCAGACCGCACCAGCTGTTACACAACATCAACAACAGCTACTGCATTCACAACCCCAGATGAACCTGAAGCCAGATCCACAAACACATCCNATGGTATACACATCACCATCTCATCAACCTGTTCCAAACTACGATGTACCTATTAGCTGGACACCCCAATTGGCCTCACCAGACGTCATCCATGTCTCACATTGGCCTCCTTCTAACTCCTCGATCGGTCACACTAGTACTATAGAGCCTATCTGTTCGCCATTAACTGATCCATGCATTCATCCAACATCTCACTCACATTCGCACCAGTCCCACTACTCTCAGTACTCCACGTTACAAAGTGGCCCATCTTATTGGACTCCAGATCTTACAAACAGTCAGCCAGCCACNTTGATTTCACAACCAAGCACTACCATTGCACTTCCCGCAAGCATACCCGAACCAGCTGCCAATCAAGCCTTGATCGACACAACATTTACGCTCAATCAGCCGAGTGTACCATGTGCCGCACAGCCTACTGACCTGGCAGAAACGTCTGTCGTCATACCTCCGGCTTCTTTTGATGCCTCAGATGCCATTGGACCAGCTAATCACGTTGAGCAAACACCCCCTGAGATACCTGTTATACCAGATCCGGCTTGCCTAGAGGATGCACTAGAGGTGATCAAGAGCCATGCAGAGCACTTCTCCAAGCATAGACCAACTTGTAGCAGCACATCAGGTGATGATGACGATGATGAACATGGTAGGGGCCATCGAGGCGGAGAACGGGAGAAAGAAAGGCGACAGGCTAACAACGCTCGCGAAAGGTAAGTAGAATTGTCCTCACGTATATATATACTGAGAATAAGGAAGAACGATCGCTAACTCCTCACATTCAATCAACTAGGATAAGGGTTAAGGACATAAATGACGCTTTTAAAGAGTTAGGCTCCATGTGTGCTCAGCACATGAGTACTGACAAAATCCGCACCAAGCTAATGATATTGCACGACGCGGTAGAGGTTATAACCCATCTTGAGAGAGCCGTCAAAGAGCGCAACCTCAACCCCAAGACAGCCTGCCTCAGGAGACGTGAGGAGGATAAAACTGAGGTGGGTGCTGGATATGTGATGTCCCAACAAATTTAAGCATTCAGGAGGAAACCAATATTAAAGAGTGAGTCACTCTCAATTAATTTACTATGAATACATAAGTTTTTAAGAAAGCGATAGCAAATAAACTGTCGAGATCTATTGAACACACCAGTTTGTCGCCGTTGTGTCAAGCTCTTAATTGTTGTAGTCAATCAAAGAATAGTAATCGCTTTAAAATCAATCATGATCATTGTCTTGAATAGTAGGGAGGCCCTAGCACGTTGGAGCCAAGGGGAGTCAAGGTGCTCATCGGTGTTACTACATTAGACATATATGTCTGGTTCGCCGCTATGATACCAGGTCGGCTAGTATTACTGCCGTGTGCAACTAGAGAATTTACAGGGGGGGAGGGCGTTGATATAGTGGATGACTTCATGTTGGAATGCGTTTGCCCGACTATTGGACTACTTCTGTCTAAATACCCCGTCGGGCCGAATGAGCTAGTTGGCACATGATTATAAGAGCTGATGGAGACGAGGGGTTGTTTGTTGATGACTGAACTGGGACTCGGAGTGGGCATCATCCTAGACGAGTTGGTTATGCCATTAACTACCGACGAAAAGTGTGGATTGGTAGAACTCAGATGCTGTGCCAACACATTACCGGGTAAGTCTAACCTGGCATTCATTGCAACGAGCTGGTCCCTTTTTGTCGTTAGATCACGCACCTTGCTGACAAGTTTCTCATTCTCCGTTCTTAGGGTGTACAGGGTCCCTATAAGCGATGGGATATCAAATTGTTGAGCCTGCTCCAGAACGTACTTTGATAGGTGACTCCATACATTGTCTCGCAGTTCTTCGAAAGCCTTGCCCAAATCTTCGAATTGACCTCCCTGACCATTATCGATAGACGAAGAGGTGAACAATCTTGATAAGCTCGATCTCGATAGGGACGGTATACTCGAGTGATCATAGCTAGAGTAAGGTGATAATATCGGCGAGAAGTATCTGTTAGCGAGATCGCGGTTTTCAACTGTACCCATTCCCTGGAGCAACCTATTACTTATGACTGGGGTGTTAACCATGAGAGGGCTGGTGCCAATAGATGCATTGCCAGACGCAACCTGATGATTTTCACTTGGCTTCGAGCAAGGAACTGATGGTTTATCGTTAGCAGGCTCTGTCGGAGCCTGGACGGTCTTCTTCTTGCGTGACCGTTTGTTAGGACTTGGTGCCACACCAGAGTCGTTAGTGGTCGATCTAGATTTTCGCTTCGCAGATGTTTTAAGTGCAGACTCAGGAGTGTGGGGGGCAACAGTAGAGTTGNCGATTTTTGGAGCTTTATTCTTTCCGCGCTTGGCTTCTTGTTTGGGAGCGCTGGGTCCCTCACTACTGCTTTGAGCTTTTTTCGTCTTGTTAGTCTTCTGCTTAGGTTCGGGCTTGGGCCCTACGGTACTTTCGGTTGATTTTTTCCTTGCGCTCTTGGTGGTGGTGGTCCTGGGTTTTGCAGCTGTTTTTGAGTTAGAAGTTGATGAATCATTCACAGAGACTGGAATGATTAGAGGTGGCACGATTGGATGAGTATTTTTCAGAGAANCAAGCTTACTCGGAAAATTGGTCGAAGGATCTTCAGCTAAACTTTTGAAAGTCTCATCACCAGAGACTTGGTTGTGCCCACCATTTGGTGAGGTGTGATTAGTATTGCCATCGACTGGTATTAAGTTGGTCGACTCAGGATTCGCCGATGATCCGGTAAGTATAGGCACAGCAGTGGACAGCAAGGAAGAGCTTGCTGTAAGATTCTTCTTCGGGTCAGTTCTCAGAACGCTGAAGTTGGGAAAAGCTTGCAAGTGACTTTGCTCAGTTGGCAGTGTAGTGTCGTTCGTAGTTAGGTCTGAGAACGATTTATTATGCGAATTGTTACCTCTTCTCGGATTCGATGCGAGTGGAGATTCTAATCTCGCTGCTGGCCCGCGGATGGAGACATTCGGCGATAGTAGAGCCGGGGAAGGGGAGTTTGACGAGGTTGAAGATGATGACGAAGCCGTGGTCGTTGATACTGACGAAGTGGATGAAGTTGACTTAGTCGAATTTGACGGCGATGAAAGTGAAGGTGAGGTAGAGGAGGAGAGATTCGGGCTTCCGGTTTTGTAAAGATTGTAACCTGAAGGATTATTGAGTGGCGTTGACCTTGCATTTGGTCTATGCGAGTTGAGGGAAGACTTTTTTTTACTGCCCTTAGCAGAAGATTTTTCTGTTTGGTCTTTGCTCGAATTTGGCCAAGAATAGATATCTCGCGTGGCTGTGGGTTCAAGTCGTTCGCATGCCTCAGTGTTTGGGCATGAACTACCAGTGTGGTGAACAGAATGTGAAGATAATGAGACTGCATTAGGTGGAGCTTGAGTGGTTTTTGGTGTTCGCTTCTTCTTCTCTTTCGGCGGCGCGTTTGTATTAGTTGTTGCTGTCTTGTTAGAGCAACCAGATGAATTAACTGGTATTGTCAGACTGATGGCAGAGTTATTCGATGGCAGATTCGTCTTCATAGATATTGCCGATGGAACTGCTAGCTCGGAATTGTTGCTTGCAATTGTGTCGTTATTGGATTGATTTGTGGCTGTGTTTAGAGTTCTAGCAGAATTCTTATCTCGCTCCGGTGCATTAAATCTCGAATCATTATCTNGACTAGAATCACTGGCAGAGTCTGAGTAGGAAGAGTTTAAGTTGTTTAAAGTGTTACCAGCTTTCCTATGACCAGCCTTCATTTTCCTGAAATGATGCTTACAATAGCCACAGTAAATAACATTATCTAAACCGTGTCCGGCTTCCTCACANAGTAAGCCAGCTGACTGGGCACAAGTGACATGAAACGACTGTTTGCAACCTAGTTTATAACAATCCATAACAGCACCATAGGCCGCAGTAGACGAATCGCCCACTTCTTCGCAAAGATAACATATCTTATTGTACCGATCGGCTTGGATATGCTTGATCTCTATAGGCTCCATTGTGTTGTTGTTACCAAATCGAACTTCTGGTATATAAAGAGCACATACAACATGTGCCCATAGGCCAGTTTCAGTCTTTTTTAGCGCTCCCTCTTGCGACGGACAGAGTTCGCATTTTATCTTACCCTGGCTTTCGCCAAACTCGCATTTTCTACAAAACCAGTTACCCGGAGGAACATCGACGATACCATAGCACGCCTGATGGACAGCCACCTCGCAGCCATCGCAGTACACTAATGGATTCTCATCGGTTCCTTGATCGTCCGAACACACTGAGCAACCACCTATCATATCGTTTGCACCCTTTTTGTCCTCAGACGATGCTTGCGAACTAGTAGATGCAAAGTTTTTTCCATCTGAGTTGCCCGATGAAGCTATTGCCATTTTAGGTTGATCGTCCAACAGTAAGTGATCGCTCGCTTTCAATCCCTTTACGATCGGTCGCTGCCGAGCAAATATGCACTTGAGAACTATTGCTTGCGAGCAAAGAGAATTTTCTGACCGATCCGTCCTGAACAACCGGATGCCATTGTGGGTCGAGGGAGGTCGAAATTCGAGTATCAAGAGCTCAGAGTGATAGGAATAACGCGGCTCAGGGCGTCTTTCGATGAGCAAGTTGTGTGCTTAAGCCGAACAGATCGCTGCATCTGGAAATAGAAATGTTGAAGGCCGAGAGACAAAACCGGGCTAGTTTGGGCCAGCCGAGTTGAGGTTGAAGTGTCCCAACTCGCCCGAGTGGATCTGGGGGAAGCGCGTGCCTCGTGGCAAATTTACACAGATGGGCCGGTGTTCGGGGTGAGAAATTCGAGCGAGTAATGGCTAGCAAGTCCGTGGGCCGAGCTCTTGGATGCTTTGAGGCCGTTTCATGCTTGAGGGGTTATATTGTTGCAGTTGCTTGTTGGTGCGCTGGCGGTATCTTGGCGCAAAACAAAGTTTGCCTATGCTGATGGGCAAGCGATAATATCCTGGTCGCGCTTAAAATGTCTCGGCGCTCGGGGCGAACTCGCGTCGTCCGTTCCAATAATAATGGCCGAGTTTGGTGGCGTTCCTGGCTCGAGCTGAGGTAAATAAGGTAAGATGGGCTCTTTGTTGGAGGCTAAAATAGTTAGCGAATTCTCCATTTCTGACGCTGCGCCTGCAATGGCGAATATAATGTTGCAACGTTGCTGCTGCTGCTGTCCTTCGTTCGCCTCTGCTGGCGCTGATGGCTCTAGCTCGCTCTGCAGTTGAATAACGCAAGTAGCAAAAAGAGAGGAGAGCGAGCGAGAGGGAGAGGATTTCAGATTCTCCCCAGTCTAATGTGAGAAAGCGAGCAGCGTTCGTTCGTTTTCTCCATTTCACAACAGGCTGCGGCCGCCGCACTGCTGAGGCGGGCAGTTTAATCGTTACTCTTGCTCACGGCCTCCTCTCCCAGCGCGCCTACCAGTGGAGGAGGGAACATTGCTCAGCCTGATCCGTCGGCTAACAAAAATTTATGCCTCGAGCGATAGGCGCAAGGAGGCGCTCATGCGCGAGCAGCAGAGCATCTGCCTAGTATGTCACGCAAGGAGAT
>Ga0058699_1000508_pt1 | contig 12086 bp, 7 predicted proteins | sample AgamicAtPe_FD_55078 | JGI IMG/M metagenome (GOLD analysis project Ga0058699, IMG submission 55078) | Agave microbial communities from Guanajuato, Mexico - At.P.e | ecosystem: Host-associated > Plants > Phyllosphere > Phylloplane/Leaf | place: Guanajuato, Mexico | collected 2012-10-15 | reverse complement strand
CGTCCATCATCTTCTGGCGCTCAGCTAGAGCCCTGAACAGAGCCTGCTGTTGGCGCGCCTGGTGCTCGCTGATCAGCCTGTTGGTGGAGGGCAGCGCGTTTACCAGGTGATGGCCAGACTGTTGTTGCTGTTGTTGTTGCTGCTGCTGTTGCATCTTGTTTGCNGAGTCAGCTTGCTTTGCGCCCGCCGAAACCAGTGGGCTTTCATTATTATCACACTTGTCCGCTTTGTTTGCATTTGCTTGCTGCTGGCCCTCCAAATGGGCGCTCATCTCGTTCGAGTTGGTCGCAAATTTGCGCAAACTCCTGTTGCCAGCAAACATGTTGCCACCTTGCTCAAGCTGCGCCTGCACCTGCACCTGCGTCTGCTTGTCTGTCGCCGCTGCCGCCTGATTTTGGTGGAGAATCTCGGCGAGAGGTCCATCGCGTTGTTCGTCTCTCCTCTGGCAGCCGTTCAGCCGCAGCTCTGGTTGACGAAAGCGAGAATTGGCTCCAAAGAGCGACGCGCCGCTTCTATCACAATAGTTTGACTCGCACTCAGACTGCTGCTCGTCCTCCTCCAAAATGGTGTCCAAGCGCAGATAGTCGAACTCCTCGTCGCCCTCAAACTCGCAATCCGAGTAGCCGCCGGCCTCCTCCTCCGCTTCCGCCTCCTCTTGCCGGGCGGCCGTGGCTGCGGCGGCGGCGGCGGCGGCGGCGGCGGCTAGCTCGCGCGCCTGCTTGCAGGCCAGCTCCGTGGCTGTGGCTGAGGCCGCCGCTTGCTCGCCTGCTGGCCGCTGCCTTAGGCGCCGCTCGGCCGGCATGGGACTCATTGGCATCGGGCTCATCCAATTGAGCGCCTCTTGCGCAACCATATGGGCCAAAGTTCACAACGAGCTGCTGGCGCCGCTGCAGGCCGGCTTGCCATTGACACACTTTGCGCCCTCTCCTCAGCTAGACTCTCTCTCGCAGCTCTTGCTTGTTGTCGTTTGGGCTGTTGATGTTTGTCTTGCCGCTGCTGCTGCTTATGTTGCTCCTGCAGTTGGTTGGCCAGCTTCAGTCGCTTGCGTTTGCGGCCAAATTTGCATTTGCGGCTCAAGCAGTGGGCTCTAATTTGCAGATCCGCCTAGAACTGGCCGCCAACAAAACCAACAAGCGGGCGCCCGCTAGCAAAGCGGGTGAAGCCAACACTAAGCGCCGAAAGCACTGCACTGCACCGCACTCAACTCAACTCAGCTCAGCTCGCTCCAAATCTCTCACCGGTCAGCCAGGCGACAGGTTGGCCGCGCAAACAAGTGTCTATGCGTCGCCCTCTCTCTCTCTCAGTCCAATTGCCTCCCTTTTGGCTCACCTCTCGCTCGCCGGTGTCTGTCTCCTCCAGTCGGCGCTTGTCAGCTCAATCGCGGCAAAGGCAAAACACGACGACATTCGCGGAGGAAAACAACATCTCCAGCGAGACTCACGCCTCCAAGCGGCCGACTTGCCCAGCTCGGGTTTAGCGAGTCAAACGGAGTCAATAGCTAACAAGCTCTCCAGGCCAAAACTAAAACTCAAAACGCCAACTTCAAAGCCCCAACTCCGAGGCTCAATCTCTCGCTCGATTTGGCCAAAGTCTGCGAGTTTGTGGCGCAAAATTGTTCACTTCTACCCAAATTGCCGCCACCAAACTTCGCCTCCCCCACCCAAGCGAACCCTCCGCTGCTCACCTGTTCGCTACCTGAAGGCACACGCAAACGCACAGCTCTCGGCCAACTCGCTTTCGTGGGGGGAAGTGTTCAAGCTTTAAACTCGCACAGTCTCTGTCTATCTGTCTGCCTCGCTCAGTTGGCTTCTCAGCTAAACTGGACTGCTCGTGAGTCCCTTTGGTTGGCTCGCTTCGGCTTGGGCTCAATTGGGAGTTGGAAACTTTTGTTAGCGTTATGTTGCTGCCGTTGCCGTTGCCGTTGCAGCCGTAGTCGTCGCTGCCAGTGCGAGCGCCAATTCAACTAGTTGCAATAATTCACATACGCTCGCTCGCTCGCTCGCATGGCCTCGACCAAAGTGAAAAAGCCAGCCTGCCTTTCGGTTTCATCCCAAACTCGGCTGGCTCAGCTGAACTGGCTGCGACTCAGCCACCCGGCCAGCGATTGCGGCGCGCGCGGCTCACCTGCCGCCGCCGCCGCCGCCGCCGCCGCTGCTGCTGCTGCTGCTGCTGCGGATGCTCGGCCGGAGGGGCGGCGCAGGCGCCAGGTGAGTCTGCGCGGCCAGCCGAGCGTGCGGGCGAGATGGAGCCGCTCGCAGGCTTTGCGTGCCAGCCAATCGCGGCCAGCTTGCGCCGAGAGCCGAGCTAAGGGCGGCGCCTCTCGCCGCTCCTGCTCGCCGGCCACTTGTTGCTCTTGACCCGGTGGCCAGGGGCGGCCGGCCGCCGAGCGGCGCGCCATCTGCCGAGCGCCAATCCCGTCCGGGCGGGCGCATGGGAGGCAGCGCGAATGGCTCGCTTGCACGCAGCCAAATTGGATCACTGGCGCCCAGTTTGCCTGGACTCGCGCTCCTTGCCCAACAAACTTTGCTTTCTCTTGACGCACACAATGTGCAAGGTGCAGGTCACTCCTTTGGGCATTCATTTTGTGCGTTAATTGGCCGCCGCTAGAAACTCAGGCCAAGCCAATGATTTATTGTGAGAGGAGAGGCGAAAGTTGAGTCGGCTAGCCGGCCGGCAAGGCCTTTACATGGGCCTTGCTGAATGAAAGGCCCCGCTTGCCTGCGGTTGGATTGCGGGCGAGCCGCCGAGTCGAGTGCTCTGGCCGAGAGCCGGCTCAATGGGCGGCAGGAGGAATGGAGGCGAGGATCTTTGTTTGGGCTTGCGCTACGCTGAACCTTGAAACAAAAGACAATGGCNAGCAGCCCTCTTGAAACCACTCTCACTCTCTCTTTGGCCATCACTTGAACCAGCCAGCAAGCCAGCCAGCTAGCGCCGCTCAAGAGCCTGAGACGCGGCCGCCCACAGTCGCGGCTCNACCCTTGTCGCCAAGAGGCCGCTTGCGATGACTCTGCTCCTCTTTCCGGCTCAAACTCTCGATTAGTGCCATTCGACTCGGCTGGCCGCCAGTGGCTCACCTCGCCCGCTTGGTGCGCTCGCCTTTTGCAAAAGCAAGCCTGCGAGCGCCCTCTCCTCGAGCTAGCCAGCCAGCTGGAACCAGAGGGCGCTCGGCCGAGCATCCCCAATGATGGATCCGTTCAGCGCCAGTTGGCGTCGCGAATTAGCAACAGCAACATCACTGAAACCCTTGTTTACACTGCGAAGTGCAGCTCGGTCCCGCTCTAAACCGATTCCAGTTCAGCGGGGGGCTCTCGTCGTGGTTGACAGCTATTTAGTTGGCTCCACTGGAGAGGGATCACGAACCAAAACGAGTGGCCCGAGTGGAATCTCATGCTTGCCGCCCGTCAGCCTCAAGGTTACAGCTTCACCTGCCTTAAAGGGCCGCCATTGATGCCTAGCTGAAGCGCGCAGGCCGAAAGGTGGCTTCAAAGTTTGCCTTCAAAGGGCAAACTTGGACTTGCCGCCAGTGCGAACGAAATCCAAAGTTACCCCCACCGATACAATGTGAGTTGCGCTTGCCGATTCAACAGGAGGGCGGCTGCTGCGTGTCGCTCGGCACCTGAGTTTGCTGGTCGGCCTATCTCTCTGAGCGTCTCTCTTAGATAAGCTTAGATTGGCGATACCCCAATCTGAAAGCCCCTCGTTACTCCAAGGATGAGACCTTGGTTTGTTCGGTACTTTCTTTCCACTGCTCCCGACTGCNGTCGTTTTGGTGCTGGTCACATTGATCAAGCCGATGGAGCTGCCAGCAAGGTTAGGGAGGAAAAAGGAGGCTCAGTCTGACGTGGGCCAGCGAGACGGTTGAACGGTGGCCGGGGGCAGACACGCCCCCGAATCTGAGCCGTGATGACGCTCATGTGTTGTTCATAGCCACGCAGGAAAACACATCGGATCTTTCTTGCGAAATTTTTACACAACAAACTGATCTAATTCATATTGCGTGCCTGATTCCGGTACCTGATAAGTTCGGAAAAATTCCGGACACAGCAAGTACACATCCTACTTATGGACCACGAGTTCAAGATTAACTGCGCCAACGAACGCGCCAGAGTCGAGGATTTTTTCGTCTACGAGGGTTGCAAGGTTGGCCGCGGAACTTATGGCCANGTTTACAAGGCTACCAGAAAGGAGGGACCCAAGAACAAGGAATATGCGCTCAAACAAATCGAGGGCACCGGCATATCAATGTCAGCTTGTCGCGAGATAGCCCTATTGAGGGAGTTGAAGCATGTCAATGTTATTAATCTACAGAGGGTGTTTCTATCATCAGATAGAAAGGTTTGGTTGCTGTTCGATTACGCCGAACACGATCTGTGGCATATTATAAAGTTCCATAGNGCACAGAAGGCGAAGAAAAATCAATTTGTTGTTCCGAGAGTCCTAGTCAAATCGCTACTCTTTCAAATACTCGATGGAATCCACTACCTTCACTCGAATTGGGTCCTACATCGTGATCTCAAGCCGGCCAATATTCTTGTTATGGGCGAGGGAGCTGAAAGGGGTAGAGTTAAAATTGCAGATATGGGCTTTGCTCGCCTGTTCAACAACCCTCTAAAACCTTTAGCAGATTTGGATCCTGTCGTGGTGACTTTCTGGTATCGAGCTCCAGAATTGCTGCTCGGCGCCCGGCATTATACCAAAGCCATAGATATTTGGGCCATCGGTTGCATCTTTGCCGAACTATTGACCTCAGAGCCAATTTTTCATTGCCGACAAGAGGACATCAAAACCTCAAATCCGTATCACCAGGATCAGTTGGATAGAATATTTGTTATTATGGGATATCCCAACGAAAAGGATTGGGAGGATATCAAGAAGATGCCCGAGCATGGAACACTGACAAGAGACTTTAATAGGAAAAATTACAGCAATTGTTCCCTTATGAAATACATGGAAAAGCACAAAATTAGACAAGACTCGAAGGAGTTCCACCTACTTTCCAAATTACTTCTTATGGATCCAATGAAGCGTATCACTTCTGAGACAGCCATGCAAGATCCTTATTTCTTCGAGGATCCCTATCCTGTATCCGACGTGTTCGCCGGCTACTCAAGCATTCCGTACCCGAAGCGAGAGTTCATAACTGACGAGGAACCGGATGATAAACCTAACGACAACAAACAGCAGCAGCAACAACAACATCAAATCCAGCAACAGCAACAAAGGCATCACCAGCAACAACAACAACAACAGCAGCAACAGCAACAGCAGCAGCAGCAGCAACAACAGCAACAGCAGCAGCAGCAACAACAACAACAGCAACAACAGCAGCAGCAACAACAACAACATCAACAACAGAGGCAACAACAACAACAGCATATGGCGCGGATGAAACCTTTCTGATGTTTGGAATTGGTGTTAAAGCAGTGATCTGATTAACCAATCAAAGCCTTTATCATCCGACTCTCTCGGGAATAGATCTCATCTATGCACAATCTTGCTAAAGGGAGATGAATATTGGATCTCTAACGAAGAGATTTCTGCATAGCAACGCCAATGAATTAATAAATCATCGATATTGTTTTATTACAATAGCTTTCATATATTATAACAACTAGTCAGTGTAACAACCAATGATAGTAATCTGAAGAAACAAGTATAAATTTATCATACATCGAAGGACACGTATTTCAGGGATGAGGGGCCATTTTGTTGGATCTGATCGAGGGGTGACCAATGTTGTGCTGAATTGACTTGCGTTGGCTGGAGGCTCTGGCCGAGCTTGTTGTCTTCGTCAGTGTAATTAGAGTCATCCAGATAGAACTGCCGATGGTTCCCTGGTTGTTGTTGGCTCCTTTTTTGTCTCAAATCAGCCGATATCGGGCTTTTAAACTGCGGTTGATTGTTGCTGAAGGACCGATTGCTATTAGCTGCCGACGCATAGGATCCTATGGCAATCTTTGCCCTACTTCCCTCCTCTTTCCAGTCCCTAAATTGCGGCAGGTTGTTGCTCTTTGTATGGTTCCTGCTTGGACCACCCTTACCTCCGGCGCCTTGTTTTCTGCTAGCTTGCGAAGACTCCTGGTGTCCATCAGCTTGGCTATCACTATCCACGCTGGCTGAGCCTGTTGAATTTGAGCCAGCATAGTACCCACTCGTGGTGGAGCTCGAGGCTGTGGAGTCGGCTGTTTTATTGGCCTTTTGGGCCGATTGTTGCTGGTTTCCGGTGGCTAACGGCGAGGACGCCACTGAGGATGGTGCTGAATCGACCACCGACAATGGACTTTTGACGCCACCATCGTTCGATGACTGGCTATTGAGTTGTTGGCGTTGCATATTTAACAATTGTACTGCCTTATTGTTGGCGTTGGTTTGATCATAATTCATGGACAACAAAATCGGTGTTGCTTGTTTGTTTGTTATATTCTTAACCAGGTTACTTGCGTTTCCATTTCCATTATTGTTTACATCCTCTTGCTCGTAGCGCCTAGCGTTTCCTGATTCCTGTTCATTTAAGCCGATTGGCGAGCAGGCATTTTGTTCCAATTCTTGTGGCGTTTGATTGAAGTTCAAATTATTCATGAGAAATCCCTTTCCATTACTAAACTCGCTGTGCCTCTTCCGGATTGCATTCCATTCCTCTTGGTTGTCGATGGGGAATTGTGTTTTATCTGGGCGCGAGCTCACCTGTTGGTGCTGGTTGTCCAAGTTAACTGGGCGCTTCCGTCTCTGCTGATTGGTTAGCTGGTTGTTGAATCTAGCAGATCTAAACTGTTGGCTAGAGTTAAGCTGGTTGCGCTCTCCATCATCGATAGAGGAACAATCGGATCTTGAGCAACAATAATTGTCTTCGCCATCGCTTAGCTCGCGACCAACTGGCTGGGCTATCTTTGCGCCGATTGCAACCCTTTGTTTCCCCCTACCCCTTCCATAAGTCCCTGTGTGTTCAAGAGGAGATTTGCTTGGTCGTTGTCTAGCGCAAAAGTTGCCCGTTTCTTATTCAAGCCAGACCTCTTAGACATCTTGCTCAGCTCGCTCTCATTGTCCGAGTTCAATTGTCTCTGAATGGACACTTGTGGCCTAGTGTTACTTCCACCGCTATTATAACCTGGCGGCGGTGGTGGCATATTCTGGTGTTGCATAAGTTGTGTTGTTGACAACAACATCTTGTTGTTCTGAATTAGAGCCTCATCTATCATGGCAGGTTGAGCAAATTTTGGATTGTGTATCAGGTGTAAGTTTTCATTGGTTGACTTGCTCTTGTGTCTGCTCGCCAAACGGGCACTCCTGACGCTTCTTGGCGATGGATTTGCGCTGTTGCTAAAATTGTATTGGCCACCGAGCGCATAGTATTCTCCATTTGCGTTCAAAGAGTACATTTGCTGATGTTGCTCGTAAGGCAATAGAGGCTGAGCATCCGTATTATTGGCATAGAGTACCTGTTGCTGTCTTGCAAGCCGTTTCGTTGCCATCTTGAGTGCACTACTCGGCGCAATAGCGGACTTGGTGCTACGAGGAGACTCGTGGCCAGCTTGGTGGGTCGGAAGTTGGGGCCTCGTGTTGAAAAATTGCATCATTGCGCTGCCTTGCTCCTGCTTCAGGTTACCCATTTGGTTGATTCCGTTCACCACCGAAGAGGCCCTATAAATACTTGGCTGCACGATGTGTCTACCGGGCGGCAAGATCGCCACTTCAGGCCGCTGGTTGCTGTTTGCCGCTGCCGTCATCATCATCATCTGATAGTAGGGATTCTTCTTGGCCTCTTTTACATCAAGCTTGCTCGTCACTGGCTTGAGGGTCTGTGACTTGCTCATCACGTTATTCATCTGGTTGAACTGGTTCATCATCATGATGGCTTGTTGGCGTTGGCTCTCCACCATCGTTTGTGCAGAGCTGGGTAGGCCGTTGCCGTTGCCGGCCGAGTTCATCTGGCCGAGAGTGTGCGAGCTCCGGGTTAGGGATCTATTATTGTAGCGTCTACTCGGCATCCGGACAACAGTGGGTGGTTGTCTCAGGTCGAGCGAGTATTGGTGCTGCTGGCCAAGCGCGTTACTGTTGAGTGATTTAACGGAAGACCTGAGCCTATGTTGCTGTGCCAGTTGCGCTTGCAATGCGCTGCTCGCGCTCATGGGGCCCACGTTGATTGCGCTCCTAATGCTGTGGCGAAACCTCTGGCTAAAGTTCATCTGTTGCTGATGCAGCTGGAGCTGTCGGTGGGCCAACTGGTTAAGAGTGGCAGAATCATGGATAAGGTGATGGAAGCTTTTGTGTTCCTCCACTGCCCAGCGAAGCCGGCGCGAGGCAGCCCGATCGGCGAGCCTGAAGCCGAAGCGGTTTCGGGTTCCCTTGGTGCCGGCGCCGCCAGTCGAGCTGTCCACCACGTCCATGAGGAAGCATCGGCCCTGACATTTTGTCTTGACAATTCGGGGCCACAGGTAGTGGGCCACCTTGCGCTTGTTGCGCAGCACCAGCACACCGCTTGGGTTCAAGCCAAGCGCGTACTCCTCTCTAGTGTCGTCGTATTGAATTGGATGGAGCTCGCATCCGTACAGGTCTAGCCACTTGACCCGCTCGAGGAAGTTTAACTCCGCTGTTGCGGGCACCTGACCGGTTAGGTTCCTATGAAACAAGGCCACCCTCTTCTCCAGCTCGATCGATTGGTTTGGCAAGAAGTGAAACTCGCTCACGTAACCATCCTGATGCCGCTGGGGATCATAATCACCAAGCTCAGACTGGACTGCAAGAGCAAACAGCTCGATTGCAAGATCGAACGAAACTGGTAGACGAGAGTGGAGTATATCTTGTTTGCATTGAAGGAAGAACTGGTACCTGGTTATCTCTTCGGCTAATTTACACGGGTCTGTTGCATAATATTTAACACCAAAGTACACGGTCATCGGGTGAATATCTTTCAATTGTTTGATTGCACTCTTGTTTACATCGAGCCAGATCTGTTCGACTTTTTGGCCCGGATCGTTTTGGTGGCTGGGCGAGGCAGAGTCCAGGTACTTCAGGCCAAAGTAGGAGGTTTCAAGTAGATTTAGGTGCTTGATCACAACATCGAGCAGATCTTGACCAGTTGAGGTGGCCTAAAGTTGGAAGGGGGGCGCTCAGGTTAGTTTGTCAGCCAGAATTGGTCCTTTCTTTCGCTCTCAATCAAAATCATGTCCATCGGCAACAATTCTAACGCTGGCCAAGACATCAACAACAACAACAACTACTACAAGCGTTTAATGCAAAAACTAGCCCAATGAATCGGCCACCACTCTCGGACGGGCCGAGGTAGCTGCGCCAGGTAGCTAATGAAAATCGCAGGTATGGACTAGTTTAAAACGGTCCAACCAGCTTTGTTGGTAGTGAGGAAATTCAAGTCGAGCAATCGATCGATCGCTCGACAGCAGCCGATAGTTAGCTGATCGATCGCTAATGCAAAGCAGCGTTCAATTTTTATTTCTCAAGCCTCATCTTTCTCTCCAACTCGCTACTTGAACTACAATGGCTGAAGCTGGAACAGTGAAGTCTAGCCAACAAAACGCTTGCTCCTGGTGAACCCGCCTGAATTTATTTTCCATGAATTTCATTCCAGTATCAGGTTCAATCGAGAGTCAGCGCCCTCCTTTCGCTATCTCTCCACTTTCGTCGGCCTATTTTCTCGAGATAAACTTCCAATTTGCGATCGAAACAAACGCACTCGTTATCCTTCTCAAACTCGTCAGCATCTGGCACCATGCTCAAAATCTTGCAACAATCGATGCATTTGTATCTATCCGTTCCAAAGGAGCGGCAAAAATTATACGTCTGCAGCGCGAAGCCACAAGTGGCCATTGTTAGGAGGAGCGCTAAAAAGGTAAGGATCCTCATTTTGGCTTATTCTAGCTCTTGAGGCAAATTTTCTTCCTTTCTTTCAACACTTGTATGCGAATTGTGGTCGACACTTCTATGGTTTTGCGCTCGCCCGCTTATATTGATATTTATTTATAAATTTGAGCTCTAGTATCGGCATCTCGAGCTACAAGGAGCCAAAATTATCCGCCCATCAGGCCGTTCGCGCTCTTGGAGGTTTGAAAAAGGGGTGACAGTTGTCTATATTTAGGCCGCTCGTCACAACTCAAGCCAGCTTGCGCAGGTAGAGGCGCTTGCGGGCAGCTCGCCTCTGCTCGCCCACCTGGCGCATTTAACGCAATTGAAAGGTCCAGCCAACCAGCGAGCGGCCGCAATCAATCAGACGCTCTAGCCGCAGCGCAAGCCTCAAAGGGAGCTCACAAAACGGAACTTAGCCCTCAGTTGGTGCGCGTAATTGNTGGTTGGTTGGTTGGTTGGCCAGCGAGAATTGCCTAATGGGCCATTCTAAGGGTTTTCCTTGCGCTCGTCCGCCTCTACAGTTGCCAGCGATTGAGAGGAAACTCTCCAGTTAGTTGGCGCTCATATGAGAGCGCTTGCGTCCAGCTAACTCGTCTGGCCGCCAGGTAAGCGAGCCAATAACTGTCTGAATGTTATTTTTTCACCCCGCTTCATGCGAGATTGATGTGGCGCCCGAGGCAGGAGGAAAGTTGGCCCTGATTGGCCGCAAATGGAAAGCTTGTGTTGACGGCCGGCCGTTTGCAGTCTCGCTGGCAACCTTTAAGCCAATTTCCTCCTCCTCCTCCTCCTCCTCCTCCTCCTACTCGCCGGCCGGCTGGCAAAGCGCTCGCGGCTGACGCAACCCCAAAACCGGTCGCGCAAACTCAATCCGGCGGCCAGGTGACAGATTCGGTGTTGTCGGCTTCAACAGGTGGCCGACAATCTGCATAAATCAATCAGCGCGCTCACTCTCATAAGCGGCGCTCTGAGGAGCCGCGTTGAGCGCCACACCTCTGCTGAAAGCTGCCCGTCTGCCGCCGGGCTCCATTGTCTCGCCGCCCGCTGGCTCAATTGCGCCAGACAGTTTAAAGCCGGCGCAACATTATAAAAGGTAATTAAATTTTCGCCACCAGCAAGGTTGGAGCTCCACTTGGAGGCGGCAATTTTGTTTGCGTTTAAAATGTGTTATTTTATAATATAAATAAATTTTGAGAGTGCCGGTGGAGGTCGGGCGAGCAAGCAAGCCAATGGGGAGAAGAATAGACGAGAGCTCGATCGCAATCTCTCCGCTTTGGCGCCACAATAAGGTAAAAGTGGAGCCGGTGGGGGCATTTTGTTTTGTGGCTCCGCCGGCGCAGCAATTGGCCCGCTCCAATGTAATTGGCCGGCTCGGCTAAAGCCCGTTTCCATTCGGGCAAAGCTAAATCGATTATTCCATCGCTTCCACCGCTCGCCTCTCTTCGTGACTTATCTCTGGCCGCTCGCAAGCTGGCGGCCGCAAACTGGGCCGGCCGGCAAGCTAGCTCGCCGACTCCTTTGGCCACGAGACGCTCGGCTAGACAGTGAGCGGCTCCGAAGTGTCCCACTGGCGTCGGGCCGGCTTCTGTATGCAGAGTTTGTGTGAGTTTGGTTTGCCGCTGCCGCCTCGACCAATGCAATGGAGGCCGAAGTGGAGGAGCACGAAGCAGGCAGCGATGGAAATGGAATACAAACAAAGACTGGCGGCCGGCAAACTCGAACGTGGCCGCCGCCGACCAATCGGCCGCCAGCTCGTCGTGAGAAATTTATTTGCCAACAACTAAAGGGGCAAGCAGCAATATCCGTGCGCTGTTTGCGGCAAAGGCGCACTCTGCAAACAAAGCAAACAAAGACCCGGCGGCCCAACAAGTGGCCACAAATGTGTCGCCCGAGACGCAGAGAGGAGAGTTCGTGTGAGAAGTTCCATTTCAACTGCCGTTTCCATCCACTCGCAAGACTCGAGCCGCCAAGCTTGCGGTGGATTTGCGAGCGAAAAGGCCGCCCAGGTGGCGCTAATTGTCGACGACCACGAGGTTGCAGGTCCGAGCGGCGATTCATTAGCCACCAGCTCGGCCGGCTCCTTTGTTGGCCGCAACAATTGCCTGCTCCACTTTTCCCATTCACCAATGGCGGCGGCGGCGGCGGCGGCGGCGGCGGCGGCGGGACCACACATGGAGGGCCGACGGCAACCTTGTGGCGGCGGCGCAGGGCTCGTCTGTGCACTTGAACTG
>Ga0058699_1000506_pt1 | contig 12100 bp, 2 predicted proteins | sample AgamicAtPe_FD_55078 | JGI IMG/M metagenome (GOLD analysis project Ga0058699, IMG submission 55078) | Agave microbial communities from Guanajuato, Mexico - At.P.e | ecosystem: Host-associated > Plants > Phyllosphere > Phylloplane/Leaf | place: Guanajuato, Mexico | collected 2012-10-15 | reverse complement strand
TGGCCTATGGGATTCCCTGTGAGGTGTCCAATAAATTCAATAAGCTCAATATGCTCGCTTCGCTCAGTGCGCTCAGTGCTCGCATAGCGTGTGCTGCTGTGATGGCCTATGGGATTCCCCGTGAGGTGTCCAATAAATTCAGAAAGTTCAACACGCTCGCTAAGTTCTATACGCTCAATACTCGCGCAGCGTGTGCTGCTGTGATGGCCCATGAGATTGCCCATAGGGTGTCCATTCGGCGTCTATGCAGCGAGCGATCCGATGCGCGCCTGTAGGATCTCGTGCAAACTAGTTCCGTCGAGCTAACTCTTTGTCATCAAAGATCGAAATCGGTACGAAAATTTTCTCCAAATTAAGCTTTATTGAGTGTGATAAACCAGAAATGTGATGATTAAGTGGGTTTCACTGGGGCTCTATAGATTGATATGAAGAAATCAGCCTCGACAGTCGCAACGATGCACAAGGCGCAGAAGCTCTATGGAACCACGCGTGGCGCGTACAGTAGATTATACGCGCTCCTTGCATTTATTCACCTTTCCGGCCGTATCTGGGAAGATTGGTACGAAAAATTTGCTCATCGCGAGCTTCATCAAACCAGCTAAGCTCTAGAGATGAGAGTGTAATGAGTTTTAACGAGGCTCTATAGACCATTCTCGAGCAATCGACTCCATAAGTGACGAATTTACGCCTTACCTATAAACCCAACGTGACTTCACATTTCCAGTCGAAGAATGACTTAGATTGAGGGTCAAGGATTGAATGGCTCGGTCTACCAATTATACTAAATCCAACTCACCAGTTGCTACTTCGACTTAGGTTCATCAACTTCCTTGACTAGCTTTTTCGCTGCTCAATGAATGGATGCCTGTTGCTCATAGCAGATCGCTGCGCACTCCTGCTTGTTAGAAAGAGGATTTGAACCCTGCATGCCCATCTCATCGTTTTGTATTGCCGGCGAGATTGTACGAAATTTCTGTCTCATTTTCGGCCTAAAATATCAAGTTGGCCGCTGATCCGGTCTAGAAATCAATTTTATTGAGGCTCTATGAACACATTCGAATGGATTAGTATCGCTGGTGACAGGCTTAGTGTTTAGCCTGCAGGGTCCATGGTTCATATCATAACTCGATCCATGTTTCGAATCATCCGCCAAGCTCGCCAGAACGATCGTACATGGCTGTGTTCCCCGCATGCCTGTTCAGCTCCATCGAGGGCAACAGAGTATATTTGACCGAGACTTGATACACGGGTTTCGAGCGTTGTTTGTTGAGGACAGCACAAGGGACGAACCAACAGCCTTTTTGGAGGCTGAATTCCTCCAGTTGAACCATATCCGAATGGAAACATATAACATAAACGTGAAGTCAGTATAAGAAAGGGGAGCAATCGGAAGCTAAGATGTATATCCGTTTATTTGGAGGCGATCGTAGAGATGCAGATTCGCTATTAAACTCGGTCGTACGCCTTGTAATTGGGCAATCGGCGGTGTGGATTTTGTTGATCCATGGAAGTCCATGAGCGATGTCTCGTGATGCAACGGTGAAAGGAATTTCATCTCGATCGTTTTCCCTAAGTTTGCGAGATAAATTGTCGTCAACGTTTCATCACCGATTTCATAAATCATTTCGTTCAGTTTCTAATCCAGATATCGCTGGAACCATGTATAGTTACAAGAAAGTGCATCCTTGTCAAATGGTGTGGATGGCCAGCTCTTGAGCGGTCTTGTCATCCCTCCTGACACAATATCAATCCATAATTGTACCCTTGGGAGGAGGAGGCCGATTTTGGCAGGAATCGAAAATGGCTCGGATCTGATCGACAGCTAGAATCGCTGTTTTGTTAACGTCTCAAGCGAATTGGGTACGCTTTTTCCGTTTCCAAGGCGCTCTAAGGCAGAGAATCGTAGCCAGAAAACTTAATGGACGTTTCTCGTGAGTCGCCGCCATGTTCAGAAACATTAATCCCTAAGCGCTCAAGAATGAAATCCATAGCGATTGCCAAATCCTCGGCACTGAGACTGAAGTCAGATTGAGCTAACTCGCATGAGCCTAAGTTTAGGTACCCTGGTTGGGAGTAGATCTACATCAAACAATTTCGATAGCCATATTTAGCAGAGTACTCGAGGCCATTGGATCACTTGTGTTCTCAGGATAGAACCAAATATGAGTCTCTTGTATCGCCTCTTCGCCAAAACAATGAACTTTATGCCATAATAACGATCATCGCGTCTGACGAACATTACTAGGAGATCGCAGAGTGTCTTCAGCGGGATGCAATTGTGAAAAAAATCCTCTCAAATTAGACAACGAAATGTGCTCAGCGTTTTGTTAAGATAAGCAGATTATTCTTGTAGCTGACAAATGCACAATACAGATAGCTGAGATCTCTCTTTGAATTTAGCATAAGGTAGCTAATATGACGATCGATCATGAACATCTTTAAAACGATGAATAAAGTTTAAACTAGGATGTGAGTAATAGTTTAGTACATGGTAATAGAATCTAGCATTTAATCGCAAGCCTGATTACGAACTCACTTCAGCCATCGTTCAGTATCATAGTTTCACACATCAGTGAAGATGACCGTCGAGGCGGATTCTATTTCAGCTTCTGGTCATCCGTGTGCTTATGTTCGCACGACAAGGGAAGACTGCACTGGCAACATTTTAGATGTGCTATAGCTAGTGTAATTTGAACGCTATGCGCTCTGCATGGGCGTTTGAGTGCACGTTGATGCGAGCAATGGTTGTTTTAGCTTGCTTTAATGCGACCAACTTAAACAGAGGCTTTGTTCAGGTCAGTGACCGGGCGCCGTCTAGACGGCGCCAGCCGACTCTCGCACCGCTGGGTCGATCGAGGCATTTCGATTGAATTCAAGTCTGATTGCCATACGGTAGAACAGATCAGAGAAGGCGCCACACGAGGTGGCGCCGTCGCGAGCAACTCCATCTTCTTCGATGCTCACCTCTCTATACTCTCTATAAGAGAGACTCAAGATCTGTCTCGTTTTTTGGCACCACAGCGAATAATCTCCAATCAAGTCGGCGAGTCCTTCAGTTTCCCGCTCCCATGTGCATTGATCAGGCCTGAACTGAGAATCGTTGACACATCACTCAGCCAGCGTGCGTATATAAAAGTCGAGCTCAAGTTATCCATGTTCTCATTCAATTCGTGGAATCACAGAAACCAGTTTCGAGCGATTAGATACTTGACAGCTCCTAGAAATTTAAATAGTACCCACTATCGAAATCTAACCAACCTTCCCACATCCCACAATAAGTCAGATACTTCAGCAGAGAATAATCGCATAATGGCCCCATATCAACAGAGAAATCCCAGTCTCGATAAATCTCCTAGTGGCGAGAACATATTGGACAAAATCCTCGAGAAAGTCACAAACATCGATGAATCCCGTAAGAGGAAGGACGTTCATTCGACTCTTGCGGACTCTCTCATCGGCATCGCTAAGAATGAACGATCCTTACGGCATTCGACGGTTACGATCGACATGGATGAGAGATTTGATCATCTTGCCATAACGGACTTAATTGACACCCATTGGATGCAACGACAGTCACAGCTGCCTGCGACTTACTGGCGTGATCAAAAGAGTACTTATGTTCAATTTCAATCACCAATCACCAAGAACAAGTTTCTCGATTACGTTCGCCTAACTAGCGACTTCCCTCTAAAGGATCTAATTAGAAGACCGAACCAGGAAGGCGAACATTTTTGCAGGAAACCTGTCCGTCTGGAAATTCCTAACGTCCGCTTGAACATTGAAGCGAGCAGGATATTAAACACAATCAGGGAATCAATTTCAGATCAGAGAATAATCATCTCAGAAATACGTGAAGGGAAGAAATATGCTCATTCAGGAGCACGCAGTCTGATGCTCACTGCTAATGCAGCTGGATTCAGGCACTTATTTGGATACTTCAATGGGACTATTCCGTACTCATCGGTGAGCGATGGTGTCCGAGCAAGACTGTCCTTGAAACTCAATTGCCGCCCATGGATGTGCAAGAATTGCTTCAGATTTGATCACCACGATTGCACAGGGAAGCTTTGCGCGCAATGCGGGAGCAAAGATCACGCTTCCAATCATTGTGTTTCCACTACGAGCTACTGCTCTAATTGCTCAAAGAGAGGTCACCGAGCGAGAGATTTAGATTGTCCGGCCTATATCAACAACATGATACGACAACTTCGAAAGGTGGATATACCGATGGAGTATTTCGAGGAAAAGGAGCTACGTTATACGTTGATCAAGGCTTTAATCCTCAAGTGAATACCAGCAGACAGGCTGAAACCAGCATATTGCGTTACTACACTGCCCATCTGAACAACTCTCAACTCATATAACAAAGTCTTAATCATGTCATCAGACATACTAAACCAAACAAATAAACATTATCAGACGAATCAGGGTTCATAGCCTCTACTCTACTAGTTCTGGGACTCGTTCTTGCAAATATAAGATGGATGAGCTCTTTCTCAACTTTTTATTCTCACAGTCAGAGTGGCACGTTATTTGAAAGATGACTTATGATTAATGGTTCAGCTAGAACAGAAGTGGTGATCGACAAATAGGCCGGATTGGTCGAAGAGGAATCAGAGCCTGGTGACNATTTGATCCACTGACTGATCAATTTGCGTGAGGCTCAAAATTTCAAGACCATTGGTCAGGNATTGGTCAGCTGAAATAAGCCTGATTGGCTAACATGGTAGGCTTCATGACAGACCTTTTAGGTTTCGCTTGAATTACGTTGTGTGCTGATCTTTCCATCATTCGCTTCCCCGTACCTGCAACAACTTGTCTTTTAACGTGCTGTGTAACGATGAGAATGACAGAAAGGTATAATTACGCCTCACATTACACACGCTTCAATCTAGTCTCGCGAATCAATTACTGCTGATTCAAACAAATGAGTGGGGACAGCATAGATTTGTGAATTTTGTGCAGCTACTCAACTGAGCTGGCAAGAATGCGATTGCTCGCTCTCTGTCACCATCAGATTTGTGCTTCTTGCTGGAGAACCATACGAAAGAATGTCCTAAAATTAGGAGTGGTCGTTTACAACAATGCTATAGTCATGGTGGCGCTGGATTTATGGAGGCTCTATAGAAAGTTTTCGAGTAATCTACCACTGATGAACGAAGAAATGCAGACTGAGCTTTGTCGGTGGACTGATCTCTGAGGTGATCAATATCAGCGACACACGCTCGAATAAACGAACGGATAATTGGCTTGTGGTGAGGTCCTATACAGGGCTAGATCTCCAACATAAACAGAAGGTTGGAAGTAGGACGTTGTGTTGGAAATGTTACATATGGAAATCCGTAACACCGTGCTAAGGGTCGAACAAGATGTTGAGAGTGATGGAATCTGATATTCACTCGCAGATTATCGGTCCTTCAAGGTGTGTAGCATATGAAATTTAAGAGGTATAAGATGCACTACGATCAGTTTTGGGATCAATGGGAGAAATTAATCGTCTTTATACCAGTCAGATCGCATTCGTTCGCCTCTAAACGATTGTGCTGGGGAAAGGAAGATTGGGTTCGTCACAGATACGCTCAAAACACCAATCCAGATGCATCGCAAATTGTTCAACACCTAGGCTCAAACCAAAGTTTCTCACCACGGGGTGGGCATGAGGTCATGATGGTGCTGTAGGCGAGATGATTTACATCTGTGGGTAGCTTTGTTTGGACATGTTGATATGTGTTAGATTGCATGGAAGATCGTATAAGAACTCGTATAAGAAGTTCTAGGCAAATTGACTTCTGCCACAGTGCCATTGCGGAGATATAGATGAAAAATGGAGGCTTGTCCTTCAACTACATTTCGATGGGGCCTATTTGAAGAGAATAAGGTAGTTGCTTTTGACTCACAGTGTGTCAGTTGGAACCGTACTATGCTATAGTTGCATCGAGCGGATAGTTAATAGGAATTCAGTTATTACCACAATTTCACAGAATAACGATCGAACGTGAGGCTATCATTGGGTAACCCTACGATGGGCGAAAAATTTGCCCATAATCATTCATGATTCGTAACAACCGTCGATTGATCGATTCGAAGGCCTAAAGTGATGAGCCTGGGAGCGTTCGTAGGATCATCGGGCTCGGGTTGAGTTAACGAATGACCAGCTAGCGGGAGGATCGAGAGAGAGAGATGAAAGGAGGACGGTAAAGGAGGAACAGGGTAAAATCGTCAGGGTCGCATATAGTTTCGCTTCAAAATCGTCGGTGGCAGTGTGATGGTGCGACGGTTAGGGTCACAAAAAACGGGAGTCGTAGAAGTTAAAGTGCAGCTTGAACTCTAAGCTCAATATCGTGACCCTTGCGAGGAATTGAGATAGAATTTCAGCCAATCGTTTGTGAACTTGAGACAAAAGGAGCACAGGAGCGCGGCCTGAGTTCTATCATTAGTTCTGAAGTCATCTATGCGGGGATCTCGCGTACGCTCGGCAATGCTCAGCGGCACTCGTCGTCTGTGTTCAACGGCTGATGTTTGGCGCCAAACATTCCTTGAAACTTGATCCGACGGAGGACAATTCTGCGTGCCCGGAGTTGCGCGCGTCAGTGTTCAGCTTGTGGTCGAAACACCGGTGTGCGTGTATAAAAGCCGGCAGAAATGTGGATGCTTCCTCATTCCTACTTTTAGACTGGACGAAATCCTACTTTTAGACTGGACGAAATCCTACTTTTAGACTGGACGCAATCCTACTATTAGACTGGACCAAATCTTGCTCTTCAGACTAGTTTTTAGGTCATCACAACCACGAGCTTACACTATCATCTTCCTCAAGCCTACAACATCAACAGTTAATTGATCGCGATAGAACTCAGAAACTTACGACTTTAGACACATTGAAGATTGACCATCAAATCTACACTCCCCTTAAAATACTAACCCAACTAAAAACCGGTGATCATCGGCGAAGTTTTTAGGTCATCACAATCACAGTCTCACACCGCATCCCTTTACAACATCAACAGCTCGTTGATTATTCGTAATAGAATTCTGAAGGTTACGGCACAAGACTTTTCGAGGATCAACCATCATATCCCTATTCCTCTCAAAATACTAACTTAACTCAAATACAGGTGATACTCAGCCAAGTCAATCAAAAGCACACGAGGACCAAATTAACCTTCGGTGATACAAGTACGCAACCCTCGAACGACCGACACTCAAGATATCTGCAAATTGTGAAGTAATCCTCGACATCAACAGCCACAATCTCTTACATACTAACGGGATCACTCGATCTCAAGCATTTGTGAAATTCATCATACTCTCAGGCGTACCGCCAAGTAGCGATCCAACAAGCATAAATCTTAGTCGGGAACTCCACTAAGTTCCATAGAGCTCTAGTTCTAAAGCATCATTTATTCGGGTTCACCAACCCGGGCAAAACTAACTCGGACTCCGGTCCGGGCTAAAACTGACCATAATATAAAGGCTTCTGCCTGGATAGATCTCTCACTGCAGGTTATATTATTCATACGGGAACCGATAGAAATCGGTTCCACGAGCTTCGGCTCAAAAATAATCAAATTCGGGTATAAAAACCCGGACATAATCAATTTGGGCGTAAGCCCTAGCAACAGATTCCTTAAGTTTCGACTTAAGGCAACAATAACTAACACCATCTTTTAACGAATTAAACTTTTTCAATTTCAACCAACCAACCAAAACCAAACCAACCTAAACAAATATTGAGCACACTTAACTGACATCATTGATTGCTGACACAATGAGTCAGGAGAATATTATCTCACTCAATGTGGATCGTCAGATCTCTAAAATGAAAGGACTTGCAAAACTAGCCAGAAAACTCAAACCCATGGCTATCATCCTTCAGGACCTTCCTAACATCTGCAACCCACAAATAAGAGAACTCTGCAACTATGATAACACTGCTGATCCTAGGATGACCTATTACGATGCCTANACATCACACACAAACCGAATNTCGTTAGACTTCATAAATGATCAAACGAGCATGAAAAGAGAAAACATAATAATGGTCGACAAACGGATTAANGTCAAGACTATCAGTTTGANTCAGAANCTTTCCGAACTAGCGAGCATGCTNGGTATACAAATACAGCTTGAGGATGGCAGGAGATTTCAGCTATACAGCATATACATACGACCAAGAGCGGAATATCGTGACATTGAAAACATTTTCAAAGCAATCAAAAATACCAACAAAGAACTTGGCAATTCCAGAACTCTAATCTTGGGAGATATCAACGCAGAAGCTGCCGAATGGGCCCCCTATGATAGAACGATTCTAAACAGCCACTACAATCAGAGGAGCGATAAACACTATCATCAAGTCAAACTAAGCAGAGGCAGAACGATTTCGACACTACTGAAAAATATGAAGTTAACGATACTGAACAAACTGGAATGCGGTCCCACATATTATGGCAATCAACTTGCTCGTGACGATTCTCTTCAGACAGCATATATAGATATTGCAGCAGTTGGAAACAAAGCACATCGAATTTGGAAAAACTTTGAACTAGTTGAGATAGAAAATGCGAATAGTATCTCTAAAGGACATCTAGCAATGGTAATAAGCGCAAGGTATATGAGCCAGAAGACACCGGAACATCGAAAAGCCATTAACATTGAAAAAAGAGAGACAAAATACAAATACCCACTAAACCGGCTAACCGAGAAACACTTCATTGAACTAAAAATGAGACTCAACAAAAAGTGTCAGGACTGGGAAAGACTTGACAGAAATCTGATTGTCACAAGAATGAATGATATAGCGAATCTGACCTATGAGCATATACTGAGAGCTCAAAACTCCATTAAAATTATTACAACTCAAAGCGAAGGATCATTTGAGGAACACAGAAGCAGACGCAAACTACTAAAACAGATCAGGAACTTCAAACGCTATAGACAACAGGCAAAACAAATGAAGAGACGAAACTGCAGGCCTACCTCCAGGTTGCGAGCCACACTTGATAAAAATAAATACAAGACAAGAGTGAACTCAAGAACCAAGGCGCTGAAGATGATAAAACGAATGAGAGCCAGGATAATGCACACACTGAAAAATCACATCGAAAAACAGGGACAGTTTACCTCAAAGGGATCAAATGATTTATGGCAGAGGATCCATGCATGTAATGGAACACTAAACTTCTATCGACAGACACTAGATAATGACACAGAATTAGAAAGCAAACCACACATGGAACTAGATGAAATAATAGATACGAAATTCCCGTACAAAAACAGATACTGGAAAGAAATCGAAGAGATCGAATCAACAAACGAATTTAACCCAATCATGCCTACCATCGTGAAAGAGGTGGAAATTGAAGAAGCAATGAAGGCGCTACGAAACAAGAAATATATTGGCATTGAAGGCATACGATTCAGAGTATTTAATAAAGCGTACAACAACTTCATACCCAGGATAATAAAAACCATATGCAAAATGTCATTTTACACGAACGCAACGCCTGAATGCTGCCATACCACCATTGGAACTTTAATACCGAAGAAAGAGCAAGACAAGTATCGAATCGTTCATGTATCAACACCTCTTGCATCACTACTTGAACAAATAGCGCTACATCGACTGGAGTATCGACTCGAAGCAAACAGGCTCAACAACCCCTATCAATATGGATTCAGAGCTTTAAGAGGCCGGCACGACCTGATTACAAGGATCATTGAATTGACAATCAAACACAGAAATGAATCAGCACCAACAACCTACAAATCACGCAGGACAACAATAATCAGCCTGGACATAGAGGGGGCATTCGACAATGTCAACCAAGACAAGCTTATAACAAAACTTATGGATGATCTTGATTCAGATAACCTTAAATACTGGCTAACCTTCTTCATCCTTAACAGGGGAATCGTACTCAAGCATGACGGTCGACTCTCCAAAAGAGCATCAATCTGTACTGGTGTACCACAAGGATCGAGCTTGGGACCCACACTTTGGAACTACACGATAAATCGGATTGATGACAACATAAACATCCCTGGAACATTAGAATTGCTCACATATGCTGACGATTTATATCTAATATACAATGGCCGCGATCAAAAACTCTTACAACATAAACTTGACCTATTAACACAGCAACTTGCAAACATGGACCTGAGATTTAGTCCAAATAAATGTGAAACTATGTGCATATATGATGGAACAAGAGGTCAACACAGACATGATTATCGTATTAATGGACAGCAAATACAGGAGGTCAAACAAATGAAAATCTTAGGGATAACGATCAGCCACCTATTCAGACTAGTAACTGACAGCCAAAGCGAAAATATCAACAGAAATACTGAGCTATTACGCCGACTCAACTACTACAAAGTAATCAAAGAGGCGAATCAATGGCGAATGATCATCGATAGTTATTTAAAAAGTATCATCATAATTAACAATGCACCCATCATGGCCGTTGACTCAAAAGCAAGAGAATGGGCAAACAAGACAATGATCAACTGTTTGAAAATTATTTTCAGATGGCCACAGAACGTCTCTAACAAACTCACACTATTAGTTACCAACACTATTACAGCTGAACTAACTATTGAACAGCTGATCAATAACAAATTACAAACTGAGCACAATCATGGATACGATTTATTATTGGATGTACTGCAAGGGAAACCTCATGAGGAATGCAGGAGGATTAGACAAATAACGGACAGCAAATATGCATTTAAACGTATCCAGCCCAATCCAAGCCTCTTTATGCGAGAGCCAGAAATGATAAATGTTAAGAATATAAAGCAACCACTTTGGTTCATACTGGAGAGGGATGAAGGGACATTGACAATCCAACTACTAGACAGGATAATATTACAAATCAGAGGCGCAATTAACACGAGTTACCCTATCAAATACTTTAATACATTAACAGCGATTTGGCAACTGAGCGAAAGAGCTGATATCACAGATAGAAACATAGTGCTGCATTACAACAGTACGATAATGAAGGCACTTAGAAATAACAAAAGCCACGACTGGAGAATAATCTCTCTACGAGAAAGACTTTCAGTTAACAACTGGAGAATCTATCTAATGGATGACAGAAACAAGAGAACAATCTATAGAAGACTCTCAGATGTGAAAACCTGCAATATTGACATAACACGAGCCCCAGATCTAACAGATTATTATTTCAACAACAGGAAACGACTTGAAATGGAAGCAAAAACAGAGGTCCAAATGATTCTGAACAGGACAGATATCTTGAAAAACCTACGAGCGAAAGTGACGACGATAGCACAACTAGAACCTCATAAACTATCGTCAATACATATGCAGGTTTTATCCGGGCTCTATATAGATGAGAGCGATAAAATAAGGAAAGCGGGTGATGAATGTTGCTCAGTCGTTGGATGCCTCGAGAGGGCAGAGGAAAATCTTATCACACACAGAATGTGGGAATGCAAGAAATATGAAACTGAACGGGCAACCATACTGGGAATAACGCAGAAACCAGGAAACTTGGAAGAATTAATGGACAATAGCGCTACAAGGGGAAGGATATTCGAGCTGGCAATCAGATGCACTTTCGGATAACGTAAAGACAGACACACAAGGAATCAGTTAAAAGATGGAAGACGAGAAACACGGACAAACCACTCGAGCAAAACTGCATTCGACAGAAATAACAGAGACAAACACGATTGGATGGACATAGATAGCATGGCTTTAGTTATAAAAAACAAGAGTTTCCGAATCGCGCAGGCTCACGGCGAAAGCGGGAGTTCCTAGAACATTGATAGAGACTTTGTAATCAACCAAGTGCCCAACTTTGTCATATATGCGCCGGGATGCCGCCGCAAAAGATGTGCCCTTAAAGCAGATATAAATTGTAGTAAAACGGCAGTGTCGGTTCACCCGCGCGCCGTTGGAGGAACGAGTTCCTCTAAATCTCTCAATAAAAACCAAACCAAACCAAACCAAACCAAACCAAACCAAACCAAACCAAACCAAACCAAACCAAACCAAACCAAACCAATCCAACCAACAACGAAGGCCATGTTACACTGCACAGATTGTACTCATGCCAAAGAT
>Ga0058699_1000504_pt1 | contig 12131 bp, 4 predicted proteins | sample AgamicAtPe_FD_55078 | JGI IMG/M metagenome (GOLD analysis project Ga0058699, IMG submission 55078) | Agave microbial communities from Guanajuato, Mexico - At.P.e | ecosystem: Host-associated > Plants > Phyllosphere > Phylloplane/Leaf | place: Guanajuato, Mexico | collected 2012-10-15 | reverse complement strand
CCCTAACTGTGCTCTGCTCATCGCTCCTATTGTTGCTTCTAGCGCAAACTGCCCGAGCCCGCCAAGGGCTTTCAGCTGAGGATAGTTCGAGCAAACCTCTCATCGAGCGGCTGGACGTGTTTTATCTGGCAAAGTCGCGCGGTTTTAGACTTGAATCTCATAGAATTGTAACCGAAGACCAGTACATACTCAACGTGCATCGTTTGGTCAATCCGCTTGCGGGTCAACTGAAAGGATTGGTCATTCTACAACATGGAATCCTTTGCGCGAGTCCCTTCTTTCTCATGAACTCTTCGCCAAATTTGGACCGGCCAAGCAGAGAGAATGCCACCACGAGCAATAGCATTGCGATCGCCCTTGCAAACTCGGGCCACGACGTTTGGTTGACAAATTTCAGAGGTACAAACTACTCGCGCGGCCATCTAAGCTCGAGGCACAATTATGACAACAACAGATACTGGGATTTTAACGTCGACACGCTCATTGAGCAAGATCTGAAAGCCTATGTCAACTACATCCTCCTCTACACAAACAAGCCCAATTACACCTTCATCGGCCACTCGCTTGGCGCAACCGTTGGCCTTGGATCCCTTCTGGTGCACCAGAATACATCCATCACNAAGCGGCTCTCCTGTTCAATCCTCATGGCGCCAGTTGCTTCAACTAAGTACATGAAAGGCAGCCTATTAACCCTCTTTCGGATGGCCTCACTCATCTACAACGATCCAGCCCCATTTCCTGGCGCAACAGCAACCTTCTCCGCTTACATACGTCAAATTTGTTTCCTAATGCCGCGCATATGTACCTGGCTTGCAAGCATGGTTATTGGAGCTAAACAGGGCGACATNCGAAACATTGAATTGAGCGCTCCCAATGAAATGGAATTCCAAAACCAGGTAAACAGTTTCGTGCTAATGATGCATCAATCTGTTAGTATTCAAATGCTAAAGCACATAATCCAAGTCCATTTATCTGGCCGCTTGAGCCGATTCAATTATGGAAGCGAACTCAACCGAGCGCTTTACGGGCGCAAATTGGCGCCCATCTACGACCTCACTCAAATTCATGAACCTAAGCTAAGCTTGGCCATTATCAATGGGCCAAGCGATGCTATCTCAACGCCTGGTGAGGTGAGCTGGATCTCGGAGCAGGTAAGCGACAGGGTTGGCCATTTTGAGCGGATAACAACTGAGGCAGACCCATTCAACCACATGGATTTAGTGCTTTCGAAGGACGCAGGCCGACTCGTTAATAGCAAGATTGTTGAGTTCATTGAACGAAACAAATGCTGAACTCTATGATACACCTCTGCTGGAGTAAATATTGTTATAAATGCTTACTCAGACGGACCATAACTGCTAGCCAAATTAAAACACACGACTGATCAAGCAGCTGAATTCTTGCTTGCTTTGGTTTCAAGGCTGCAGAGGAGACCTAAGCGTCAAAATCGGACAGCTTCTCTGGTGAGTTCATCCATCTCTTGATTTATTTGATCAGAAAAGTCCGTTGAGCTAGCCCANCGCTTGATTCAAGCTCATTGCGCGCATTCTGGGAAACCACGAGTGATCCTTGTTCCTTATCATTTCGTATACAAAGGATTCGGGTCCACTAAGCTCCGTCCTACTTTTAGTTTTGATTAGCACAATGAAATATAAGTAGTGCCAGAGGTTGTGCTCGATTTGAATGTGATCCTCGAAGGTGACGCTTCGATTTTCAAACGAGGACCTGTCCAATCCGCAAACAAAGCAGGTATTCCGAAGAATCTCCTCCTTCTGTTGTTTCTCGCCCCTGAGTGTTGCAAATGTGTCCACTATAATACAGTAAACGAGTTGTAATATCATCAAATTAACAACCAGAAAGAAGCTTGTGATGCAGACAATCCTGAGAATGCTGAAGAAGTTTCTCTCCAGAGGTCGATCTCGTAATCTTTCCCCGATTCCACCACCATCGCGCAAGCCGTAGATGACATTTGCAACGTAACACTCGCCCAAGGTTCCTAAGCAGGGCTTATATGTTCCTTCTTCAATGTCTATCACCATATCTTCGGCAAAGTATAGATAAATAACAATTGTGTAGAGGAGAATTATATTGAGCCCAAGGAAGCCAGTCATCAGAATTGAGTAATAGTTTTTGGTCACAGACTTTATCACATTTCTCAGGGTCTCTTCGCGTCTGATTAAACTTGGAGGCAATAGAAATGGATAGAATAGGGGATTGATGAGGAATCCAAGAGTGCACACTGTTAAATAACCACCATGGTAGACTACGTCCGACTCCAGTGTTACTTGGTGCAACGGTTTGTTGATTATACCTCTGTTGATCAGCACGCTGAAAAGGTGCATCAGGGTTACGGCCTCTAGAAAGAGGCCGAGAATCTTGAGTGAGGCACATTCGCCCACCACTTGCGCCAAATATAAGGTGGTGAATACTAAAAATAAGCTCCAAGAGTGTGGAATCCGAGGCTTGAAGACAAAAAATGTTGAACAGGCAATAGCCAACATCGTGCTAAGTAGACTAGGTAAGAAGGAGTTGGTTGATGTCTTCGCCATCTCCTTCGTGGTTGCTGTAACCGTGGTTTTAGATACACAAAATAAGACCAAAACTGTCACCAAACAACTGAGCTTGAACTCTACAGACGACCATAGGGACATGTATCTGGCAATGCTATGTAGAACGGGTTTTGTTTGAAGTTCGCGTTGCCATTTCATCTCATCGAATAGATCGTCGATACTTTGGAAGAAATGAGGTATCTTGCAACCTCGTTCATCCTGNTCAGTGTTGTGGTAAACATTTAACTTGGTCTCGTGCGTTAAGTACTCGCATATTTGAGGAACGGGAAATACGACTCTCTCCATCTCTCGGTTGCCCCGAACAATCTCTATCTGGGCTGTATGGGATTCGTAGTATCTCAGGGCAGCTGCCTCCTTCAAATGCTTATCTTTTTCGAGAGAGTCACACTTGNTGGCCATCGCCAAGGAATCATTTGAGGTGGGAATCCTCGACATTGAGTGGAAATTTGAAGTTTGACTCATCATGTTGAATTGTTGTACAAGTTGATGGCATAAGATAAAGACTTTGTGGCCAACATCGCGCGGCCGCACCATCCCATCCGAACTACTCAAGACCTCTTCGCTGCTCAGCTCGGCAAAACTGTCATCATATTCATCTTGTTCGTGATAATAGGCAATCGAAACATCGATGAGCTTCTTGGTCACGGCGGCTTCGCGCAGAATGCGTCCTGCATGGTGAGGATCTGAACAAGACTCCATCAAGGCCAATAAAAGTTTTGATGCATTTTCTTTCAGTTCCAATACTAAATCCATGCGCAGATTATCCAAAGGCTCGATGTTGTCNAATATGAGGGATCTGATCATGTCTATCCCATTGCTCTCGTGCATCAAAATACATCGCTGATTATCAATGCAAGGCCCTTGACAGTATTCAGTCAGAGTGCGCAATGTTTGATTGATCAGGTCCACATTGTTCTCCTTTATAAACTCCCCTAGTTTGTGGCCTAAACTACCCTCTTTTGAGCCACAAATACAATTCAAAAATACTAGGGTCTTGGCNACCAGATTGTAGCTAACTTTGTTCTGCTGAGAGCGAATATAATTNTGGATTGTAAGATTGTGATCCTCACAAAGAAGTTGCAAGAATCTTAGTATTGGTCGCATGATTTTGATAACTTCCGGCAATCGGGCCGCCCGCCGCGAAAGACTTGTCTCTGCGCTAGACTCTGGTTGCCCATTTGCGAGATCCTCGATCGGTGTTGGGGTTGCAGAGTAGCCAGAATCTGTTTGCTCTTGCTGATTCATAGCATCATTAAAATCCTCATCATGTAGAGGATAATGCTTGTTGCTGCTCGACGATCTTACCAATGCAAGCACTTTCTCAGTTGTCTCTACTGTAAACTCAATATCCTCTCTCAAGCCCTCCGTAATCATCAACCTCTCTCCCGATGCAGACATTGATAGTTGGCGCAAAATTTGTGGCGAACTAAACTCAAGACTCATACTCGAGGTGTCAGCTCGCGGATGAAGCATATGCTGCGAGCGTCTCAATCTTGACGGTAGGTGATAGTTGGCTGATTTCGGNGGTGAGTCTGAGTTTGGATTACCGGTTGTTGGGCACAGCGCTTGTTGTGCAATGCCCATCCTTGCCGACAAAACCTCGAAAAATCTCTCCGACTTCTCTTGCTCGCTCTTCCTCGTCAACTTGTCATAGATTGACGTTTGAATCCGTTGATTGCCGCCCTCGAGCAGGGCTATACCTAAATCAAGCGTATCCTTGAAAACCAAAGCCGACCTATCGCGAACCTTCTCCTCGAATAATGAGGATCCCATAGCGATAAGTTCGACAACCAAACTGGACGTGCCATGTGCATCGAGTTTGTTTTGAATATCTGCCAAACTGGTTGTGGGCGAAGTTTGTCGCTCATTTGTCCTATTAAGTCGATTCTCACTATCGAGAGGAATCAAGTCTCGAAGTAAACGTAACAAGTCCATTGTAAGTCGCTCTTCGTCTTTGTTTTTGATTAAATATTGGACGTGCTGTACAATGAAAGATATTAACTTAGAATCGTTGATCAAAACTTCGTTCACGGCTATATGATTATCATCCNGGCCTTTTCTGATGTACTTGTCTGACCTCTCTATAAGCGGATGAAGCTTTTTGAAGCTAGCTCTAACTGCACCGGATGAATCGGGCAACTCCAACTTTTTATAAGTTTCCAAGATCCTACTTCTTTGGGACCGATAATTCAATAACAACTTTAAACTAGCACTAACCAGATCAGGGCAATCGTGTTGGACTAGATGTAACAATACGTTGACAAACTTTCTACCATGACTGCTGTCTAAATTAACCTCCGTTAAATGCTGGTCAAGGGCCTGGTTGGTTTTTATGGCTATCTGGCTGGTTGAATCGCCGTTAGATCCTAGCGCTTNGTTTGATTTAAATATTGTCAAGAGACTGGTCATCATGTAATCCAAACGGACTTCAGACATGTATTGTAATATCTCTATGATCTTTGTTTTGGTCTTCATTACGAGTTTTTGCTGATTTTTATCATCCTCAAGTACCACTAACAAAGTCTCAGACAGGCGCAAGAAATCGGCTAACCGGTAGAACCCGAAGTAGGTCATCTCTCGATTTAAATTGACGACCTCGAAAGTTAGCTTATTGCGCTCAGTATCATGGAATATTGATGTCGACCTAGCAGAAACTGACGTCAAGTCACTCAAATAAAGTTCAACAAACTCCATCGTATCCTTGAATTGTTCAATGGGAACCGATTCATGACGGTCGTACACATCAACGCTCACCTTCTCAGGTACATCCTTCCAGAATCGCTTCAGATTGACTGGCGAGTTAGGCCTCTGTGGATCACGCACGAGATGAAGGTGCAACAAGAGTCGACAAAATGATGCTCTTAGCTCAGAAGGTAACTCAGTATCAGATATGCAACCCTGAATTAGCTTCAGCGATAGTTTGGTCGTTAACACATTGATTGCCTTTGATTGTCGAGCAATACATAGTGCACTAAACAGGTCCAACTGATGTGTATAGTAATCAAGAATGAAAATGTCATCCTTTTGACGATTTCTTGCCGCCTTCACTATATCCCTGATCGGCTTATCGGTTNGACAGATTTCATGATCGGGACTGCAATTTTGTATGGGCGACCAATGCTTGGTTGATAGCATGATTTGATTACTTGTACGATGGGTGTAAGTTTCAATAAGTATATCGCGATTTGTTTCGGACAAGATAGACTCGCATATGAGCTTTTGAGTTTGAGAGCTCACTGTACCGTTGCAAGATATGCACAAATCAGATAGGCAATCGAGAAAATTTGATTGACGTTTCTCCCTTATGAGATCAACAAGCACCTTAATGTCGTCCGAAGTTACACACTTTTCTAATAGATTCTTGTTGCTATGGAACAAGCCAGAGTATGTGAACTCNGCGAAAATGTCCTTACCAAATTGACGCTGAATAAACTTGTCCCACCGTACAATGTACTCCTGATTCTTTCGATAGTCCTGAAACGATAACCTCAGAACACGATAACAAAGCCTACAAATTTCCTTGTTGGCAGTAAGAGAGTCCTCTAGCTCGAGAATATCAAAAAGGAGCTTGAGGACATTCTGTTCACGTAGCAACTTTTGTCTTTCCCGATTTGGATCCTCCGCAAGCATTGACAAAGCTTTCTCGAACTTATGCGGCTCACTCTCCTTATTCGCAATGAAATGTATAATCTCTGGCAGCAGGTCTGTCAACTTTCGATGAGCCTCGATTCTTTCCAATTTGTTTCCTTCCTTGATGAGATCGTGAGCTTCATTCAAAAGTAGGCAAGCATCGTATACAAAGTCTAGATCGCGAATCTCGGTTGCCGATACAGGAATGACGGCAAACACCTCATCATGGCCCTTGTTCTGAGCGCAGCCCACTTTTGACATACAACTCTTTTTCTTATCTTTATCGATATAAATGCTCGTACTGTGAACATAGGTACTGGTCGGGTGATGCTTGAGAGTTATGTTTGACTGGACGGGTATGTAATCGTCACTATTCACGTTCATTGTAGTAGAATCGAACTCGAACAAAGTTGCGTAGTCGTAAGAAAATTCAATCGATATCAGTTTGTAAACAGGAGCCCCCTTTTGTCGCAACTTCTCTCTCATCGGGTCAAATGTTGGATCATCATCTTGGTCAGCAGCAAGGAAGCGTTCAGTTGCTAAATGCTTCAATCTTATTAAAGAGTTCCAGCGAGCAAGACTTGCTCTACAAGGATCTATTTGCACAACTTCAACCTCCCATAAAGCTTTGGATGATGTTGCTGAGGTTGCCTTGGCCCGGTCGGTTGATCTGAGGAAAACATGTTGCGTGTCCTCGCTGTTGTACGTATCCATGGTCAAGAATTTCTCTTGGTCAGTGTGAAATAAACGAACTACATCACCGCCCTTGAGAAAGTCCTCCAAATCTTCAGTGTAATCAAGGAAAGGCTTCACATCCCAACTAGTTGATTGGCGACTAGCATTGATTTCTAAGCAATCAGGGTTGTCCATGAGACATAGGCTACTGGCATGCAAGTATAAGGCATCGTCATGACCTAGCGCGCCCATTATGTCGCTGATAAGTGCAATTGATTCACAGACTACATCTTCACCATTCGACCTATACTTGTAAGGCGATTTAACCTTAAACCAGCTTCCTTCGTTTCCATTCGAGTCCAGATAAATTCGAATGGCTTCCTTCTCCTCTGGCGCTTCCGCTTTCGCATTGACAGTGATGTATTTGTTGGATTTGATATGCAATAACTGAATTGTATCCTCGTACTTGACCACAGTTCCTCTCTTGAGTTGATTCTTCTCTTGGTTGGAGTCTTGNTCGCATTTTGCAGCTGCATAAAGCTTCTTGTAAAGCTCCTCATCGGTGTTACAAGAGCGCCACAATTCCCCTTGAACATCGTACTTGTGTTGAATACAAACTTTAAACAAACAATCTCTAAACTTTTTGGGCGGATCCTTGAGGGTCCCTTCGTCATGCTTCGAGGGCTGTAGGACGCATCTGTCATCGACCAAGCCAAGGGTTGATAGGAATCCGTCGGCATACAGGGATACGATGTCGCCAATATGCAACAAGCTCATTCTAAACCGAGTAAACAATACACGAGGTCCCAAATGAATGGTAATTCAAACNATTATTGCTTTCAGTATAATAATGCCACATTGAGTCCCAGATCGCTCGTCAGAACCAATTTGGACAGATCACAATTTATTGCACTTGTTGTTTCTGGAATGAGTAGGTTACGTCTCTTATCCTTGTTTGCTGGGAGCCAAAAGCCCTAAGCCCGACGGTTGTAGTGCACAAGTGGCTCCATCATAAGAGCAGGAGAAGTAAAACAATTACACAAAATGGAAAGGCTTTCATTTTTGGTTGGCTGGCTAGTCTAGATGACAATGTTGATTGGTTGAGGTGGCCGAGAGAGGGGGATAATATTGCGCTTGGGTAAGCAGAGAGGATAGAGTCTACTTTTTGTAATAAAACCCAACAATAACAATCGACAAGTGTCTAGCGGCCGCAACAAGTTGCCACTCAAAGCACCGATGCTGTACATCTCTAGTTGGCGCCCGTGCCAAAAGCTGGCTGCCAAGGAGAGGGAAAGTGGATTCGCTTGCATTTGCGTTGAAAAATCCACGGTGACTACACGGGAGCTAGACGAATGCCAACTCCGAGTGCGTGTTCCCCCACCTGCCAACTCAGTCCTGCCGGGAGAGTTTCCGAATATAGTGCGCTCTAGCATGTGCGGTAAAACTAAAGAGCTGCACTAATTTACACAATNTTTAAATTAAATGGGGAGCAGGATATTTCGGCTGCATATGCCGCTTAGCCAACCTGGTTCTGCCTGTGCTCGTCTGTTATTCTATTTTTCCTGGAAATTTCTGTATAAATACCAACATTGTTTTGCAAACCTGGATCGGCTCTTCTAATCTACACCATTGATTCTTNCAGATAGGAAAACATCTCGTCTCTAGCGAATCCTTATGTTTGGAGGGCAACTCGGTGGCCGAGCGATCGCGCCTTTACGTAGAAAATTTTAAGCTACCAAATTATTCTGACCACAAGAGTCGACCGGTGACACATATCCCTATTAGGAGCTGACTCCAACTTGAATATTATGGCTCGCGGAAACCAAAGGGAACTTGCTCGAGAGAAGGCCCAGAAGAAGCAGACCGAGCAGCAGAAGAAGAAGGCTGCAGCTGAAAAGGGGAGCAATAAGGGCCTGAGTCTCGAGGAGAGGCGCCGTCGTGATGCAGAAAACATGAGGTTGAAGCAACAGAAGGCGATGGAGATTAAACAATCAACCGCACAAAGCGTCTAGANATGGAGTCTTATCGAGATTGGGAGAGAGTGATGCAAATAAATCGGCTCCAATGTAAATACTAAGCATATAAAGACACGATAGTGATCAGTTGAATGGCGTCTTTAGGTGTGTTGGTATTTATTTGATAGACGATATGGTTGTTAGCGGAACGATGAGTTCGGCTAGCTACTACTGCTACCGCCACTGCTATCCGGCCTTGTTGTGTCACTGAGCGCTTGTTCGGGCATTAGAGGAGATGGGCCCGACATTGGGGCGAGCAAGTTTGCAGCCGAGGCGAGCGGCCCAAAGGATGGCGGCGCATGCATGCCTGNCGCGCCTGGAACAGAGCCGGCGCCCCCATTGAGACAGGCGCTGAAGGCGGCCAACCACATCTGGGTGGCCTGGAGTTGGGCTGCTTGCGCGGTGCTGCAGGCGCCCATTGGGTTGAAGGGATTTCCTGGTCCAGCGGCCGGATTTGCGCCAGTGGCTGCCGCAACNGCGGCCGCCGAGTACCAGGGATTGTTAGCGGCCGAGGCGAGCAGCTGATAGGCGTCCATGTGGGCGCCGGCGGCTGCAGCAGCGGCAGCCGCACCCAGCGAACCAGGAGCNCCCGCTTGGCCCACGAAGCGGCCACTTGGTCCCGGCGAGCCCATGTAGTCGAACAGATCGTTCCTATCCAAGTCGCTTAGGCGCGATGAATCCCTAAATCCCTTTGCAAAGGGGTTCTTGTCGATCTTCATCTTGGTTATGAGTTGATTCTGGTAGGCAGTAACAGCAGTGAAAACGGTTTCAGGGAACACGAAGGTCCTGTAGGCCTCAATGTCTAGTCTGGCTTGTTGTTGTTGTTGCTGCTGCTGTTGGTGGTGGTGGTGGTGGTTGTTGCTTTGCCGGTGGTTGTTCGCGGCGGAGTGGCTGTGCTGGTGCTGGTGGTTGTTCGTGTGAGAGGACTTGGTGCTGTTGGAGGTTTGGTTGTGGTGTTGGTGGCGCGAGGAGGCTTGAGTTTGGGCCAAGCTAGCTTGAGTTGGTGCTTGCTGCTGCTGGTGCGGTGGTACTTTCAATTCAATCAAATGAACGCGCGGCTGGTACTTGTGCATTGAGTTCAATATAATGTGACCTGATTTGTCCATCTCATTGTTGGTCAGTTTGACTTTCTCGAATGATATCACTTGACGGGATAAAAGGTCGCCATTGAATGGGGAATCCGGGTGCGGATAAAGTCTTGGCTCGGCCGAGGGGTCCGCCTTGCCCGCAACCTGCCAGCAGGATTTGTGGTAGGCGTACCTATATCGCTTGTTATCAACAGGCACAATGTCCATTGAGACGGCGTAGCGCGCGTTTGGGTCCAAGTTGTGGAATTGAACCTTCATCACTGGAAACATTCGCCGGCCCGTCTTAGTGATGATCATCTCTGTGTTTAGCGAGTGGAACTTGTCCCACATATCCTTGTTGTCGAGCTGACACTCGACCTGGCTCAGGCGCGACTCGTTCGTTGTCTCGCAGGCGCCGCTCGCGGCCACACCTAGGCTGTGATTGCCGCCGCCGCCGCTGGTTCCGTTGAGCTGGAGCGCAGAGGAGGGCGCCGAGCCCACCGATGAGGAGCCGGACAGGCTGCCCGAGTTTGGTGGCGAGCGGCAGATGTGGCCGGCCGAGTGCTCGGCCAGCCGGATGGGCTCGCCGCCCAGCGAGATTGCCGGCGAGGAGCCGCGCGACGAGCCGGCCAGCGAGCTTGGCGCCGGCGAGCCAGCGGAACCGGACGAGCTTGAGAGCAGCGAGGGCGACTCGGCCTGCTCGTACTGCTGCCGCTGCTGCTGCTGCTGCTGGGGCCGGCGCTGCTTGGCGGGCGCCAACTCCTGCTGGCGCTGGCCGAGCCGGCCCAGCAAGCTGTGCTGGCTGAAGGGGCTCGCCGGCTCGAGTTGCGGCTGTGGCTGCTGCTGCTGCGGCTGGGCCGCCAGAGGGGCGCACTCGGCCAGCTGGTTGGCCGACTGCATTATTGACTCGATGGAAAAGTTCAACAGCGTCCGTTGCCGCTTCTTCTGTTGCTGCTGCTGCTGCTGCTGCTGCTGCTGGTCTGCCTGCTGCGAGCTGGCCGCACCCAAGGAGGCGCTCGCCGCTTGAACAGGCTGCTCGGCCTCAAGCTCGCGCTTCACCTTGCCCATCTCGCTCGCGCTGAACTCGCTCCACTTACACTCGCTCGCCTATATTTCCGGTGTCAACCTCGCNACTTACGTGTGTCCACTTATAGGCACTTGGCGCTGAGCTTGTCTCTGTTGCTGCTGCTGCTGCTACTTGTGCTGCAGTGGTTGTGCAATCTCGCGCTGACGTGTGATGTTGGACTGAGGAGGTCGCTCGATCTGCTTGCTTCAGTTGGAGCTAAGCTAACTGTTGGCCTTCTCTGAGCAGCTTGTCTCCGCCGCCTGCTAGCTGCCAATTGCTCGCTCTCAAGTTGCAAACGCTCGCTGGCTGGCAAGACTGCATGTGTAGATGTAACTGGCTGCTCGCTGGTCGCGATCGGGCAAACTGTCGACTTGACTGGCTTGGTTTGCGCTGTTGGCGCGGTCGCCGCCGCCGCCGCTGCTGCTGCCGCTGCCGTTGGTGCCACTGGCGCCGCCGCCGCCGCCGCCGCTTGGCCAAGGAGATGAGGCGATGATTTGGCAAAAGATTGGCCCGAGTGCGTTGGGCGGGCGGCCGCGCGAGCCTGCGCACTAGGGCCACAATTGAAATGCACAACCTAACAGATCAGCAGCTAACAAATTTTGTGTCTGTTTCGCGCACCTTTCAACTGTTCAACATGATCAGCCGCCCTCCTTAGGCCAAGTTTGCTTGCTTGCCGCTCGCTTGGCCAACGCGGGCGCTTGCGTGTGCGCCTGCGCAGCTGGAGGAGACGCCTGATACAGTTTCACAAGTGGCCGCTCGCGAGTTTGCGTCCTGCGGGCGGCCGCTTATAGTGCGGCGGCCGCGCCCACTTGGCGGCGAGGGCGGCGGCGGCGGCGGCGGCGGCGCTCTGCCCGCGCGCGGCCCAGCTCAAAGGGTTCCTGCGCTCGCCGGCGCCCACATGCGAGCGCAGGAAGTCGCTCGCCGACAATCTAACTCTCGAATCCAATTAGAGGATCGCGTGGCCTCGCTAGGTCGGCGCCGGCCGCAATTAGTGGGCGAGCGGCGGCGGCGGCGAGGTGATGAATCCATTGTTTTGCTCGCGACCCTCCGCTCAGCTCGCTCGTCCCGCCGCCAGGAAGTGGAACAATCGGCGCCAGTTGAAGCGCGG
>Ga0058699_1000503_pt1 | contig 12138 bp, 8 predicted proteins | sample AgamicAtPe_FD_55078 | JGI IMG/M metagenome (GOLD analysis project Ga0058699, IMG submission 55078) | Agave microbial communities from Guanajuato, Mexico - At.P.e | ecosystem: Host-associated > Plants > Phyllosphere > Phylloplane/Leaf | place: Guanajuato, Mexico | collected 2012-10-15 | reverse complement strand
GAGAGAGAGAGACGATGAGCATCGCCGATAGATAATAACTTTACAGCTTGACCAAATGCCTTAACTCTATCTTTCCCCCTGCCTCTATTCCTCGTCGTTGGTTGGCCACCTGCCTGTGATTCATATCACACGCATTCGTAATCGCACTAAAAAATCTCCGTCTCANTCTAATTTCAGATTCGAATTGCGGCCTACCCATTGGCTTGCTGATTGTTTTCTCCCCTCCACCAAATCTTATGTTGCTCAAGACACAGGTTGATTTTGGGCTGCAAGCAAAACTAACCGCAGGAGACCCTTCAAACAATGGCCTCGTAAGATTGTTGCACGATACAATNCGCTTCAGGTGGCGAGACATGCCCACTAGCTTAGAGTATCCTGATTGCTTCCTATCTTAAACTTGATCACTTTCCTTTCCACAGTTCAGCTTTGACGCTGGATGTCAGGTGCTTGGAATAATACTGGTTGGCGAGATGGATTCAATTGAAAGCCGTATACCAAAACTGTGGCAGTCAGCATGAAGACTCTATATCGTTGTCATGTTGGCCAGACCGAGAGGTTAGGTTGAGCGTTTGCGCTGGACAGGAAGTCTGCTCCCTCATGAGCCAAACGCGTGAGAAACACTTTAGCTACGTTGACGCTCTCAACGGTCCTTGAATCGGAAATCGACCCTCTGACCACCGTTGACCGCTAACCGCTCTTGAAGTCATCAGTGAAAAACGAATAGCGCACCCAACTAGCAAGCCTAATTAAAGGTTGAGTAAGAGCCATACTAGCCTTATCCATCACTCTTGAGAAAGGCCATGATGTNCACTCAACGTGGCCAAAGAGCATGAGTAATTGTCTGTTCTATTGTCTTTATATTGGCGAATGACCCCAGGTATAATACTAACATTCGCTACCATGGTTTCACCAAGTGGTGAATGTAGCAATTCAGGCTCAATCAGAGTGCTATGAATGATATAATTCAACCCGTTCGTCGCCTATCGTTAAAAAGGGCGAGACTGCTAAAGTGTTGACTACTCGAGGAGAGAAATCCGTGACGTAAGACAGAAGAAGAACGCTTGCCGTAACAGGCCACTCTCTTCGCCTCATGTATCCATGTGTTTGAAAATTACGTGTGAGAAATCCAACCTTCAGTAATTTACGGCCAGGTCAGGCTACCTAGAACTATCGAGCTGAAGCTTTGCCCTCAAGGTACATGAACGCTTGCTTCCGGGCGCAAACTTAAACTCGCGGGAGCACATCTCGAGAAAAACAATCGATTGCTTGCGTGACAGCTAAGGTAGTTGCGACTAAAATAAAATAAAAGTTTAAACAAATTTAGAGTCTTNATTCACTTATAAACCATACTTTAGTGTGCGATAGGATCGCGCATAAAACTGTCAGCGATTAATCTTCTGTTGGTGGGTTTTCGCTATCTATAATCTGAAATCGCATTTCAACAATCAACCTAGAGACGTCGAACATCTTCTTCTTCAAGTTTTCTCGCCTTTTGACTTGACCGACGAGTAATCTGGCCTTTTCGAGATCATATCGGAGTCTCGTGTACTTATCTTTATCGAGATCCTGCGAGTTGGCGGACTTGTTCAAGCTGTCTTTATAAGATACTTGGAGTCGCCGCAGAAGAGGTACCCCGTTTCGCTTTGCCCGTTTCATAATCCAATAGCCTTCAATGCGCCGTATGAAGTCGAGTCTCAAATCTTCAAACTGTTGTGGCATCTTTCGGCGACCGCGCAAGGTCAACAACTTGGAAATCTCCACTAACTTAGACTCCTCAACCCTGGGCTCAGCTATGGGATTGAATGCTTTGGCTCGCTTTTCAGCTAAAATTTTGCGCGTCTTTTTCATGTTTTCCCGCTTAGCTTGTTTCCACTTTTTATATGCTTGAGTATCGACATCTTCGTCATCTGTTTCATCACCAGAATACATTCCACCTCCCTTGTTGGCACCGTCTGATGGTCCGTGAGCGTCACAGAAGGCCTCCTTTTTGACATCCGTCAACGAGCCCTCAGGAGTCTCATATTTACATGTTTTGATTTTCATGTATAGGCCAGCCTGTTGGGCGCAAGTCACATGGAAAGGTGCATAACAGTTTGGTTTGTGACACTGAATGCAAGCACCGATTTTCTTCTGTTTACAGATATAACAGTTGAGCTTCCAACGGGCGGCGGGTATTTGATTGATACTATCAATAGGTTCTAAGAATACTGTGTTGGCAAAACACACCTCTGGTATCCAGAGCGCACAGATCACATGGGCCCAACGATTATCGTCGGTTTGTTTAAAAGCTCCCCCCTTATTTGGACATAGAACACAATCAACGTTTCTCGATGGTGACTGNAAGCATCGTCTACAATGCCATTGACCTTCTGGTACATATGGAACTCCGTAGCATTCTTGGTGGACTGCTAGGTCGCACATATCACAGAAGATAATGGCATTTGCGTTGTAAGAATCGCCATCGTTACAAATTGCACAGAGGGCATCCTCGTCAATCTCGGGCAAAATTTCCTTGCCAGAGCGCTTGCTCTCAAAATAAGATTCTTTTTCCAGTCGATCCATTATTCTCTCAAAATCGTTTTCTGATACATGATAGTTGTACGCTTGACCTTGTTTGGCATTNAATGATTCTAACCAGGCAGCATCTTCATCGTCCATATCGTATTCGACCTGTCCGAGCAAACTTTCGGCCTTTGGCTCGTCATAGTGGTAATAACATTCTCTGTTAAGCTTTTTGCTCTTCATGGTATGAGTCCGTCGTCTATAGTCATAATTTTGTGCTAATCTGAAAGAGGGCTTGGGTAGATCTAGTTGCTGATTGTGATTATTATTGTTGATGCTATTGTTGTTGTTGATGGTTTTACGGCTGTCTTGGTGTTGATTGAGGTGATTGTTTCTATTGTGACTATTTTGATGGTGATTGTCACCATCGTGATGATAATTTGTCAAACCATTTTGTTGAGAATGATGCTTGTTGCTTTCTGCTACACCGTTCAAGAACGGATTTTCGAGGGAATCTTCCCGAATGATCGGCAGTTTTGCGTTAATATCCAAATCAAAAAACTGAGTGCCCATTTGTCAAGCGTATCTTCTTGAAATGGATATATCTGAATTCTAACCCTGTCTTCCTTCACTTCAAATCGAACAGTAGGCTACATGTATCTTCAGGTTTTTGAACCGATCCATTCAAGGAGAAGCTGAGATCCGAGTTGTGGATTTGGAAAGATCGGAATTGACATAAGTTTATCCTAATCATCTGTAGCCGATCGATATTGATGGAAATAAATAGTTTGATCAGGTACGGTGAGTTTCCTTGGGCATTTAAGAGATCGAATCTTAAAATGTTACCATGCGAGAATCCCTTCGTAAGCGCGTGCGAGGCGCGTTGATTTGAAAAATTCGTTTGTTGTTGAATGCCCGCATGCGTAGAAAGCGAACCGAATGACTGGAGTGCTAAGGGTAGAAACAAGTAAATTTTGAGTGATTTTCGATCTAGAAAACGGACATTCTCAGGTGCATCCGTTCGGCCAAGTATTGACCGAATGATTGAACTGCAATAGCGGCCCAATCTAACCGTTATTCCTCCAGGACATGCTAACAATTTTAAAGTTGCTAAGGACTGAACCTCTACTCAAATTACCAAGAAAAATGACCTCTCACCCTAGAGCAGCACTGAACCAATCTCGAACTTATAATGCCGGTAATGAAAGGACCGTGCCCCGTAACCAATCCTCAAATGGCGGAGGTAATGCTTCCAACAATCGAGGTTATAGCAACCAAAATCAGAGAAGTGGTCACGGCCGACGTTCTCACAATACCCATTCAAGTAGGAGACTCGCCCATTTCCCACAACAACAACAGGGGCGATCACACCAGCAGTCAACTTCAAGCAACCCGCATTTTGTTCAGGACTCGTTAAGCAATTATACTTTTGATGATGTCACAAGCGATCAAATCAGATCCTTAGACATCTATCCGCAAGTTGTCGAAGATCTCTTGCAACCAGGTAAAGGTGTCTGCTACTTGACCCAGATCATAACGATAGCAGAAAATCAATTCAAAAAGACTGGCGGAGTTCAGTTCCAGACCAAGACGGTTGAAGGGCTCTGGATTGGTTTTTTAACTATATCTTTCCCCGAGAAGAGAACCTTTNCCTGTAGGCACAAGAACAAGAAGGAATGTAAAAATTTATGTTCTCTGGCCGCCATTTACAATCTGAGAGTTAATAATTCTATCGATTCCAGGCTGAAGCTCAATATCGATACCTCAGTAACAAATAGTTTTATCGACACATCCAGGGGTCCAGTCACATTGACACCATTGCCAATGAGTATCAAGCAACAAATGGTATCTTTCGTATCCAAGTTTGACGAATACGTTTCGAACTTAATCGAGTATCAAATTAACAATGCGAAGAGCAAATACGAACACACCGACATTGGAGGCATGGAGGGCAAGCATACAGCCATCCTCGAAGGTCTAGAACCAGACGAAGGTGTCGTTGTTCCTGATTCAGCCGAAAAGACGGACCTATATGCGCCAAATGGCGGAGTGTTGGACCTCTTTACATCAAGATTGTACAATCCTCCAGACGCTCGTAAGAAAGTTCAAGCCTTCTCTGCTCTCAGAAAGGTTTTTTCTGATAAAGAAAGAAAGTATAGAACTGACGAAAACTTCTATGATATGATTCAAGCTCAAGAACGCTTACCTATACGCAGTTTCAAAGATGCAGTTATTAGGGCATTGCAACGCGATAGAGCGATTGTGGTCGCTGGTGATACCGGCTGCGGGAAGTCAACGCAGGTTCCGCAGTTCATCTTAGAGGACCTGTTAACCAATGAAACATCCGGTACTAGTTATGCAAACATTGCTATTACTCAACCGAGGAGGATTTCTGCAATATCGCTCGCTGAACGTGTCTCAACAGAACTTGGGGAGCCTTCGTCTGGATATACAGTTGGTCACAATGTGAGGTTCGATTCTAAGCATCCAGCCAGAGATCTGAATATCATGAGTTTCTTTACCACTGGAATGCTTTTGAGAAAACTTCAGAGAAACGCTGATCTCAAAGGTGTCACTCACCTTGTTATTGATGAAGTACACGAAAGAGATTGTACGACTGATTTTCTATTGATTCTAATCAAACGTTTACTGAATCGACGGAAGGACTTGCGGGTGATATTCATGAGTGCTTCTATGGATGCTGCATTATTCTCCAGGTACTTCGACAACTGTCCGGTGATTTCAGTGGCTGGTAGATGCTTTCCTGTCAGAGATCACTTTTTGAATGACATATGTGACGGAATGCGTATAAGGCCTCCTCGTGATGAGGTGCGAGAGCGAGCACCAAAATTGAACATAAACCTTCTCACCGACCTGATCAGGGATATTGACGAGACTAGAGATCAGGGAGCAATATTGTGTTTCATGCCCGGATGGAAAGAAATGAAAGCGATGCAGAAAGAACTGGCCTCTGTCCGATCGAAGAATAGACTCAAAGTGTTGTTAGTACACTCAAAGCTACCTATCAGTGAGCAAAGGTTAATTTTTGGTAGAACTGAACCGAAGGAACGTAAGGTTATCTTAGCGACAAATATTGCCGAAACTTCAATAACGATCAACGACGTTCGTTACGTTGTCGATACTGGCNTGTGCAACTCGATCGATTACGACCCGGAACTTAACATGTCAACCTTCGGCATCAGATGGATCAGTCGTGCGAATGCAAAGCAACGATCCGGTAGAGCTGGCCGAACTTGTCCGGGCGAATGCTTCAAGTTATACACAAGAGACGAGGAGGCCATGTTCCAGGAGTATCCGTTTCCGGAGTTGCTCCGAATTCCCTTGGAATCCGTCATAATGGAAGCAAAATGCCACTGTCCTGAGGAGAAAGCTGTGAGCTTTTTATCGCAAGCGATACAGCATCCATCAATAAGCGCCATCCACAACGCTCTCGATGAACTGCTCATGCTGGGTGTTCTTGATACAAGAGAGAATCTCACGGTACTAGGGAAGCGTATCTCTGAATTTTCAACCCACCCTAGACTATCTGTCTCGCTGATTGTGTCCGCTGCCTTGAGATGCCTTTATCCAGTTTTAAATTCCAGTGCGATTTTAAGTTCCACCCAAGAGCCGTTCTTGACTGCCTTGACAGACAAGAGTCAGATACGAGAAACTAAACAGCGCCTGTGTAATGAGGCTATTGGATCTAGGCGAGAGCCCATCAACTTCATGTCCGATCACATAGCTTTCGGCAATCTATTAGCCCAGTATGACAACGCGGCCATGAGTAAGCACGAACTCGAATTCTTTATTCAAGAAAACAACCTCAACAGGATAGCCATGACGAATATCCAAGAATGTCGAAATCTCTACGCAAAAATGATGATATCTTCCAAGTTTGTCAACCTCTACGAGTGGTATTCTTTCGACTCGTTTCCCAATAGGAACATGAACGAGTTGGAATTAGTCATTGCTTCACTTGTCCACTCGTTCTATCCGAAAGTAGTCAGAGTTGTCAGAGGTGTCGTCAAAGGTGGCAGGATGTATCCTAACAAAGTTGCCCCAACGGATACTCAAACGAATACACGTGTCAGATTCGCATCTGATTCTATAGTCAAGAATATATCCTTGGGGAAGCAACTTAATTCACTTGTTAGAGACGAGGCTGAAAGTGATGAGGATAGTGACTATCTTTCTATGTGCGACGTTGCGGAAGATAGAAAACCCAACTTTATCACGTACCTCAACAGCCGTGTTGATCAAGAGTCTGGTCAGATTGTAGTCAGAGACGGTTCTGTGGTTCCAGCCCTTACATTGCTCCTTTTCGGTGGTAGGCACTTATCTACGCACGAAGTTTCGAACAATCGTAACGAACACCAAAGTGATGGCAACACGCTAATAATAACGCTCGATCGTCATAACCTTCTCTCGTTCAAAGTGTCGAAGGAGGATTCGATGGTAATACAAGACTGGCGTAACGTCTGGCACAAGTATCTCGACTGGTATATTCATACGAAAAATATGAGCGAGGCGGTCGACGCGAACAACTCTATTATCTCTGGGACAATGACTGAGTTCCTGGAGCTGAATAAGAAGCTCTATGCTTCCATCAAATGATGCAATGCATCCATACGACACACAATTCTGTAGACGGTAACCTAAAAGCTTACCTTTGTACTCTAGCTTAAATTAAAAAAGACACAGCAGTCCAGATTAGGTTTAGGGTCATGTAGTGCTTTATTCATCAAGGAGTTCCTAAACAGGTTCATGAGTGGCTCGACTACTTGATAAATTTATCTCCCCCTTCGGCGAGAACTTTGGCCGAACGTTTGAAGTCGAAGAATAATTGACTTGCTTCAGTTATAATGTCGATTGTGATAGCACCTCCCTGTATTTGACTTATTTGTTTGGCAGGGTTCAACAACTGAATGGCGTATCTGAGCGTTGTCTTTGAGCCGAGCTCGGCGAGATGATCCAGGCAATTTTCGTCTAAAACTATTTCCTCACCCTCNGCTTTGAGTCGAAGGATATCCTTCTGTTCTGATTTATTATAAGGCACTGTCTTGATTATGAGCAATCTATCCAGCAAGTCGAATGGAATACCATGTGGTGAGATCATTTCTTCATGTCCTCTCACGGACGACATCCCTCTGTTTGTTGAGAATATTACTATCGGTGAGATCTTGGATTCAAGCGCTCTGTGTAGGTAGGTGAAGCATTCAACATCGAGCATATGCACTTCGTCTATGAACAAAACTCCGGGTACAAGTTCTGCAATACCCTCATCAATGTATTTGTCAACAACGCGATTGATTTCGGTTCTGAGTTTGTCGGTGATCTCAGTTTTACGGGGTTTCAAGAGCTGGCCAACCATCGATAAAATGTCTTTTCCACCTTGCGTCTTGGAGTTTGCCGCGTCCAAATCGTGCAGAGTTATATCTTGGACAACTTTACGGGTCTTACGAACATCACCTTTCGGCAAGGGAACATACTCTTCTGCCTCCAAATCGTATTCAGCAGCATAAATATCGCATCGACCTTGGCGCATAATTGTTCCAGAATTTGCCTCAATGTAGATGACATCACCAACTTCGACCTTTTCACGCTGTATGTCATCGTAAATTGTTGGATCCAGCTTGAGATGCTTTGTACCCTTTGCGGTCTTCAAGCCAACTATTAGATGGCTTATAGTTTTCCCGTAACTTCCGAGAGGATTTTCGGTTTCTACGGGGGTGATTTCGATCACCTCGCCTTCATAAACCTCCTTTGTCTCACGTACACGTAATCCAATGGCTCTACGGAAGTTCTCCATCAAGATTTCCGTCTTCTTGACTTCAGTTGAATAAACTTCACTCGCTACCATTGGACAGAAGGGCACTTTTGTTCCGAGTTCCTGGCTGATTGCGAGAGCAATGGCCGTTTTGCCTGTGCCAGAGGGGCCGGCGAACAGAACCGCTCGTCCAGCAAGCTTCTTCATTCGGATAAGGTCAACAACGATTCCTGCCGCCTCGCGGGCTTCCTTTTGGCCAACCAATCCAGCGCTAGCCCCGTCAGGTGCATCTCCCTGATCATTCAATCCAAGACCTCGGACGTGGCTATGGGCTGAGACCCTCTTGCCTGAGGTTACCATTTCGAGAATATAACTGTTCTCAATGAAATCGGCGGTCTGTTTTGGCTTACACTAGGATGGTGAAGGGAATGGTGATGGATTTTTCAATCGATGTCGATTCGACGCTAATTTAAAGGATTGTTCATCAAGATCCACTCCAGGAATCATGCCTCGTTTCGACTCTTGGCTCCACGTTCGAAAGTAGAAATTGTTGTCGAAAGCCTCTGCACGTTGCGAACGGAGATCCACAGCGACGTGTTTGGCGCGATGTTTGAAAAATGACACCTCAAACTNGGTTCCAAATTGCTTGGTTTCAGGCCTTTTCGACTTATGGGCTCCGTAAGCTTTAAACATATGTACAAACGGCCTTGCAACATAGGTTCTGTTATCTTTTATCAGGTCCAAGAATCTCGTCTATCGCACGAAAAGATAGTTTGCTCTCTTTGGCACGTTCAGTAGGTGCCCATTTTTCGTAACTCGGAAAGGAGCATCATTTGGATGCCGTACATATCCGATTTCAATCACTTTTGATGTCGCTGGTCTATGCAGTTTTAGAATGCAACTGAAACCACCTAGTCGAGACCGATACAAAATAATGCGCCACAAAAGGGGAGATAGAGTTGCGGGATCTCGCGCAACAATGGAGACATATTTTTGCATCTGGAAACAATATATCTCCATTCCTCATATTTTGCAGAGCTCACTCATGAAGCTCAAGGCGCCAAGAACTGCAAGCCCCCGCTGAGCCGCGGAACCCGAACGAGTCGAAAGGAATGGGGATGAGGAGCGGCCTATATGACTTCCTGGCCCACTTGTTCGGTTAAGGCCAGTTTGCTGGTTGGCGCAAGATATGTAACGGCATGAGCTCACCCATCGCCGGCCCAATTCTATCTGTCCACATTCTGTCCGAGTCTAGCGGCTGAGCGACAGTTGGCCAATGTGGCGGGCGAACAAATGGGAGGGTCCGGTTGAATATTTGGGCGGATGAGGGAGGAGGCTCTCGTCATGGACGAGGGAGAGCGGCCAATGGTGTTTTGCGAGCGAGGGTGGTGGCGCGTTGAGGTTCTGGACCCGTCAATGGGAGAGGACGAGCAATCTGGGGGGCTCGCTGCGAGCCGGGGGGGAGGCGGCGGCGGCGGAATGCACGCCAGCAGAGCGACCTTTCGGGCGGCCCCAAATGCTATGGGCATCTTGACTTCCGGCTCGAGATTGTGCCAAGCACGGCGAGCGAATTGGCAGCGCGCACAACCCTTTGGCAGGGCGGCGCTCGCGGTGGCGGTGCGAGTCCAGTTCCGGCGCGCGGGTTCAAGGTCGTTCATGTTACAAACCTCTTTGGGTGTTCCCGCGAGCGCACTGCGGACAGAGGCGAGTTTGCGCTCATGAGCCGCCAACCAATGGCGCACTCTCGTACCAAGCCTGTCCTCCTGTTTGCCTTTTCGGGCCGATCAAATTCAAATCCGGCCCAAAAGCAAGAGTGGGTGGCCAGTGTATGAGTGTTGCAANNAGANCGAGCGAAGTGAGTGCTCGTTGTCTTCATGTTGGAAGTATAAGAACGCGTTGAGTTATCATGAGCTTGGGCCAGCGCAGTTCCGATTGATTGTGGGCCCCATTCGACGGGCAACAATGGTGGCGGAACGATGCTGCCTGCCACTGCGGCCGACTAAACTGCTCCGCCCTCGAACCAACCTTATCTCGTCGTTCAGCTATTCCCTCAGACTGGCGCAAACCGCAAGGGGCCCAGAAGAAAGCGGCGAGATAACTGAGGCGANTGATGGGCGCACGCCGACTTGGGAGCGCCGGTCGCGGCCTATCTGTCAGGCGAGATAGTGTTTGTTCTAGTTTCTGAACCCGGCCAGTTGTTGGCCTAGTTTGTGCCAGGGCAGCGGCGCCATTTCGGCCGGAGAGGGCCGGATCTTTGCGCGGAAGCGGAAGCGGAAGCAGGCGGCCAATGGAAGCGCGAGCGAGCGAAATCTCGAGTCGAGTGCTGCTCGCTGCCAGCCTGCAGGACTGGTCGGCCAGCGAAGCGCCCGGCCGGCCCGCGCCAGCTCGCGCAACCAGACTCGGACGCATGCGTGCGCCGAGCGAGCGCGCGAACGTCGCTATGCGCGGCGCGCACGCACGACGCTCGCGGGCGCGGAGAGGGCCATCACTCACGAGCGCAACTGGCCCGNTCTCCAGGCTTGCCGCTGGGCCAGACGAGCCGCCGCTTGTCGCGCCCACGGCTGGCGGGCGGCTCGACTTACGAGCACCGCTCAGCCAACCCAGCGGCCGGCCGGCCGCCGCCGCCTAAACGAGCCCATTCAGTTTTGGGAGAGGGCGGGGAGCCCATTCATTTGAGGCGCGCTTGTCCGCCTCCGCTTCTCGTCGTTTCCACTCGTTGACTTTGGAATCCATTTTAGGTGATTGCAGTGGCGGCATTTGGAATTTGGTTCCAAGCAAGCTCGCGCTGACTCTGCATAGAGAGCTCGTGTATCACTTAGCGTTCCGCTGGCCGCTAGGCTCGCGCCCCTCGGAGCGCAGCCAAGGTGGCCCCGCGCGTTGGACAAGAAACGCGAGCCGCGCGAACAAAGTGCCTGGCAGCGAAGGGGGGGGGCGGAAGGGGCGCGCGCGTTGTGGGCCAACTTGAACGCTCACTTGGCCCCATAGGGATATTGCTGCAGCCTCTCTTGGGCGCGCGGCGAGCCGTTTAGCCGGCCACGGAGAGTCGCGCGGGCGGCTCGCCAGCCTGCGCGGCCTCCATGCTTGACTCCTCGGTGTTGGCCAACCAGGCTTGCGGCCTGAAATCACTACACGGCCTTCGGCGCGCGCCCATCGCTCTATCGCAAGGCTGGCCCTTCCATGCACAACAGGCGGGCGTCGCATAGGGTCGAATTGAGCTGCGCGCTCGCGGGGCTGGTGCTGCCGTGCGTGCAAGCTGGGCGAGCGGGCGGGCGGCCAGCCGAGGGGACGAGCGGTATTTACGCGCGCGCGCCAGCGAGAGCGAGAGTGAGCTATCCAACACGCGCGCTCAACTGCGGGCCAACAACATACACGCATCGATATAGCATCGTTAATTCGCCTCTAGGTGAACAATAACAAGAGCAGTCATTATCATTGTCCCTGTCTGCGTTATCGTCGCCTCCGTTGTGGCGCTGAAGGGGCCGCATCGCAGGGTAAGGCAGAGCGCGATTGCGAGTTGAGAGCTCGGCCTTTGGAGTTTTGTGGCCAGCCGATTGCGTAGTTGTCGAGCAGTTGGCTGAGTGTTTGAGTGGGCTGCCGGCTGGGCGGCCAGGTTTGCCAATTGAATCGACCGTATGGCGGCGGCGGCGGCGGCGGCAGCAGCAGCAGCAGTGTAGTCAAGCCACAAATTGGACCTGCAAAGAGGATCGACGACGACGAGAGGAGTTTGCAGCTTGCGAGAACGCGTTTTGGGTCAGGAGGCGCGGAGAGAGAGAGAGAGAGAGCGAGAGGGAGAGGGAGAGCGAGCGGGTGGGGGGAGAAAGTGGCACACCTAGCGGCAACACGCCTGGAGTGAGGTCGCGGCTGGC